>Ga0123355_10010066_pt1 | contig 14448 bp, 16 predicted proteins | sample TergutEmb28metaG_3_FD_89872 | JGI IMG/M metagenome (GOLD analysis project Ga0123355, IMG submission 89872) | Embiratermes neotenicus P1 segment gut microbial communities from Petit-Saut dam, French Guiana - Emb289 P1 | ecosystem: Host-associated > Arthropoda: Insects > Digestive system > Gut ...
CATGGTCTCCTCAGGCCGGAGGCTGGTGCGTTCCTGCGTGGCTGCCACCACATCATCCATGGAGGTGACATCGGCAGCGAGCACGTCCTGAACGAGCTCGCGGCAATCGCGCCCGTAACCGCAGTTCGAGGCAACAACGACCAGGGTTCGTGGGCCGAGGCCTTGCGGGAGCGCGAGATCGTGCAGTTCGGCGCGGTGCTCGTGTACGTGCTTCACGACCTCGCGCAGCTCGACATCGAACCCCAGGCGGCGGCCGTCAGCGTAGTCGTATCCGGCCACTCGCATCAGCCACTCGTTCAACAGCGCGACGGTATTCTCTATGTAAATCCGGGCAGCGCCGGGCCGCGGCGCTTCAAGCTGCCCATCGCCGTTGCCGAGCTCAACATCGGGGGCAAATCAGTGGCAGCACGCGTCGTGGAGCTCAGCGGTCAGAGTGGCAGCTGACAGAACCTGGCCGACCGGCACAGAAATTTCCGCGCTATGAAGTGACTGCATCTGCGGCATCGTATACTCCTTCGACTCGGAAACATTTCCGGACCCGGCATCGAGCGGTGTCGCGTGAAAGCGATCGCGCCACTCGTGCAGGACGTTCCGCTCACCCACAGACGCGCGGTGAAATACCATGGCTAAGGGATATTGGATTGCTGCCTACCGGTCGATACGTAACGAAGAGGCTCTCGCTGCATACGCCAAGCTCGCTGGCCCGGCGATTCAAGCGGCAGGAGGCCGCTTCCTGGCGCGTGGCTTGCCTGCCCGTGTCTATGAAAATGGAGTCGCGCAGCGCACGGTGCTCATTGAGTTCGATAGCATCGAGCAAGCCGTCGCCGCGCACGACAGTCCCGGGTATCAGCAGGCACTCCGCGCACTTGGGAACGGTGCCGATCGTGATATGCGCATCGTCGGGGGCATCGACTGACGGGGTGGGGAGCTCACCGTCAGACGGTTGGATGTGCCCAGATATGAGGTCACGGTTCAGGGTCAAGGCATTGCAGTTCCCCTGGCGACGTCGTTGGCGGTGCGTTTCTTGCGGATCGTGCAGGTAAGGGCCGGACGGCGTGCAAACGCCGTCCAACCAGCGCTACCGCAGGCCGTGATGCGCTCGTCTTCTTACGCGCTGCGGGCGCGCTGGCGCACATTTGACGATTGCACACGGTCGAGACCACACTGATCCCGGACAGCTCGAGGCCCGGAGGCGGTATGAAACATCACCTGCTGAGTGCTGCGCTGCTCGCCACGGCGGTCGCCCTGGAAATCATCGGATTGAGCGGTGGCGGCGCAGCGCTCCTCAGTGCGGGTGTCGCCTCCGATTGAGGCCTGAGGCGAGCGCGTCCCCCTATGCATCACTCCCGTCTCTGCGCCGTCCTGATCGACTGCCGGACACCCAACGTGGACGAGGCCGCTGACTTCTGGAGCCAGGCCCTGGGTCGTGCGGTGGACCCCGGGCATCCGGGCACACGCGGCAATTACCGCATGCTGGAGACCCCGCCCGACGAGCCCATCGTGCAGATCCAGCGCGTGGAGCACGAGAGTCGCGTTCATCTGGACATCGAGACCGACAACATTCCCGCCGAGGTGGCCCGTCTTGAAAAACTGGGCGCCAGGGTGACCGAGCGCCTGAAGCGCTGGGTCGTGATGCAGGCACCGACTGGTCAACGCTTCTGCGTCGTACGGGTACAGCGTCCCGGCTTCCCGAAGAACGCCAATCGCTGGGAGTAGCCTCAGTCGAACATCCGACAGCCGCCAGCTCAGACTCGCGGACATTGCCACGGTATGAATCGCTACGGCATCAAGGGTATGGGATGACCATATGCGTTGGATTTTTCCGGGGAACGGCAGCTGTGCTGTCAGCGCGCAGGTGACCTGTCGATGCACCTCACGGTGCCGAAGGGCAATGGTGACCGGGCATGGCTCGCCCTGCGGCGCGCCTTGTGGCCGGACGTATCCGAAGTCGAACAATTGTCAGAAATGGCGGTGCCCTGAGGCGTGGGCACTACGTGCGCCTCGCCGTGACCGACGCCGGATCCGCCGTAGGGTTCGTGGAAGCTTCGAAGCGTGTCGACCATGTCAATGGCACCAGCAGCTCGCCGGTGGCCTTTATGGAAGGCCTTTACATCGTGGCGGAGTTCCGGCGTCGGGGTGTGGCGCGCGCGCTCGTCGATTCGGTCGTCACCTGGGCTTTGGAGCAGGGCTGCAGCGAGCTGGCGTCCGACTCGCTGCTCGAGAATTCGAGCGCGCACGCGGCTCACCGCGCACTTGGGTTTGAGGAAACGGAGCGTGTGGTTTACTTTCGTCGCGCGCTGCCTGGCGCCTGACCCTCGGGGTGTCGATCGGATCGCCTCATGAGCGACCGCTATGCCGACCTGCGCGCGATCCTCGGCTGCTCCCTGGATCACGCCGCCAAGGCGCGAGCCCTGGCCTCGGCGCTGCAGCAGGCGCGGGGTTTTCACTGGGTGGGGCTATATGAGGTCACGTCCACCCACATTCGCGCGATCGCATGGACGGGCGCGCTGGCTCCGGCCTTCCCGAGCTTCCCACGCTCTCACGGGCTGAATGGGGCGGCAGTCGCGTCCGGGCAGGCGCTCGTGGTTCAGGACGTCAGCCAGGATCCGCGCTGGCTGACGACTTTCGGCACTTCGAAGGCCGAGGCGATCTTTCCCGTCACCGTGCGTGGTGCGATCGTGGGCACCATTGACGTTGAGAGCGATCGCGTTGGCGCGTTCACGAAAGCTGACCAGGAGTTTCTTACGGGGGCAGCCGAGGTGCTGCGGCCGCTGTGGGAGGAGCGGCAGACCACTTCGCGTCCCTGCGCGCCGCAGCACACGTGATGCGCTATGTTGGTGATCAGGGTCTCCTGTTCGCCGGAGGCCCGCGGAGACCATCATGAACCGCGCCGGGATACTGCTCAGCGCCTTCGTCGCCGGAGTCGCGGTCACCCTGTTGACTCTGTATATGGCGCTTCGCACGGCGCCAGGCGTGATCATGGCCGACGATATGGTCGATGCGCTGACGGTCGTCGCGGCTACGCCGTTGTCCCGGTTTCCGCCCGGCGCCGCGGTGTACGTGAAGAGCTCGGTTGGACCGCTGCTGCTCGAAAAGCTGCAACGAAGCTCTCCTGCGCTCAGGCTGGCGTCGTATGCGGAGCGACCCGCAGACAACTGCACCCCGCGCAGCTCTGCTGCTCTCTCCTGCGAACGTGACGATTTCCTCAAGCTGGAGGTACTGTCCTCGCCCACGCGTTTCACCATGCTGGTGGCCGTCGGCACGTCCAGGGCGTACGGACAAGTGCTGCTCTTGAGGGTCCTCGGGCGGTGGCGCGTCGTGGTGGACCACTCATACCCGGTCTCTTGAGGCCGTGGTCGACTTGACGCGCCCGCCTCTTGACGCGCTCCCGCCCCGCGGCGCTGTATTGTCAGCGGCGGGTGATGCGCAGCACTTTTCCCGGGGGGCTTATGTTACTTCGCCTGTTCGCCGTGGTTACTGCCAGTGCCTGGATGGCTGCTTGTGCTTCGGAGCACGCCCCGGTGCGGCAATCGACGTCGGCTCTGCTCATAGGGACTGAGAGTCCGGCCGGGCGCGTGCTGATCAAGAGCGTCGATAACGGACCGACACTCTGGGCCACCCGTGGCGCGCTGGGCTCCAGGGTCACGGTCACACCCGGCCGCCACACGGTCGAGGTCATGTGCAAGCTCGAAGGGCACTTCCTTCCTGGGGTCGTGACCCTCGATGTGCAGCCTGGTCACGTCTACGAACTGTCCGGGTCCCGGGCGGAAGGCGCCGCGAAATGCGACGTCTCTGCAACGAGCCGCAGCTGACCGCGAGGCGCTCTGGCGGCGCCCGGCCCGGGATTCCGCTGACAGCGTCGGCGGCGGAATTACCGCACCGCCTGAAGCTCTGCGGAAGCGAGCAACAGGATTCGCGCGCGTGCCAACAGGCGCGGTGCGGCAGCAGTGCCGCCGAGCATCACCACTGCCGCCCACCCCGAGTGCGGGGCAAAGCCCAACACGCAGGCAGGCTGCGCCGCCACGCCTACTCCGCTTCCGCCTTGATCGGGCGGCTCATCAGGGCGCGCACCGCATCCTTCGGAGGCAGTCCCTCGTACAGCACCCGGTACACCATCGCGCACAGCGGCATTTCCACCCGCCCGCGCCGGGCGACCGCGTTGATGGCACGCGCCGCGGCGTAGCCCTCGACCGCCTGGCCGATCTCCGCGAGCGCCGCCTGCGGACTCTTGCCCGCCGCGAGCAGCAGGCCGAACCGCCGGTTGCGCGACTGATTGTCGGTACAGGTCAGCACCAGATCCCCCAGCCCCGCAAGTCCCATGAAGGTGTCGGCCTCGGCTCCGAGAGCAACTCCGAGCCGCGTCATCTCCTTGAGCCCGCGCGTGATGAGCGCCACGCGCGTGTTGGCACCGAAGCCCAGCCCGTCGGACAGACCGGCGCCGACCGCCAGCGCGTTCTTCACCGCTCCGCCGATCTCGACACCGATGATGTCGGTGGAGCTGTAGGCGCGGAAGTTGGCCGAGGACAGCTCCCCGGCAAGCGCCCGCGCGTAGGTCCCGTCCGGGGAGGCGATGGTCATGGCGGTCGGCAGTCCCGCGCCCACCTCACTGGCGAATGTGGGACCCGACAACACCGCGATCTGGCGCCCGGCACCCAGTACCTCGCGCGCGACCTGGTGCGGCAACAGTCCGCTGTCCTGCTCGAAACCCTTGGTGGCCCAGGCGACGTGCATGGCCGGTGCCAGGAGCGGTGCCAGCTCGGTGAGGAGCGAGCGCAGTGCCTGGCTCGGCACCACGATGAGTACGTCGCGGGCGCCGGCGAGCGCTGTGGGCAGATCGGGCTCGATCTGCAGGGACTCGGGAAAGCCGGCGCTCGGCAGATAGTGCTCGTTACGTCGGCTGACCGCCATTCGGGCGAGCTGCGCGCGGTCGCGGCCCCACAGCCGCACCGGACGGCCGCCGCGCGCGAACTGGATGGCGAGTGCCGTACCCCAAGAGCCCGCGCCGAGCACGGCGAGCGGTACGCTACCCGAAGGCCGCGCGCTCATGGCCGCAACACCCGCGAAGCCGCGTCCCTCGCCTGAGGCGACGGCCTCAGTTGGTGACGGTCGGCTGCGCCTGGTTGGCGGCGTACAGCGCCTCGAAGTTCACCGGCGGCAGCAGGAACTGGGGAAAGCCCCCCTGGCTCACCAGCTGCGAAACGGCAGCGCGCGCGTAGGGGAACAGCACTCCCGGACACACCGTGCTGATCGCGCGCTTCAGCTCGTCCTCACCCAGATTGCGCATGATGAACAGTCCCGCCTGCTTCACCTCGACCAGGAAGATCGTCACCTCGCCGAGCTTGGCGGAAGCGGTGACGGTGAGCACCACCTCACGTACGTCCGGCCCCAGCGCGGTGGAGTTGGTCTGCAGGTCGAGGTTGATCTGCGGATTCCAGGTGCCGTCGAGACGCGGTCCGTTGGGAGACTCGTACGAGCAGTCCTTCAGGTAGATGTTCTGCAGCGCGATCACGGCGCCGCTATCGGGCAGCGTTGGGGAAACCGGCATGTCGCCGGTTGTTTCGTTGTCCATTGTGCTAAAGGCTCCGGTTATTTCAACAGGGGATCCAGGCGTCCGGCCTCATCGAGTGCCTGCAGCTCGTCACAGCCGCCGATGTGGCTCTCGCCGATAAAAATCTGGGGCACGGTGTCGCGGCCGCTGCGGGCCCGCATCTCGCCGCGCGCCCCGGGCACCGCTTCGACATCGATCTCCTCCACCGCCACACCCTTGCCGGTGAGAAGGCTGCGCGCGCGTGCGCAGTACGGACACCATCCCGCAACATACATCACGACCTTGCGCATGCTCATGGGTTTTTCAGGCCGTGACGCTCAGGCGCGCGTCACGGGGAGGTTGTCCGCGCGCCACGCGGCGAGCCCGCCGCGCAGCGCGAAAACGCGGGTGAAGCCCTGAGCCGCGAGCTGGCGTACCGCCGCCGCCCCGAGCGAGCCGCTGTCGTCGTACACCACCACTGCCTTTTCCTTATGCTTCTTCAGCGTGTCGGCGGCTTTGAGGATCTGCTCGCTGCTCATCTGCCGGGCCCCGGCCAGGTGGCCGGCCTGGTACTGCTCCTGCGGGCGCAGATCCAGGACCAGCGCCCCGTGGTTCATCAGGCGGATCAGCGCCTGGGGCGACACCGACATCAGGCTTTCCGAGCGCGTGCGCATCTCGTATACAGCGATGACGGCCACCAGCGCGAGCGTTGCGGAAGCGAGCCAGGGGTGGTGGCTGACGTATTCGAGGATGCGGTCCATGGGAAAGCCGGATATGCCGGGGGCGCAAAAGGGCGCGCATTATAGCGCTGCGTCGCTTTTCGGCACGCCGCAGCCTCGTCGGCCGCGACGTCCGCCGCTGCCGTGGCTGGCCGGGGCGTTTTTGCTCGCCATCACGCGCGTCGGCCTCCTGCCGGGCGCGCCGGCCCACCCGGAGGCCGACGCCCGCAAGGCCGAAGAGCAGCTGGAGGCCGTCAAGTCCGAGATCGAGCGGGTGACGCGCGAGGTGAGCGCCGAGCAGGTGGAGCGCGACCGCCTCACGCGCGAGCTGCGCAGCGCGGAGCTCTCGGTAGGCAAGGCGCGCGAGCGCTTGAGCGATGTACGGCGGGAGCGGGCCGAGGGCGCCGCGCGGCGCACCGCGTTGGCGAGCGAGAAGCGCAGCCGCGAAGCGGAACTCGACCAGAATCGGGTGGCGCTCGCAGGACAGCTGCGCGCCGCCTATCTGATCGGGCGCCAGGAGCCGCTGAAGCTGCTGCTCAACCAGAAGGACCCGGAGCTGGCCGGGCGGATGTTTGCCTACTACAGTTACTTCGGGCACGCCCGGGCGGGGCAGATCCACCTCATCGAGGAGGACGTCCAGCGCCTGGCCGAGCTCGACGGCGAGCTCGCGGCTGCGGACGAGAAGCTCGCGGAGCTGGAAAAGCAGCAGCGCGCGCAGCTTGCGGTCTTCGAGCAGGCGCGCGAGCGGCGCAGCCAAGTGCTCGCGAACCTCGAGGCGCAGTCACACACCCGCGCCCAGAATCTCGAGCGCCTGCGCACCCAGCAGACGGGGCTCGAGAAGCTGGTGCGCGAGTTGCGGGCCGCCATGGAGCGTTTTCCAGTCGCAGGCAACGACGCGTTCACGCGTCTGCGCGGCAAGCTGGCCTGGCCGGTGAGCGGGCATCTGCTGGCGCGCTTCGGGGACGCACGCGCCGGGGGGGTGCACTGGGACGGTGTCCTGGTCGCGACCGAGCGCGGCGCCCCGGTGAAAGCCGTGTGCCAGGGGCGCGTCATCTATGCGGACTGGCTCCCGGGCCTGGGGCTGCTCGCCATCGTGGACCACGGTGACGGGTACCTCAGTCTCTACGGGCACAACGAGCGGCTCTACAAGGCAGCCGGTGAGCAGGTGGCCGCCGGTGACACCATCGCGGCCGCCGGTGATAGCGGCGGCAGTCCCCGCCCGGAGCTGTATTTCGAGATCCGCAAGGGCGGCAAGCCGGTCGATCCGCGGCCCTGGTTCAAGGCGGCCGACCCGTAGTCGGACCGTCGGACCGGCCGAAATCGCAGGAAGCCATTTCGGCGGACATCAGCTTCGCTGCCAGATCAATGACTTGCAGAGGGAGGCGGCGTAGGAGGCGCGCAGATAGTTCCCAAATCGAGCAATGCGCATGAGCAATGCGCATTGCCGGCAGAGGACGATGTTGCGGATGGTCAGGCGCACGAGCGTGCCAGTTGGGTGGCGACTGTGCCTGAGGCTTTGCCATCGGCAGCGGCGAACCCGCAGGGGTGGCGACCCGAGTCAGGCTTGCCTTGCGTCCGGGGTTTGCCGGATGCCTTAATAAGGGTACTCAAGCATGTCTACTCGCTCACGCACGCTGATCGTCCTGCTGACAGGGATCGTTCTGGGGTTCTGCGGCGCCCTGGCGCGCGGCGTCCTCGCCGACCGTCCGCTCGAGGCTCCGCGGGGGAGCGATTACGCGCGTGTCGAGGGCCACGCCCTGCCGTGGCAAGAGGCGAGCCTGTTCGCCGAGGTGTACGAGCGCATCAAGAGCGAGTACGTCGACGAGGTGGACGATCACACGCTGATGGAGAAAGCGGTCCGCGGCATGGTGGCCGCGCTCGATCCGCACTCGGCGTACCTCGACAACGAGGAGTTCGATGAGATCCGTCTGTCGACCATGGGCTCCTACCCCGGTGTCGGGATAGAGGTGGTGGCCGACAACGGCGTGGTGAAGATCCTGCGTCCCATCGAGGGCTCCCCCGCACACCAGGCGGGGCTCCTTGCCGGGGATGAGATTGTCAGAATCGACGGCACTGACATCGGCGCTGACCTTGCGGGAGCCATCGCACGCATGCGTGGCACTTCGGGCAGCCTCGTCACCCTTGCCGTCCGGCGCGCAGGCGCGCCGGACCTCCTCGAGTACGCCCTGCGGCGCGCGCAGGTCGAGGTCCACAGCGTCGCCCAGCAGATGCTCGAGCCTGGGTACGGGTACGTACGGATCACGAGCTTCAGTGAAACCACGGCGCAGGACGTCAGTCAGGCGATTGCGCGCCTGAAGCGCGAGAACCATGCCGTTCTCAAGGGTTTATTGCTCGATTTGAGAAACAATCCTGGCGGCGTGCTCGAAGCCGGTGTGGCCGTCGCCGATGACTTCCTCGACTCCGGGGTGATCGTGACAGGCGACGGCCGCACGCCCGAGGCGCGCTTCCGCATGGACGCGACCCCCGGGGACCTGATCGATGGCGCCCCGCTGGTGGTGCTGGTCAACGGCGGCTCCGCGTCCGCCTCCGAGATCGTCGCGGGAGCGCTCAAGGATCACGCTCGCGCTCTGCTCGTCGGGCGGCGGACCTACGGCAAGGGCTCGGTGCAGACCGTGGTGCCGCTCTCGCACGGGGGCGCAGTCAAGCTCACCACTTCGCGTTACTTCACACCCTCGGGGGCCTCGATCCACGGCAGGGGTATCGTACCGGAGATTCTCGAGGACGGGCCCGGGGAGGCGCCGGTGGAGCTGCTCACCGGCAAGCGCGTGGCACCGCTCGCGCAGCGCGATGAGGACGTACGCATTGCGCTCGATGCGCTCAAGAGCCGCGTCGGTGTGACCCGCGCCCCCGCGATGCCCGTGACCCGGGCACTGCCCTGAAGCATGCTGCCGGGCGATGTTGGCGTGGCTCATCGACCTGGTTCTGCATCTCGATCGCCACCTGGTTGAGCTTCTCACCCGCGTTGACCTCTGGATCTACCCGATTCTGTTCGCGGTGATCTTCGCCGAGACCGGCCTGGTGGTAACGCCGTTCCTGCCCGGCGACTCGCTGCTGTTCGCCGTGGGGGCGCTCGCGGCCGTGGATACCAGCGGGACGCTGCGGGCGCCGCTGGCGAGCCTCGTCCTCGGGGTCGCAGCCGTGCTTGGCAACATGGTCAACTACAGCATCGGTCGGGCAATCGGTCCGCCGGCGTTCTCCGGGCGCTACCGTCTGCTGAAAGTCGAGTACCTGCACCGCACCGAGGAGTTTTTCCGCCGCCACGGCGGCATGGCCATCTTCCTGTCGCGCTTCATGCCCATCATCCGCACCTGCGCGCCGTTCGTCGCGGGCATCGGGCGCATGCCCTACACGCGCTTTCTGGCCTATAACCTGGGTGGAGGTTTCGCGTGGGTGCTGCTGTTTGTCTGGGGTGGTTACCTGTTCGGCAATATCCCGCTCGTGAAGCAGCACTTCGGGCTGGTGACGCTGCTCATCGTCGCGGTGTCGCTGTTGCCGCTCCTCGGCACGCTGCTGCGCCGGCCGGCGCGCTCGGCCTGAACGCGCCAGCCTGAGCGGCGGCTGTGCATGATGCGCCTCGCCTCGAGCCCCCTCGGGTGTGCCGGCCGCGCCGGAGTGGGATACTCGGTACCGGCAGCTGCGCACCAGCTGGCAGCCGGCCATGACCTAAGCTGAAGGTCTTCTGGAAAAACAAACCCGACGAGGAGCACCTCCATGATGGGATTTCTGCTGCGCGCGGTGATCACCGCCATCGGCCTGTGGCTGGCGAGCGTTTGGGTTCCGGCCGTGCACATCGACAACCTCGGCACGCTGTGCCTCGCGGCACTGCTGCTCGGCGTGGTCAACGCCTTCGTTCGCCCGATCGCCTTCATCCTCACGCTGCCGATCACCATCCTCACCCTCGGGCTGTTCCTGCTGGTGTTGAACACCGTGATGGTCTGGCTCGTGGCGCGGATACTGCCGGGTTTTCACGCACCCTGGTTCATGCCGGCGTTCCTTACTTCGGTCATCGTGTGGCTCGTGAGCTGGGTCGCCTCGTGGTTCATTGGCCACCGCGGCTTCGAGCGTTACGCGCGGCGCGTATAGATCATGGGAAAAGTCCGACAGGCTGACTAATTGACGGCGACGGCCGCGTACGACTACGTCATTGTCGGTGCGGGCTCCGCCGGCTGCGTGCTTGCCAACCGCCTCTCTGCCGCGCCCGAGCGGCGCGTGCTGCTGCTCGAGGCCGGCGGGCCCGACCGTCAGCCGGCGGTGCACATGCCGGCGGGACTGGCGCTGCTCGCCCGCAGGCGCGACATCAACTGGCGCTACCGCACGGAGCCCGAGCCCGAGCTCGGCGCGCGGCGCCTGTATTGGCCGCGCGGACGACTGCTGGGCGGGAGCAGCTCGATCAACGCGATGTGCTACATCGGCGGTCACCCGCAGGACTACGATGAGTGGGCGGCCGCGACGATACCCGCGTGGAGTTACGCGGGCGTGCTGCCGTACTTCCTCAGGTGTGAGGACCACCACGGCGGCGCCAGCGCCTACCACGGCAGCGGCGGCCCGCTGGCGGTCGAGGCCCTCAGGTTCCGCAATCCGTTGAGCGGGGTGTTCGTCGAGGCGGGCGTCACCGCGGGACTGCCGCGCAACGTCGACTTCAACGGGCCACGCCAGGAGGGCGTGGGGTTCTACGAGGTCACGCAGCGCAATGGCCGCCGCTGCAGCGCCGCGACCGCGTACCTGAGGCCCGCCCGTGCACGGCGCAACCTCACCGTGCGTACCCGTGCGCTGGTGACGCGTATCCTGTTCGCGGGCTCACGCGCGGTGGGCGTGGAGTACCGTGAGGGTGGCGCGCTCGCTCAGGTGCGCGCCGAGCGCGAGGTGCTGGTGTCCGCCGGAGTCGTCGGCTCGCCGCAACTGCTGCTGCTCTCCGGCATCGGTCCCGCGCAGGACCTCGAGGCACTCGGCATAGCCGTGAACGCCAACCGCGCCGAGGTCGGCCACAACCTGCAGGATCACCTCGACTTCTGCACCGTCAACCGCTGCAGCCAGCCGCTCACCTACGACTTCACGCGGACGCAGATGCTGATGGTGGCACTGCGCTACTTTCTCACGCACTCGGGACCTGGTGTGAGCAATGTCGCTGAGGCGGGCGCCTTCGTGCGCACCGCGTTGGCCCCGGACGCGCGTCCCGACGTGCAGCTGCACTTCGTGCCAGCGCAGCTCGACGATCACGGGCGCAATCGTCTTCCCGGCCACGGGTTCACCGTGCACGCCTGCGTGCTGCGACCGGCGAGCCGCGGTGTCATCACGCTGCGCTCGAGCCGGCCGGACGAGCGCCCACGCATCGAGGCGCGCTATCTGAGTCAGCCCGGTGACCTGGAGGTGCTGCTGGAAGGCATGCGGCTGTCGCGCGAAATCATCGCGGCATCCCCGTTTGCGCCCTTTCGCGGCGCGGAGGTCTTTCCGGGTGAGGGGCTGCGGACGCCTGCGGAGCTCACGGCGGTCGTGCGGCGCAAGGCGGAGACGATCTATCACCCGGTGGGGAGCTGTCGGATGGGCCGCGACGAGGCCGCCGTGGTCGACAGCGAGCTCAGGGTGCGCGGCGTCGAGGGGCTGCGGGTCGTGGATGCCTCAGTCATGCCGCGCCTCATCGGCGGCAATACCAACGCACCCACCCTGATGATTGCGGAGAAGGCCGCGGAGCTCCTAACCCTGACCCGCGCGTCCTGACGTGCCGTTGCGCGCGCCGCCGGGTGCGAGCGAGCGCTCTACCCAACGGTAGAGCGCGTAGATCACGAGCGCGAAGGCAATGCCGGCAAGCCACTCCGACGCCGTATTGAACGAGTCTCCCACCACGCCGATGGGAAACGGATTACCGGTGAAAGCCACCGCCGCCGTGAAGATCACCGCGAGCACGCTCTCGCCCACGATCAGACCGGAGGCCACCAGCACGCCCAGCTGTTTCGTGGCCTCGGGTCTTGAGGTTCGCTCGGCCCGCCTGTCGAACCACCAACCCACCAGCGAGCCCACGGTGACCATGAGCGTCGCTGCGGTCGGCAGATAGATGCCGAGGCCTACCGCGAGCGGCGGCAGGCGCATGGACCGGGTGGCTTTCGAGAGCGCCCAGTCGGCCGCGATGATGCAGACCCCGATGAGGGCGCCCCAACCCATCAGGCGCCATTTCTCCGGGTCGTTCTGGATCACCGCCTGGCCGAGCGCAGAGATGAGCCCTGCCTGGGGTGCGGGGAGGGCGTGGGCCGTGGCGCCGGGGGCGCCGGCAAAACCGTACGCCTTGTTGACGAGGTCGAGCACCGGCGGGATCACCAGCGCGCTGACGATGACGCCGAACACCAGCGACCACTGCTGTTTCGAGGGCGTGGATCCGACCAGCTGGCCGGTTTTGAGGTCCTGCAGGTTGTTGTTGGCGATGGCCGCTACGCAGAAGACGACGGCCGTGACGAACAGCGCATAGGCCACCAGCGCCTTGCCCAGTTCCGCAGGGAGCGAGGACTTCACGGTCACCACCAGGAACAGCGCCGTGGTAGCCACCACCAGGATGCCGATCCCGGAGAGCGGGCTGTTGGAGGCGCCGATCAGCCCCGCCATATAGCCGCAAACCGTCGAGACCAGAAAGCCAATGACCACCACGATGAAAATGCCGCCGATCGTGAGAAGCAGCGCATGCTGGCCGAGGCCCGCGCTGGTTGCGAAGTTCCACAACAGCCAGCAGATGGGCACGATGCAGAGCAACGACACGAGGCCCACCCGATCGACCGGAATATCGTGCTCGGTGCGCGCCAGCGTGTCGCCCTTGCCCTCCTTGCGTGCCCGGGAGGAAGCGATGGCGGCTTGCAGGCCACCGATCACCGGCTTCACGAGCTTCATGAGTGTCCAGATGGCGGACACGGCAATGGCGCCCGCGCCCACGTAGCGCACATAGTGGCTCCACGTGGTGCCCGCCAACTCCGCCGCATCGCCGGCGGCGGGATGCAGTCCGCTGAAGTGGGGCACGCCCCAGGCCCAGCCGATGAGGGCGCCGACGAACATGGCGAGACCTACGGAGACGCCCACCAGGTGGCCAATGCCGAAGAGCGCCATGGAGAGCTGGAAGTCGAAGCCGCTGACCGGTGACAGCCGGTTGCTGCCGAGGCGGAAGTTGTGGGCCACGTCCCCGAGGAACAGCCGCATCTGCACCAACACCAGGAACAGCGCGGAGACCAGCGAGCCCACCAACACCGCTTTCAGACCCTTGCCACCGGACTCCACCGACTCCTGGTCCGCGACGTCGCCGGAGCCGACCTTGATGCACTCCGCACAGGCAGTGCCCTCGGGATACGGCAGATCCGACTGCGTCACCAGCGCGCGGCGCAGGGGAATGGAATACATGACGCCGAGGATGCCGCCGGTTGCGCAAATGGCCACCGACTGCCAGTAGGGGAAGCCGCTCCACCAGCCGATCATGATGAATCCGGGCAGCACGAAAATGATGGAGGAGAGCGTGCCGGCGGTCGAGGCCACCGTCTGCACGATGTTGTTCTCCTGAGCCGTGGCGTGGCCGAGCCAGCGCAACAGCGCCATGGACAGCACCACCGCCGGGATGGAGGTGGAGAAGGTAAGCCCCGCCTTGAGCCCGAAATAGACGTTGGCCGCCGTGAACACCACCGTCAGCACCGCGCCCAGGACCAGTGCGCGCGGCGTCAGCTCAGTCTCCGAGCGCACGCCGCTCTTCATCAGATCAGTCGCCGACCGCGATTCGGTACCCATAGATTCGTTTTTTCCAGGCCGTAGCGGCGCCGGCACCCCCGCGCCACGTGCATAGTCGCAGACCTGGCCACGGCGTCGCCAGCAGTTCATCTGCCTTCGTTGCCGCCGGCAAAAGGCGCGCCTCTTGCCGGCTGCGCGGTACCATGCCGGACGGGATGCATGTCCGACGAGCGGCTAGCGCCTGGCGCGCAGCGCCTCCTCGAGCGCCGCGGTCAGCGGCTTCAGGAAGAAGGATTCTTCCGGCATGAGATGCGCCGCGATGCCGCGGCGCTGCAGCGCCCCGGCCACCACCGGTCCCACCGCCGCGACCAGGGTGCGTGCGAGCGCTGCGCGGACCGTGTCCGCGGGCGCCGCTGCAAACAGCCGCTCGACCTGGGGCGTGCTGGTGAAGGCGATGGCGTCCACCTCGCCGGCCGCGAGCCGCTTGAGCAG
>Ga0123355_10010067_pt1 | contig 14448 bp, 5 predicted proteins | sample TergutEmb28metaG_3_FD_89872 | JGI IMG/M metagenome (GOLD analysis project Ga0123355, IMG submission 89872) | Embiratermes neotenicus P1 segment gut microbial communities from Petit-Saut dam, French Guiana - Emb289 P1 | ecosystem: Host-associated > Arthropoda: Insects > Digestive system > Gut ...
AGGCTACTCCTAGCACGCGTTCAAGTGCCTTCGCTACATAAAGAAATATGCCGACAGTGGGACTCGAACCAACGTAGTTTGTTTCCGAAGGCTACTGCTCGCACACATTCAACTGCCTTGGCTACATAAATAAATATGCCGACAGTGGGACTCGAACCAACGTAGTTTATTTCGGAAGGCTATTGCTAGCACTCGTTGAACTGCTTGTGGTACGCCTGTTGACAATAAGAACGAAGCGTTCGTTCGACTCATCCATCCTTAGCAGCAAAGCTAGCTAGCTATCCACACTCCTGGGAAAGTTAATGTAGTTTAATTAATGTTTTATTTTCATATTAAGCAAATGTATTTTTGTTTTCGGTTAATATACATGCGGCGTGATTGATTGTAATGAATGTAAGACACAGAAACGCCACGATTGCGCAAATATGGGAAAAGAAAAACGACTCAAATTATGTTGGCAACTGTACCTCACGTCACTGCCTGAGCGGGAAGTACGAAATATCACGGCGTTGGATTTTTGTTGGACTGAGTGTACATAACATAAACCGAAAGGCATACATAAGGCTGTACCGGCTGTGTGTAGCTTATGTATGGTTTTATTGTGTGATGGTATATTGAAATGACTGAAAATGGCTGAGTTTCGTTCTTAAATGTCGATTTTTTCCTGTAAACACTGTTTTATGTGTACTGTCTGCAAAGTGTTCTGTTCCTGTGCGCTGTACACATTTCTGCTGCATCGTCTTGAAGGTGTTGTTTCTGTGCTCAATACACATTGTTATGTAATATACGGAAAATTTTGTTTCTGTGCATCGTGCACATTTCTGATGTACAGTATGGTAAAGTTGTTTCAGAGCAAAGTAATAATTTCTGATGTACCGTCCAAAATGTGTTAATGTTTCTGTGCACAATACACATTTCTGATGTACAGTATGGAAAGAGTTCTGTTTCTGTGCACAGTACACAATTCTGATGCACAGTGATATATTTCTTTAAGTAATCGATTCCTCATTCATGGTTTGTGTTGCTTGTACAGCTACGTTCTGATTTGACCGTACTGAAGACAGTTCAAATACCTGTGTAACATGTAACAATATACTCCTTTCGTTATGAAAGTGCCTGATACCAAATCTGGTGCTCAAATTCACTCTAACTGTACGGTATGTCGCAGTGGCCTAAAGGTTTGTAAGACGTGATTTGGTTTACAATTAACTTGTGAGGTGACGCAGCACACGTACTGGCACACAGACAATTTGTTTCGCGGAATCGTTAACAAGAAGTGACGTCATTTCTATTGTTTGTGTCAATACACGTCCGTCTTATACAACCATTTAAAGCCAGCTGTTCCCACAATTCGGCCGCTATTACAATAAACCTGACATTACTCACACAGTAAATTTTGGTGTGTGACCAACCTTACAGAAATTGCTCGCCATTTTGTGGACAGCAGTATGTTGTGTGGAAGTGGGTCAGGTTTTTTTTGGGAGGTGAGGGCGGGTGTGGGGGTTTGTTGTTGGAGATGTGAAATGATTGGAACACAATAGAATACAGGAGAATGTTGCTGAATGATGGACATCACATCTGAGGACGAATTGCAAAACACTGCAGAGACACGTACTGGGGGATCCTGGGTTCTGTCGCAGAGTGCGGCAGAAGGACTTTGTCGTTTGATAGTGAAAAACTCGCGACAAACTGCTGTGTTGGTCTGATGATTGACTATAATATTTTTGATAAGTAATTAATGTGAAAAAATGTACAGAATGAAGGTGAGCATGGAAGAATTGCTATTGTCTATCTGACCGCTCTCCTACAGATATGGTCTGGGTCACTGATACCAAAAGAATCCCCCAGTTATCAGACGTCAGAACTGATGCAAAGAGAGTTCTGCAGGGTGCCGCTGTTTATCGTACAGCCCTCTCATGCCCTCACCTTGCGCAAAAAAAAAACAAAGGTTACACAAATATTCCCAGGGTTACTGCTAGACTAAATATACGATTTGAAATGAGTTGCATGTCTGCTGACGGGGTGTGCAACTTGTGGTCCTTGAGCAGAAAAGCACCCCTGGATATTACAGCACGACCATTTCGATCTCCTCCTTTTCCCCACCATCCACAATGAAACTCAATTACAAATATGTTCTGTATTGCATAACGTGGCCTTCAGAACACAGTAAGTTGTGTCACTGTTGCACGGTAAGTTGCGTGCAGTGACACGTAGGGGGGGGGGCCTCCGCATTTACGAATTTTTCATCATGTTGAAGACAAATGCTTGAATAGAACTTAGAACCAACAAATGTGAATATGGTGGTGTTGGGGAATCTTTCGTAATTCACATGGGGTCGGACTGCAGTGGCGATGTGGGGAATGGGACAGTTTGTGGTCTGCTGATGTTATGTACCGCCTTGTGACAGCGACTGTGTGTAGGAGAGCAGCGAATGGACTGCCACAGCAGTTCTGTAATATGTCGTGCAGTTGTGTGCTGACAGGGTGTAGCGTACTGCAGACTGTTCACAGCAGTAAGGTCATGGTAGTTGCAGAACAATAGGGCACCTGCACAGTGCACTGGCAGCTGTGGGCACGTCTTTGACACAGGGGTGACCAAGTGCATTGAACATTTGGCTAACACAGGCTGTGTTCACTTACCGTATCCAGCAGCCACTTTATGATATTTATATTTCTAAGTTGGTGACCGTTGGTTCTTTTCGAAGTAAAACGCAGTAGCACGCTCAGACCACACACGTTCGTCCATCTGTTAGCCCATTCATGTTGTTCGTCGTATTTTCATGAAATTATTTATATCATATTTTTCCAGCAAGCTCGAGATTCGCAAAAATCGTCTTTTGTCATATAGTACTAAATAACGGAAATAATTTCCTACCCATACTCTCCATATATCTTGACAGATTCTTGTGAAATTTGGTACATGAGAACTCCACAAAGTAACATTAATTTGTTGCCAGTTTCCTGAAAACCGGGCAGTGAAAAACAGATTTCACGTGGAAGGATGTAACCAACTTCACCAATCATTCTACATTTCTCATCTGATTTCGACAATAAATCGGAGCAAATTATGTCCACGGAAATTTGTTAAGTGACTGCGATTCGTGAAAATCGGCGCATTGATATATATAAATACATATATATATATCTTAAATAAGGATGTGAAAGAATTTGTTTTCCTGTTTTACACATTGATTGCTCAATTTGTATGAAAAACACCATAAAAATTAAAAAAAAAACGTGTTGCTTCTTTGTGATATTCCTGCATATCTGCAGATGGAAGAATGTAAAGTGTTCTGTTTCTGTGCACATTAGGCATTTCTGATGTACAGTGTGGAAATTTTTGTGTGTGCACAAGCCACATTTCTGATGTACCGTCTGGAAGGTGTTATTTCTGTGCGCAGTAAAATTTTCTGATATACAGTGTGGAAAGTGTTATTTCTGTGCACATTAAACATTTCAGAGGTACAGTGTGAAAATTTTTATTTCTGTGCAAACTACACATTTCTGAGGTACATAGTGGAAAGTTTTGTTTCTGTGCACAGTACAATTTCTGATGTACCTTCCAGAAGGCGTTTCGTTTCTGTGCACAGTACACATTTCTAATATTCAGTGATTATTTTTTTAAAAAATCGTTGTCTCTTTCATGTTTTGTTTTGTTTGTACACTTGCGTTCTGGTTTTACGGTACTGAAGAGAGCTCCAACAACTGTGTAACATGTAGCAAGATAATCCCTTCCGTATGAATGTGCCGGAAGCATCTCCGAATTTCCAATTTCGTGACGTTAATTCCATCGCCTGCGATTCCGATTAAATCTCCACAATAATCTTTTACTTAGTTTCGAAACTGATAGGTATTACGAATAGTTTCTGCTCTTCTAAATTTTGTTCATAAAGGCGCTTCAAACAAAATTGTTTTGTTTCTGCATGTCAGTCAACAGTCACTTTGCAAATTAACCGCAAAGTTTCCCACGTATATATATTGTGATAAATGCCTCAGCATGTATTGTTCGTTATGCCCCAGATATTAAAAATATCGATAATCTTAAGACGACTGTCCTCTTGAAATACCTGAACTAATTTTCCTATAATTTCGTCAGTCGTTCTCGACGGGACGGATCCTGGAATTTAAAAATTCTCAACTGAATTATGGCCAATTTTGAAATTATACTGTACGTTCTTTACTGACAGAATCGAAAAGAGGGGTTTTCTAAGATTTTCACAATTCTTACTGAATGTTTTATATAAGTTAAATGAAACATAATGCAAATTATCTTTTCATTTAATGTCTACCATTTTACTGGCCACTGATTACAGAATACTACTAACACTTAAATGCCAGTTACTCAAAATCACAATGTTTTGTTACATCGACCATCCCCACTAATTCACAAAAAAGTAATTTATTTTCACTTACCTTCTCACACTTTTATTATGTAACGTTAGCGCTCCACGCGCCTAGGTTAGAAACTGTTTCCTCGCACTTCTTGGTATTTATGTTGGCCACAAAATATGACATCACGCGAATGTGACCGTCTGTTTATATCACTTATTTTAACCACGGTCTGACGGGAAATTCACTAATTCTTTCTGGAACGTCTTGTACACATAGATATTTATCCAAATCAACAAATGCATAAAATGTATATTAATATTAACAATATTTTATATATCATAAATATTCCTACACGTTTCGATGCACCCACATTATCTGCAGGACTGTTAAAACTTCTATGTTGTTAAAGTTACAATATTAAAAGTTATGATTTTTTAACTTTAACAGAGTTAAAGAACGAGATTGCCTGAAGGTTGTGCGGGTACATGGAAACGTGTAGCAGTGCATAGGGCAAAACAACTTTTTAATATATGCATATATGTATTTATTGTGCATTGGTAGGTCTGGAAATTAAACTATACAAGATACAGGGTACGTATATCAAATACATAGATTTCACCGTCATTGAAAATTTGCATACTTTTGCATTTATTCTGTTTACCTGAATCTATATCGTTTTTTCTTGTAGTAAACACTGATTAATTTGGAGAGGAAATGTGATTTTGCAAAATAAAATATTCAATAACTTTGCCCAAAACAACAATGATAATTCCCTCTCATAACTGGACAAAGTTTTCTTCACATTGCGATTCAAATTGTTCTTTCTTTATGAAGTTAAATATTACAAAATTAAATGTAGAGCACCAAACAAAATTAACAGCACGTTTTACCGCCTTCGGAAATTGATTGGTTGAACTAAAGTGATTATCTAAAGACACAGAGTTAGTAAAAAATAAGACAAAAATTCCGGACCGTGTTTTATGCTCCTAAGATAAAAATATATTCATAGAATTAAATCTGCAATGATATCTATTTGACACTTCCATAAAAAGTGTTGTATTAATACGAAAAGTATTAAATTATCAGTACGCAAAAGGTATGAAATAACTTAATCGTATCGTAATTTATAAATCATTTATTTATACATTATGTATTTGTTGATAGATTGATTTAATTTTTTTGATTACAAACATTAAACGGAATATGTACTTCAATTTAGAGGTAAATATTTTGCTTCGCCTAATTAATCCCAATGCCACTGCAACGTATCGGACAGTGAGAGCTGTTGTACAGTTGAGCGGCACCTTAACATACCGGACAGTGAGAGCGGTTGTACAGTTGAGCGGCACCTTAACATACCGGACAGCGAGAGCGGTTGTAGAGTTGAGGGGCACCTTAACATACCGGACAGTGAGAACGGTGGTACAGTTGAGCGGCACCTTAACATATCGGACAGTGAGAGCGGAGGTAGAGTTGAGCGGCAACTTAACATACCGGACAGTGAGAGCAGTTGTACCGTTTAGCGGCACCTTATCGTACGGAAAATTGAGAGCGTTTGTACAGTTGAGCGACACCTTAACATACAGGACAGTGAGAGCGGTTCTACAGCTGATCGGCAACATAACATACCGGACAGTGAGAGGGGTTGTGCTGTTGAGCGGCACCTTAACATACCGGACAGTGAGAGCTGTTTTACAGTTGAGCGGCACCTTAACATATCGGACAGTGAGAGCGGAGTAACTGTTGATCAGCAACTTAACATACCGGATATTGAGAATGTTTGAACAGTTGAGCGGCACCTTAACACACCGAACAGTGAGAGCGTTTGAACAGTTGTGCGGCAACACAACATACCGGACATTGAAATCGGTTGTACATTTGAGCGGCAACTTACCATACAAGACATTGAGAAATGTTTTACAGTTGATCGTCACCGTAACGTACTGGACAGTGAGGGCAAATTTACAGTTGTGCGGCAACTTAACATACCTTACAGTGAGAGGAGTTGTACAGTTGAGCAGCACCTTAACATATCGGACGGTTGGAGCAGTTGTACAGTTGAGCGGCACCTTAACATACCGGACACTGAAAGTTCTTTTACAGTTGAGCGGCACCTTAACCCCGAATATAGATAAGTCATGCGATATAAAATTAACATATGTTTAGATGCATTACGTGAACTGCTAAAGGGCTGCGTGTTTTGTTGGTTGTTAAAGTCTGTTACTGCTTTATCAGCTAAGTGCATTATATTTGTAGGTCTGACTGCACACCGAACACAATGGAAACTGAACGAACAGAGCCTCCGGCATTACAATTTGATATGCCGTTTATCACACAGCAGCGATCTGGACAACTAACACGTCCCGTTTTACCTCAGGCAAGTTTTTATTATCGCCCTGCAGCCAATAGTTGCTATGGATAATTACACTGTTAGTTCCTAACAATATTCTTTCTAGTGCCCTGTTTGCCCCAATTATGTGTAAGAATCTTCATCACGAAAGCAATAATAATGTTCAAAGTTCTTTTCTTATTACGTTTTTGTTTAGTTTATTGCCAAATTAAACAATCAAACATTGCACAGAATGTGACTTTAATTATCTGTTTCAAGTTTCACCTCTCCATATGCACTCAATAATAACCTTCCCCAGTTTACCCCCTGTTACCCTACATAGTATCCACAATAAACATCACATAAATTATATGGCAATGCTACGTGCTAATTATTGTACTATCCAAATAAACATTCACCCTTCATATCTACCAGCACGCCGTCATTTGCAGCATTGGAATCTGTTTCTTCAAACTGTGCTCTTTTCATACCATATAGTGTGGTGTTTATGCTTCCAGTAATATTAAAATTTAAAAGTCTTTTTTAACTCTGTCGATTGACAAATGCATCCTGCTGGTTTGTAGTAATATTAGCAATTCCATAACATATTTATTTCCCTGCAGAACAAAGTGAACATTTAGGATAGCAGAATTTAAAAAAAATCTACTCGCTCGTCCCAGTTTGTTGCAACAGTGAATTGTTGTACAGATGCTCGAATTAAGTTGACAGAGACATAAACATTCTATTTTTACAACATACTATGAAGACACAGTAAATAATGATACAATGTGCTTCCAGGCAACATTTGCAGCTTTGGTGTGTCTGACAGCTTTCTGCGTGGGTTTATCTGAAGGTTATTTACTCACCCTCCCTTTTCAACTTCACGCAAAAAGCAGTGACATTGAAGCGTACGAAGAGGCCGTATCATGGTTCGGTAAGGGAAGAGGGCTTTTTTACTTACATACACATAGCGGTGAAATAGAAATTTACGATTTTTTAAATTTTAAAATCCCGGTTTTTTATATTAATTTTCTGGTCTTGCCCTTTAGTTTCTGAAGTACGAAAATATAGCACCAGAATTTGAAAAATGAACGATTTTTCTATGGAAAGTAAAAGGCAAAAGCCGTCAACACAACTAAATTGTTTCCAATACTTATTTCTGTAACAAGTTTGAAAGACAAAAGGATTTTCTTCTGGCTAAATTACTTCAAAACACATAAAATGTTACACAAAATAGACTCAGATTTTTCGTATTTTTCGAACAGGTATTGACAAAATAACCAACAATCCAACCCCGCACGCACCGAATTTCATTCGGCAGCTTTTATTTTCAAACTTAGTCAAGATATTTCAGACGCATTACGGAATCAGCAGCTATTACCATATTCAATAGAGCCAGCTACTGATCCGTACACTAATGCATAAATTTCTAGTCCACCGCATATTCTATTTATTCCCATTTTTTTTAAATTATTACTATTCTTTCACGCATTAGCACAAACACTGTGGCACACATTTATCTAATATCGCTAAATATCCAGCACAATTTCAGTAGCATGTGTCCTTACAAAGACACCACCAACGCCCTCAAGTATAAGTTATCTCTAAGTTTGACAAAATTATTGTTTATTAATCAACCTATAATAGTTGTTATGATGTCCAATAACATAATTTGTAAATGCTTGTAACTAATAATTCTTGGTAATGGGCCATGAGGGATGAAGTATGAGGCAGGCAAGCGTAGACATTTTCGCATTATTGCACAATAAATGTAATTGTTGGTTTGATTACTAAAGTTGTAAATTAATTACAAGGTTAAACGCAACACTCTAATACACCTTCGGTATATCTGTTAATCTGTCTCCACCTAACGTTGTGAACAACTGTAAATAAATTTTATATCATTTTATATTTGGAGGATTTTACTGAATATTTTTTTGTAAATTACAAAGATGATTTAAAAACTTACAAACTAACAGATACCACATGAAAGCTTGAATTCTTTTATCTTCTTGCTTCTAGTATGCCTCACGGAGTATTCCTCGTTTTGAGTATCTTCAAAACAAAATTTATGGAAGGAAAAGGAACCTGTTTAATGCCAAATACTTATTTCAGGGATAGAGTAATATGAAAGAAACAAATACATATATCAGATTTTTACCGTATTGTTACATTATTACATTTCCTAAACTTTTCTGACATCTTCAACCTTACCAATAGAAGCAATATTAGCATTATTGTTTGTAGTTTCGAGTGGGGGAAATTTGAAATATGAAAGTGATTTAACTTGCACGTAACAAAACTAATGTTTTGGATGAGACAAATTTTACTTTCCGCCATGCTATTATTCTGTGTCGTTGAGGGCATTTATTTTTGCGTCAGCACAGTAACTGTCCTTGGGTGCACAGACAGGGATTTCTGCATATTTGTAAGAAATGTCACGCATTTATACAACTAATTTTTAATTTGTGACATATATAAACAATACAGTTCTCCTTACATTCCTGAATCTCGTTGCTATAGACAATTAAGCGTACTTCCGTACGTACAGCATGCTTACACATAAACAAGGCTCACGTGTGTGATTTTCTCTCACTTGAAGAGAATCGTGTATGTAAAAATGAGCCGAAAGTCATTACATGAGGGGACTTTCTGTTGCATGTATCAATGAACATTATCAGTTAACTGTAGGCATGCGAACTCACGACACAAAATTCTTCTCATTTTAATTAAAGTTGAGACGCCTCTTACTAATTACTACCATACAGATGAATATGTTTTTTATCGGACGATTTCTTTACTCGAAAAAATTCGATTATCACACTCTGCCAGCACACTTCATTTCAATTCCCCAGTTAGCTGACTGTCCACTTGCAAGGTGCAGTAGCCACTGTCAGTTACAACCTATTTTGTCAGGTATGGTAACAGCACCGTACAAATACTTAATTGATAGTCTTTAATATGTAAGTGTTGTTTGGTAGGAATTTACGCTATTTTGTGCACTTGTAACGAGCTCTTTCAGAAGTTATAATCCATTCTGTGTATTTGTAAGATGCTGAAATGGCCTTCTAGAGATCTACGCCATTTTGTGTACTGTTATCTGTTCACAGATAATATTTACAATGGTGCCAGCCCTGCAGGCTCTATGCTGAGCGGCATCATGATGGAATTGTGGGGCAGACGGCCTGCTGTTCAGATTGCTGTTTCCTCTGTCAGTATTGGCTGCTTCCTTATCGCCTTATCATCTACAGATCCACTCTTGATTGTTGGGAGAGCAGTGTGTCATTTTGGGATGGGCGCCTGCATTCCCGCCCTTTTTGTAAGTAAGGAACAGAGGAACAAGTGATATATGGTGAAAATATTAAAATAATTACAACGAATCAAGAACATAAAAACAGCGCCCGCAATATATTGTAATGTGTAAGAGAGTGTACTGCAAATATTGATTGATAGAGTAGGCCAAATATATAATTATAGACACGCACGCACACACAAACACATAAACACACACTTAATTACGGCATGGAGCAGGGTTCTTCCCAGAAGCTAACTTTTCTCAGCTTGTCAGTAACTTACTCGAATTTTATGGAAAACAATGGTTCATTAACGCTTTAAAAACAGCCCGCCAACTGACCCTAATCCGAGCCAGACAAGTCTAATAATTGCCCCCCCCCCCTTCCATCCTTAGCCCTGAAAACCGATCAAAAATTATGCTCCCATTTACGTCTGTATTTTACAAGCGATTCTAAACCTCAGGTTTCCCCACCAAAATCTGTATGCAAATTTCACTCTCCATACATTCTACATGCACCGCCAAACACATTCTTCTCCTTTTGACCACCCAAATAATGATTAGTGAGGTGTACATATCATTCAGTTCCTCATTATATAGTTTTCCCCACTACCATGACAACTCTTCCCTCTTAGACACACATATGTTCCTCAACATCATACACTCAAACACAATAGCCTACGTTTCTCCCGCAGTGTGAGCGACATGGTTTCAAACCCAAATAGAACAGCAGGCGAAATCGTATTTCAGTACACTGAATATGAATATTTATATATATATTTTTTTAAATTGAAGATAAAAATTCTGTACCAAATGACAGAAAGCGTTTCCTGAATTCAATCTACATTGAATTTCTCCCTTTCATAGGGCTTATGATTTCGCCCTGCAATCTGATCTCGAGTCATGACCATGTACTTAGTGTTATGTCTAGTGCAGTCTCCCTAATTAGAACTGAAAAATGTTCTCTGGTTTTTTGCAGTATTTTGGTTTCCGCCAGTATATTAAAATTATTAATATTAAAGCGAAGCTGATGTGAGCCATTTAATTTGAAGCCATTCTGGTTTATCTGAAACTTCATAAAGGCTTACTGTAAAGCAAACTTGAAACAAATTGCAATAAAATATCTTTCTGTTTCAATATTTCTTAGTAAGAATCAAGTCACACGACATTTTCCTAACCGGTACCTGCAGTAGGTTTCATTCAGATACAATTTTATTTGCCTTACTAGTATCATGTAGATACCAAACTGATTGACAGTATTAGACAAGACCACACTGCTAACCAGCTGATATACTGCTTCATTGTGCTTATTTTTTCTCAAATATTTGACGAATGTGGAATACAAGAACAGTAGCTGATACGTTGCGTCAAATTCCACACTAACGAAGTTGGATAATATTTTGTAAGTATTGGACTATAGTTACTGCAATTCGTCTTTATCACCCACGTTATAAATAAGTACAATGATTATCCCTTACACTGCGCAGCAAATTTCAGCTTCGTCTAATTACAATTAACAATTATATTCAAATCTGTACGAATTGTCCTACGTCCTGCTTTATTCAATTCTATTTTAATTTAACGCCTGGTAATTTGTGGCTTTTAACATTCCAATAGCCATCTCAAAAAGTAAGTACTGGAATCAGACACTGGTGGCTCTGCTGTACATATTTCTGTCTGCCTAGCATCATTAACCTCACGTGGGTTCAGTAGCTCAGAGAAATGTTTCCTCTACCTAACCAAAATAATTTGACAGAATGTAACCGAATCAAACTTTCGAAACTTTACTGTATTAATTCAAGTTTAGTAACTTTTATACACTACCTATATATAAAAGATTATGTTAACAATCTCTTTTCCTCATAGGCTCACAAAATATTATGTTAAAGCAGTACTGGAAATATCGCACTGTACAGTCTTGCGTATGATGAAACCAGTTTGTTCCGTAACTATGAAATCACATTCCCGTTTTTTCTAGAAGGTAATAACAGTGAAATGTACATTTACAAAGCAATACGTAGACAACTAACAGTCACCTTTCAGTTATGTAATTTAAAAACTCAAATGCATCCTTTACAACAAAAGGCTTTCACAAACAAATTCCGGACAGTACTTGTGAGTTTCTGAGAGTTAGGGTCGTGGGATGGACTGCATGCTGGGCATCAACTGTTACCGCTGTCCACAGTAAGACAACGTTCGAAAGTCACAGTCGATCGACACAAATGTTACCGGTCCTTTTCATACTGTACTGAGTAATAAAGGGACCTTCGCCAAGTCTTTCAATTATAACAGGCAGAATGGCGGAGTCTTTGAGGTGAAAATATGGCCTGAGAAGTGGAGGATGCTGTCTTTCGACAGGACATAAACGGTATACCGATTGATGAACAGGAATGTAACTGGTACTGGAAATACTATGTATTTGTATATAAATCCACAATATATTATTATTCTATTTAATAACCTTTCGTGAAGTACACTGTCTTCAAATTTGTTTACGGACTTCCTACAAAAGCTGCACTTTCTCATATCAGAATTTTGATTTTAAATGTGTGCGTTGCTAAATGTCTGCAAACTACAAATTTCTGTGTCTATGAGCTGTGTTTCTGCCCTCGGTAAATATCCTGCAGGAATGGTTGGCGGGTCTCAATTAGTGTACAAAAACAGTATGTCTTTAAATGACCCAAGTAATATCTTACGCCTTCTATATTATCGGTGTCTTATATATCAGATTTGTCATTCCTAAAATTGTTCTTTGCAATTACGGGACTTTCAGGCCAAGGAAGAGACTGTTCCGCCATCTGCAAGACAGTCTTCATTGGGCAACTTTGCACAATACTTGCTGGGCAAAATTAAATAAAATAGCTGTGGAAATAAATCGTCCTCGGGGAAAAATGCTGAAAAAGAGTTTCTGTGTTACAGTGCAGTGAAATTACAGCAGAAAATGGAATTTCTAAGTAGGATGAATGTTTATAGCAACTATTGTGTTAGATTATTGACGTAGATATTTGTTAGAGAAAATGGTGATTTGTAATACCTGAAAATAAAATATAGTAAAACTCTTAAATTTTATTCTTTCTTGAAATATTTACAAGTGACAGTCTCTATCTGCAGACAGAACTTTTACTTACGTAATTATACACCAACCGATCCCAGTAGCCACGCGGTATCAGGCGTAGGTCTGCGGCAGCTTACCTGCTGAAATTGTGGGTTCGAATCCCACCGCTGACATCCATGAGTCTCAGTTGCGATTTTTCTGGTTTGTCACGAAGAGGTCTCTACGACGAGCTGATCGCTCATCCAGAGGGGACCTACCGACTGTGCAGCGTCATTGTGTGTAGTTTAGAATCCCCGCGAATGAATAGCGCTGGTCACCAGGGGCTATTTCGCCAATAAAAGTTTAGACGTACCAAACAATATAGGCCTCATTTCTGTTTTGTTGTAGCGGAAGTGCTGAAGAACAGCTGGCTATGGAGGGAGAGTTTGGGGGCTGTTACGTATTTATTGATGACATCAAAAGTAAATGTTTGTTAAACGGTGTGTTTATCGTTTATATTTTTACAATTTAATTTATTTGTTAAAATAATCGTCTCTTCTTAGGAGATCGTCTCCTTCAGCACTTCCGTTAAGAACACAGTAGAAAAGTGGATTTTACAAACTGGGAGAGTTAAAACGCACTAAGCTGTCATTACGTAAGAAGAAGTGTGTCCTTCTTTAATAACTGTCATTCATACACATTTATAACAAACAAGCCGAAATATTTTCCCTTCTACTCTATTCCAATTTCAGATAAAAGTTTTCACCACATTCCATAATCAATACCTTCACAATTGTATTCACACCCACCTAAGTAATAGTAATAAACATATTTGGAAATTGGTACAGTCGAGGATAAAATAATACAAATGTTTTTTTATTCATATTTTGGCAGTACAGCACTGCTGGGTTTTATAACTTAGTTAAAGGGTTAATGAAGTGCAAGTTAAAGGAAAATATTAAGAAGAATATGTGACATAGTGCAAGGGAAAGGGCGCTGGGGTGTTGAATGGAAGAGTGGCGGTGTCTTAGGGAGAAAACAGGGTCCGGGTGGGGCCGTAGCGCGACACTTGGACGGATGTGGCACATGACATATTGTATAATTTACTGATATGATGCTACCTACTGAGGCTTCTTCTACATAAGTTTCCCCATACTTTTGAGTTCACACCTGTTTTAAGGCATACTTTATGTAATGTGCAGGATTGTTATTCCTTGCGTAAATCGTACTGCCTGTTGACGGCTTGGAAAATGGGCGGAAATATTTAGCATTAAATAAAATGTGTTAAACAGCATAAAGTAACTGTGATTGACTGTCTGTCAGTGCTGCGTGTAACTGTACACTGTATATGTGTTGGCAGCGCATTGCTTTGTTGTTCATATAAGGCTTATCAAGAGCTGAGATTGTGTAGAGTTTAACGGAATGTTGTTCACCGAATAATGAATTGCACAAGATGTGGAAC
>Ga0123355_10010068_pt1 | contig 14447 bp, 6 predicted proteins | sample TergutEmb28metaG_3_FD_89872 | JGI IMG/M metagenome (GOLD analysis project Ga0123355, IMG submission 89872) | Embiratermes neotenicus P1 segment gut microbial communities from Petit-Saut dam, French Guiana - Emb289 P1 | ecosystem: Host-associated > Arthropoda: Insects > Digestive system > Gut ...
CCTCGCCTATAACCTCTTCAAAACCAAGTGGTCCATAGAGTGAGATCTGGTGCCTTCTTTCGATTTCCAATATCCTCTATATTCCTCAAGATCATCCAGTAGCTGCTTAAGTCTACTTCCTCGTCTTCCTATCACCTGCAACCTGCCTTGTATTTATACTTCAATAACGCGCTTTAGAAAGCAGTTCGTACTTAAGATGAAACCAATCCAGATAGCCTATCTTCTTTTTGTCGTCTTTAGGATATTTCTCTTTTCCTTGACTCTTTGTAATACTCCTTCATTTCTTTCACGATCAGTCCAACTGAATATTAAGATTTATTTATAAACCTTAGTCAACAGGAAAGTTTGTTTTACGGGTGTACTTTGTTTAAGATACGGTGTTCGCTTCTACAGTACATGCACCTGACCAAACATCAAACACTGCTAATATACAAATTTGTGGATTTCTCTAATTCTGCATATTAATGCTGTCGCCAGTTGAACTACCAGATCAGTACTTTCCAGTTAACAAGAAACTTGGAATACCATAACGGTATTCACAAACTCCGACATAATTTATGCATGTATTACTTTTATGTACAGAGAAGCGTGTAAATATTCATCATTAAAGGTACAGCGCTATTGCAGTGTTGGGAGTCTTCTTCGGTTTATTTTAAATATTTTTACAGAAATGACTTTTATTAATACGTGGTAAACATAATACCATATTAGGAGGGTGTACAGTAATGACTCACACAGCAGCAGTAACATCTCTTATACGTATATTGGTCGCGGTCTGTGAAATGAGTTGACTACTAAGGTAAAGTGATCCCGTTACAGGTCCGGTGTGGCCCAGAGGGTGGGTAGAGGTATAGCTCTACTCTTCCATGACCGCGGCACTAGAAGGGGGTGAGTGGTCAGCAGCATGCTCCGGCCGCACTTTACACCCAGGAAAGGCCCGGTACCCATTTTACAGGAGGCTGGGTGGGCTCCAGGGCCGGTCTGGACGGGCGGAAAATCTCGTCCCCACTGGGATTCGATCCTGGACCGTCCAGCCTGTAGTCAGTCGCTATAACGACTGAGCTACCCGGCCCACAGATTTGACTACTACACATCTTAAAACACATATTAACTTTTAAAACTTTGTTAACACCAGTCTATATATTCTTTCTCTTACTTAGCTCCTAAATGGCACTTTCGTTTTATTGCTCTATCTTTTAATGACATTTTGATATAAGCTCCTGAAGGTGGCGAAAAGGCCGAAATATGTAGGGAATAAGTAATAGAGAAATACATAGATTATAGAACTGTGCATTGTTGGGTATTACTAAATTTTTAATATAACACAATGCACGGAATTTACGATATACAAGTTACGTATTAACTATTCTTGTACACAAATCTCTCATTCTTACTCATCCATCAAAGGATATCAGGCAGGGATATCGACGCTTGTACCGTGGGCAGTTAGGTTTCTGTCGTAGTTTTGGGGTTCAGCTGCACTTGTCCTAAAGACCCTCCACAGTACTTGTTAAGCAACACGAAAATTTGTTATGCTTCAACGCCATATACGGCCTTACATAATCCAATTTATCATACAGGCAAAATCGCAAGTCTCGTACTTTATAGGCTATGCTATTTAATTGCGTGCTTTGTTTCATGGTAAAAGGTAAAAGTTACCCCATGACATGCCTAGGTACGCACAGAGGGGAGGCGAATGTATAGCTCCAACCCATGTGCAACACGACACTCGAAGAAGATGCGTGGTCAGCAGTAGGCTGGGTGGTCGCGGAGCCTGTCTGGACGGCACGGAAAATATCATCCCCACTGGGATGCGATTCACGGATCTTCCAGTACTTAACGATCCCTTATACCAACTGAGCCATTCCGACCTCCTTAATTTATGGTAAACACTCATAATTCGATATTTAATTCTAAAACGGACGGACCAATAATGAGGCCATCGATAGAGAAATGTTACAAACAAGTGTGGAACACTAGTAAATTCGTGGCGAATTTAGGGCCTTGTGCCCTGAAATGGGACGTGTCGTGATGCTGGATAAGTTTAACTGGGTTGGTCACTGCGTATCTTTCTTGGAAGTACAGGTAAGTACACTTATGTGTGTGTTCTTATGTAAACGGACATTTGATCATCTCTTTTGTTACATAAATAAATAATATACTTTTGTGTCATCAAGCCTGACTTTCATAGGAATCAGGATAAATGCCTTATCAGTAAATCAGCAAACACGTGGTTGCTATCTCAGCAGTTTCCACCTCTAAACTTGGAGTGCGTGATTTTTCCTTTACATTGTAGAAACATTTGTGATTGTTCAAAATTTAATTTCGGAAGACTTTGTTATAACAACAAAGTTTGTAATATAAAATATATTACTACTTTTACAATATGCTCCGTGGACATCTTATTTGTATTGCTGTTTTTTAAGCAGCTAAATGTAAGCAACTTTAAGAAGAGTGGGTGTACAATAAAGAAGGTTATTTAAATTTGTAATAAGGACTCAGCATCACTTTGCACTTAATAACTTGTGCAGTTGATTTTGTTTTTCTGCTGAGGAAAAGTATACTTATTTAAATTTATATCACTTTACCAAAAGGGTTTAAATAAAACAGAAAACAGTTTCAATCGACACATTTTCCAACGGGCATAAGAAGTATACAAATTATCAGTTTTCACACAGCGAATGTGCATGTTTCTTTTGTTGTTCAAGATAGAGTAGATTGCTGTAATGAAGCCAGGTATGAAAAACAGTGATGTTAGCGAAGACGAGTGTCAACACTATGTTTTATGAAACTTCAGAAGCCAGATGATTTATATTTCGCTCTAAATTAAGCACTTGCGACGATTTGGTCAGAGCGTTGTACCTGAACAAAAAATAAAAATTCTACTACACTAATGGATTATTACACCAGCTTCAGTGTGGTCTAAAGGATATTGGGATATTATTAGCTAATTCCACTGAGCATAGCTCTTCTTGACAAATCAGTAATTCCTTATCATAATGTTGTAAATACCGTGCCTTGTCTTCTTATTAATTTTGACTTCATTACATCAACACTTAATGTTCCACCTTTCATAAAACAAGTCACGCTATTTCACTAATACTCTGACACGTTTCGGTGTTCGTCGGCGCTATCTTCAGGGAGCGCCGTCTCAACTGTCATCTTGTCAACAAATCAAATAGTTTCAGCCAGCTATTCCAACATTCGTTGCGCAAATGCAATCTTCATTCACGATACGCAGTTTCTAAAACTTCATTGTGGTCGCCTTGACTATTCGTCGTTAAATTTCGTTAACACTTATCATTTCAAACACGTGACTTTTAAGTACTATTAGTGCAATGATAGTCTTAGTCAAACAGTGTGACGTGGTGTATGAAAGGTGGCGCATTAAATGTTGGCTTAATGGAGGCAAAATAAAGAGTAGTGCCTTAGTTAGTCATGAAATTTTCCGCACTTTGTAAAACCGAAAAGTTCATAACTGCGTTCACAAGTTTCCGCCAATCGTGGGCCAGCTACATCCAAACCAAACGCTCTCTTCCTATTGTTCTTAAGATGCATTTTGATATTAACACCATATCTAAGCGTGGGCTTCCAAAATGGCCTTTTCTGTCACGTTTCTCCACCAAAAACATGTAGATATTTCTCTTATCCCAGATACATGCCATATGGCTCGCCCACCTCAACATCATGCATTAGAGCACCGTAATAATGTTCAGTGGATTTTGAAACAAACCTCATTATAACTCAAAAATTGGTAAGGGTCATTCCCGCCACATGAAACTTTTTCCTATTTATATGGGACGGTGGAATATAAGCCAAGACACACTGCAGCATCCTATGTTCCACTCACCTTCACTAAAACGCCGATGTCAAGTGTTTCTTGGGCTAGTGGATGTACCGTACAGTAGAATACAAAGTTGCCATGATACTTCATTTCGCTGTCGGCTCCCAACAGAGACCACGCATGTTCCTCCTGTGGATACACCATAATCCACTAGTGCCCACTGTCTGTCTCACTCATATTTTTAAACGATAAGCCCCCTTGCAGAACACTTTTCATTCGATCGGACTTTCTCTCTCTTTCTATCAGTTTTCTTTCTTCCCCACCCCTTTGCCTAACAGAGCTAATATATGCCTATTCGTGACAGCAGATAATGCATGGAGCTTGTAAATCCTTGATATAAAATATTACCCCTCTGAGGCTGTAAAGGGAAAAGGGTTATACAACCTATATAATTCAGAAGGCTGTACAGATACTGTTAAAACCCTTGAAATTAAATATTTAACCCTTCAAAGTAGAGTGGTTAGTATATACAGCACCTGCTTTAATATTAAGTATTATGTATTCAAAACTTTTATTTTGTATTTTGGTACGATTCTCAGAAATAACATACATTTCCCTTACACCATCTACCGAACGGCTTCTGTAATGGAGAAGTACTGTGTTTTTTGAGATTGAAGACATGAAGTGTTGTATGAAACACTGTTTAGGTGAAATACAGGCTTCAAATGGGTAAGAAGTTGTTTAAATTCCCTTTATGCATAGAGCGATTATTGAAGTAGAAATTTTAAAGCTTCTTGTGTCATTATTTTGCATACTTTTTACTTGCACAGTAAATTTTTATTTGAATTATACTTTATAAATAGTCCGACGTTAATGGTAGCTGCAGGTATATTTAATGCACTCATTTTACTGTGTAGCATTGTGACGTAGATGCAACTTTGAAAGACCACAGGAAAAATAATGCAGAACCAACAGTACTGGGCCTGTAGCATGCACGAGCTCAGTGAAAATTGCGTACAAAATTTATATGGAAAATGATTTCCAGATTGGAAGAAAACTTCACGTATTATTAATTTTGTTAAATATCAAAGTGATAATTAATAAAATTAAGTAAAATATGGAATTTTTATTGCATGATGTCTCAGGATATGATCCAGTGTCGGGTGATGGTGGATATGGCAGTGAACATGCGGAATTTTATGGATAGAATGACGGCAATCACCACCTTAAAGAAGTAAGATATTTGTGGTGAGTAATCTGTAACTTGTGCACGGTAATTACGTTAAAGAAACTGGACTCAAAATGGGAGTATCTTTGACACCAAAACATAGGACATGACCAAATAAATCCTTAATTTTGTTGAGAAGTAGCCTATTATTACAGTCCACACCTTATCTACTGTCAGTTCTTTGGAACAGATGGAAACCTTAATATGCTCTATTGTTCTAAGGTTGAAAAGATGAAATAAATTTGAACAAAAATAATGGCGAATAGTATACTAGAATTAATAGTAATTAAATCTACTTCTTGCGCCATTCTATCTTCTCACACAGGCGGTGCTGGTGGTTCGGGTGTTCTGGCATTATACGCTGCGTCGAATAACAAATAGCTGTTGACCTTTGAAGGAACACACTGCCTTCATCTTGACGGTCTCTTTTTGGACTGCATATTCCTGAAGATGAAGGCATTTCTGTCCTTCGAAGCGGCAGTAGGAATTTACACGTCGACACGGCGTCATATTCCATAATACATCATTCTTCAAGGCTACTGAACTTCCTGATGCATTGTTTTAGTGTGTTCCATCTTCCGTGTATTAATCAGACCCTCAATATATAAATAACAAATAAGTGCACTTCAGTATTTATGTTGAATTTTATTCACTGTGTTCTCACCAACAATTTTCGACTGATATTTCGGCCGAAACGTTTGGTGGTGTTGTATACCACACAACCAACATCAACACATCACCTACACGCTGGATTAATACTCACTACATGACTACGTCAGTCATCACTCCGCACAGACCAAACAATTTTAACTCCCAAGATTTTAATTTTCGTCCATTTTTAACCTACATTTATTTTACATAAATAATTTTAACCAAAACTGTAACATCTATTGTTGTGGAGTGATGGTGACACAGTTATGCGTCTTCGTGAGTTTATATTCTTGTAATAATAACTTCACCATGAAGATGGCTGAAATACAGGCCGAAACATGCTGGTGAGAACATTGTGAATAAAATGCATTATAAATACTGAAGTGCATTTGTTGGCTATACGGTATTTTTTTTTTTTTTTTTCCTGGCATACCTCAACAGTCCGAATCTATTTCCCGTTAAGACATCGTAAATCTTTCACCAAAACGGGTTAGGCCCTTTGAGTTCCGTAATCATTTTTCACAGCCCACCTTGTACTTCTGCACAACTCGACTATTGTATCACGAAAGAAGGTGTGCCACGACTCTGGGTGTGGGGTGAGGGGGGTTTACACTATAAGCTCGTGCTTGCCATATGTAGCAGAAACATTGTGAATGTTATTCTGTGATTGTTTCATAATAGCATTCATGAAATACGATCTTCAGAATGTCTTTTGAATCCTGACAGGACTGTGGAAGGTACAAAAGAGAGGGAAGGAATGGAAACGTGCCGGCTACTGGACATATTATGTATACACGTCCGTCAAAATCATGACAACTGCATCGAGCTACGAAACAGTAGAATTCTGTGCTGTAATCTCATTAGCAAATGTGGTAATCCTTTCGTCTGGACTACACAATTGAGAAAGAGGAGAACCATTTGTGTGGGGAGACATTGTAGGCGGATTTTCTGTTGCATGAAATCCTTCGCCTCAGGGGCCAGGTGGAGGGAATTGTAGACGCACTGCAGCCCAGGTTATGATGTTTGATGCTGGAGAATAGAATAAGAGTGAATTGTGCCCGAGTTCTCTCACTAGGGAAGAGGCAAATAGCTAGCTAGGTTAGTGAATGGTAGACATGGGGGTTCTAACTGCCACAGGGTGATTCACATTATAACCTCCGAGGTCATAACACTGCTTATGTATATATCGGCGTTTCGGAGAAACTGCTACTGTATTCTCACAAGTTTCTACCTACCAATTAGAATACACAGAACAGGATGTGACGTCACGTACCGTCTCACGGAGGAAACTCGTACATCAATCTTCAGCAGCTGTGAGAACCTCGTCTGGACACTAAATCCTCACTGCTCTGACTGCTTGATGTCCCATCTGTAACAGAGGTTAGTTCTTATCTTAGTTTAAATTTCATATGTGATTTACTGCCCAAACTATTTATGGTGGTAGAAACATCATAGTTTACCTACCGTACCTGTCTCAGCAGCCTCTTTATAGACCACAGCTTCATATGTGTGCATGAATGATAAATTATAATGTGGACGGGGAAGAATCTTGGATTGTTTAAGACTATTTTTCCAGGATTTGCTTGAAGGGAATAAGGGAACCCGGTTTCAGGATGTAAAATACAGCAGGGGCTCTGTAAGAATACAAAGAGGAATGTTACTTATCCAAAGGATATTTAGCAACAACTTTCTTGTTCGACGGTCTTAGTCTTTCTCAGGCTTTCCAGAAGCGACTGCACCACAAGTATGAATGGACTATCTCCTTCTAAATTCTTGTCTCCTCACAATTTACCACATAATTCTCTTTACTGTAATCCTACGTAACCCCTAAAATTCAAGCAGTTTAGTTTATAATCTAATGTTAAGCTGAATAGGGAAGGACGACTTCGAAGATTAGCCTAGCTGGTAGGTTCAAAATCAAATCGGGTATTAATAAAGGTAAATCAAATAATCTTTAGAAAAATTAGAATAATAATTAGAAAAGACAATAATAATGGAATGTCTTCAAACAATCTAAGGGATTTTGAATCATCAATTAGGTTCTCTTGTGGTAGCGGAAACCTAGTGATCTGTGGCAGTAGCCAGTGAAAACAAATATCATCTACTGACAAATACTGTAGATAAGAATTCCCATGATGAGTTGTGGGTAGTTTAGCCAATAGTAAACCGTCAGTACCAGCGGTAACATGCGTGCCTTTCTGGCGAGAGACAGCGTGTTGGTACGGTGGTCTGATGTCACTCGAGGCTGTACGAGTGTTAGCGATTCCTCTCCCCTAACGTCGCTGTGGGATTCTAACCAGAAGAAAGTTCAGGACCCAAGCATATTTGTTTCAAACGACATAATGTTTGTTTGTCCGGAAGTAATGGGTAATAATCCTTGCCTCTCTTTGGGAAGTGCTCAATGCGAATTAATTTTAAAGTATCTTTGCTTGTAACAGCTTTTACAACATGACACTTAGTGTATCCTGTAGGAAGGACGTCATACAGGATGTTTAAAGGACGTGTTGGGATTTCATGGTTCCCCTTAGAGTACGTTGCAACTTTGCAGTCAAGAAGAGTGTGGTCAGCCTAGGAATTTGTTTTTTCTTTCTGAGTTTTGAAGAGTAAACTAAAGTAGGAAAATGGGGTTAAAACATCTTGGTGACAATCTGTGTACAAACTAGGCCACGTCGGATGTGACTAACGTGATGTGACAGAGATAAATCCATCGTTGAGGAATTAATAAATCAATAAATGAACATCCTTCCGGCTGGACCGTCAAAAAAAAATCGACCAATTTCAGAACAATGACCAGGGAATGTACGTAAAATACAGGGTCATCGAAAAAGATGGACGGGATTTGAAACCGCTATAACTTAAAAAGTACTAGACGGATTTACACGTTTTGCATCTTAAAATGTTCAGAAAAGTTCAAAGTTTTGGACTTACCTTAGTACATTTCAATATGTGCAACATTTGTAGCTCTGGAGACGTCCAAACGAAATTCTATCTCCTGCCACGTTTTCTGAATCATGTCTCGTGTTATAGTTTCAATGGCTGATGTGATCCTTTCTTGCAGGTGCTGGATATTCCTTATCTTTTCAGCATACACAATGTTCTTAATGTACCCCCACAGGAAAAAAATCAAGTGGAGAGAGATCTGGGCTTCGAGGTGGCCAGGGTATTGGTCCACCTCTTCCAATCCAGGCATCAGGGAATCTCTCATTTAAAACGTCAGTCACAAAGCAACTGAAATGGGAAGGAGCTCCGTCTTGCATAAAAATAACCCTACTTACAGTTTCTTATTCGAAGGTTTCAATCTGTGGAAACACGTACTGTTTAAGTTATAGCGATTTCAAATCCCGTCCATCTTTTTCGATGATCCTGTATTATGTCAGGGGGGCTTCTTCAATCTACATTACTTTTAGTAAATTAAAGTCTTACCAGTATTTAGTGTTTGGTCGTCTGTAATACGTCTGAGCCTCAGATGTTTTTATTTAAAAATATATCTGATGGAACCACACTGAAACTGTTTAATGTTGTTTAGGCAAATAATCGTCGTTTATTCTGAGAGTTTTTCTAAGCCCTTGAAAAACTCTGTCGTTAAGATGCAGTGTTGTGGAATGTTAAGGCAGACGGTACATACGGTAAACCAAGGGTGCACAAATCTTCCAAAGAGTTACCAAAATATTAGGCGCCACAAGCAAGTTTCGACCTGTGAATCCATCTTAAAAAAATTAGTCGCCACGGTGACCTGACGCCTGGGAATTCTCAACACTTTGTTTACGGAAGCATCTCAGTTGTTACAGCGAATTGATCTAACAGAATATTTACACCGTTGTATCAGACACCCATCTCCTGTGTGAAATCCTCATATACATGTAGCCTACAGAGGACAGAAAAGACAGAAAATTTAGGCTTGAAAATCTGATGACAAAAAATGCTTTGGAGACCTAGGCGTAGATGAAAGTGTAATATTCAATTACACCAATGAATTGAGCTGGCTTACGACAGGATTTAGAAATTTTTTAACACAGGAATGGACATTCTGGTCCCATGTAAGACGCACCTTTTCTAGACCTTTTTGGTTAGTAGTTGGTTAGGTAATCCATACCATTTTCCATACCATTTTACACTCAATCAGTGGCAATCAGCACAGGGCTCAGTGGAGTTGCTGCTGTTACTACTGAAGTTAATACTGCGAGTCTATTGCAGGCAGTTGTTTATCTTGTACATCTGCTGACGGATTAGTTCGATAATTAGCTTCTTTGTTTATTACGTGCCTATATGCATTGTGAATTGCGCACACTTCAAAATGCGATTCTCTCTTCCGTAGTCCTCCTTAGATCTTACGATTCTGGGGTTTTCTATAGCGAAATTTGTGAAGTGCGGTCCTTAATAGCTAACACTTCTGCTTCTACACTCTTAAACTAGAAAACGTCGCGTCAGAGACGAACCCTCTAACTTAAAGACCGTAAATATGATAGCATGCTGCCAGGTAATGGCTCTCCCACTCCTCTGAAGTGGAGTGAGTATTAGGCAGATGTGTGACGTCGGTTAACAGGGAAAAGTAGAAGAAACTCGGAGTAAACTATGCAGCTTAATCCGCGAAGTATCATGAAAATACGTTTCATACTATCCACAAAAACTTTCTTAGCCTCCCTATGCTCCGCTATAGACCGACGCGTTGCCCGTAGCTCGCCATTGTTCGCGCTCTCGACATCCGCCTGGTTTGCTTGCCCTCTTGCAGGAACACCTCCACCCCTCAAAACTGCCATGAATATTTCACAGAGCCGGAGGGGCAAAGCTGTTTCTTCATCTCTGCCCTTCCTTCCAGAGTTTGTTGGCGGAGAGTATCAGCCTGTACTCCACGGTATATTCTGCTATAGTCCTTTCAAGAACCCCAAGTTGGAAAGTTGTGTGCTTTTTTATACATGCGACGTATGATTTCTTTCAATCTTTTGAAGAACAAATTAGAGAGATAGGAACGGACACGATAGCAGCAGAGGATTCGAAAGTGAAGTTCATGGGAGAAGTAAGAGACAATGTATTTGAGGGAGGTGTAAGAAAGAGACCCACTGTGTTGAACATTTTCGGCTTTATGCGGTCCTTCTGATAACAGTAGCCTGAAAATGAAGATTTTTGAAACACAATCAATGTTAAAGCTGTTTTCTTTGCAGTTCTCCCCGAAATTCGAAAGAACATTTTTTTTAAGCTTCCCACTCGTCGCTCGATTGTCCTTTCGATAAGCTTAGTGTCAAGATTAAGATTATTACAGATCATTAGTGGAATTGCATTGACAGATGAAAACGTAGATACTCGGATAGAACTTGGACCTGTCCTTGCCACTTTCCTACAACAAATCCCACATGGCTGGTGCGATATCAGGTCCGGTAAATAACTGCTTTAGATGTGACACAGCCCTAGCACGAATATCAAGTAACAGATATGCAGATTTTCGGTTCCTACCTCGCAGTGAACGCAGCCCTTCTTCGTTAGAACCTCGTGTCTTTTAATGCTGTTTGCAGAAGTAGTTTACGTTTCATGTGAGAATCTTTGGAAAGTCATAAACACAACGCGTAAACAAACTGCAGAGATATTTAAGGCTAAGTTGTATATATTTATCACTATGTGTTAAGGGATAAATCCTTAACTACCTATTAATGTATATTTCAGGATATTACAACTTAGATGTAAATTTGTGTAGTCGAAAATTTTAAAATGCTTTCCTTATGATTTTATTTTTCTGTAAGACTAGTTTACAGTTATAGACACGGAAAAGTTAAATGAGCCCTCATGGCTGAATTGTACTCCAGTAAGGTATATGTAAGCCAGAGATGTAAAACTCCATACACTTTTAATAGCAGTAATTTACTAAATGGAAGTAATAATAAGTTTCATGCTCTTTCCTTACCCTTGACAAGAAACGCCGTCAGATCGGAAATATGTCTGTGTAGCACCGGAAGCTGGACTGAAGTTGGTGGTTAAAATAAAACTCCACCTGTCCAAGTAACATAGTTTCTCCCACATGGTGACTTTAACGACTAAACTTTCTCCAGATACAAAATTTTGTTGATGAAACTAATTACATATTATGGCATTTTCTTGGATTTACGTAGTTACCCAATTGCATTTCACAATTTTTCTTTCCATGCCCCAGAATCGTCAATCGTGTTGGTCTTGCGACGCCTAAAATAACCAATGCCCAATCAGCACTTAATTAAAGCCCATAAAGTGTGCTCTCATATTTTCGATTTCAGAACTCAAGTTTGGATTTGAGAATTTCGGGGTTAAATATTGCAGACAAAAGCATTCAGCTATTATTTTAGGGGTTGTGAGCAGAGATCTATTGGCCCACACTTGTATTTAACAGATTATATATTTCGTATTAAAATAAACGACAGCAAATTATCCCATTCATTACCGTCTTGGGTCTGTGCGCCTCTAATCAAATATTCAAGATAATCTGATCCAAAATAATTTTGCTTGAAGTTTTGACTATGTTACATGTGTTTTTGTTGATATTGTTACTCTTGGTATAATTATTATTGATGGGTATCGTAGTTTGTTGATAGTATTAGTAGTAGCAGTTGTAATAGTTGTAGTAGTAGTAGTAACAGGGCTTTAGGTATGGGAAAACATACTACTAAAGCGATAGACTCTGTTTACGTTAAATTTCAAGGACACAAGCTTAAAGATTCACAATATAGCCATTTTTGTAATTGTTAACTTATAAGCACTAAGCCTAAGGTATTGTTAAAGTAACATGTAGCAATATTCATATTCTATTTAGTAAATATTTTGCTAATCCTGGCCTTAATCATCCATTGGCTATCAATGTAAAGTTCTGAGTTGAATTAAAAACGTATAAAATATCAATTTTTTATTTTACGTTTCATAGAAATATCGCCTTTAAAAAAAGCTGCATATGTTTCATGGAAAAATTCAAGAGTGTAAAAATTGGCACTAATTTTAACTAATCTTAGAGTTTGCTCATACGGAATGTTACTGTTACGGACCGTAGAAAATTGAAAATTGCGAGCTGGGAGTGGAGTCAGTTGGAATAATACTCAAACCAAATTTTGTAAACGGTTGCACTGTGCATTCAAACATTTGAAAGGTCACACACACACACACACACACACACGCACGCACACGCACACATACACATACACATATTCACGCGCGCGCACACACACACACACACACACACACACCATTGACACCTAAAAACTTAGTTTACCTTAAAAGAAATAAAGTGTGTTACATACTCACTAAATTCCTCATAACGTCTGAATTATTCGTCTGCCAGGACGCTTACCTATCGCGGATTACACCATAATATATCTATGTGGCCTACATAAGGCAGTTCTAAAGTTTCATTTCTGTATAGAGTAAATAATTTCACTCATATAGAATTGAACAGCTCTATCATATCCCCATTTCATGTTAAATTTTAATGAGTTAGTTAACCAGCCGTACCTGAATAGCTCGGTTCACCGAAATGACTGGAAAATGGATGGAGAACAGAGGATCTATTTCCTGCAAGGGTATGAAATTTTCTCTTAACCGCCACGTCCAGACCTATTGTGTGGTCTGCCCGCCCTTCTGCCTAATGATTACTGGGATCCTTTACCGACGGTTTAACCTGACCAATTTCCTCCCCAGTGATGAGAAATAGATTGCGATACTGTAGACTGGATTGATATGGCTCAGGATAGGATGCACTGTAGGGCTCCAGCGATCGTGGTAATCAAACTGGCTTCGCATAAATTACGCGGAATATTTGACCATCTGACTATAACCTATCTAGAAGAACTCTGTTCCAAGGAATTCCTTAGTCAGTTGCTACTGACCACCGCAATTTGTGAAGTTCTATGTTCACTTCATAGCTCAGATGGTACAGCACCTCGCTACGGGCTGGATGGTGCGGGGATCGAATTCTTGTCGAGCGATGTTTTCCGCACCTGGGGCCCACCCAGGCTCCTGTACAAAAGGCACCGCGTTTCGTTCCCGGGGTCAAGCCTTCGGCTCATTGAGTTGAAAGCCCACCCTCACCTAGCGCCGAGGTTACACGAAGAGTTCAGCCATACCTGTATTCCCTTCTGGACCTTCATGGACTCTTCTAGGGTAATTATCTTTATTTTAGTTTACTTCTCCTGTACGCCTTCGTTGCCTGGTGCTTAGGCGTGGAGATAACCGGACCTGTAACTTTTAATTCACAACTCTCAATCTCCACAAACCCGCAAGCACATTTAACATAAACTGAGGAGTAACTTCGACAGACTGTTAGACATTGCTAACTTAGTCCCAAATTTATCGAATCCTTCTTTCCTGTGTTTGTTATCCTGTGCGGTGAGCCACAGACGGAGGAAGCGTATTAATTCAGTTAATTGACTTCATCATCCAACCCTCTCTGACGTCAAACTTTCGTCTTATGCCGATCGGTAAAGAAACTCAGGGACAAACAGCGATTCCGACCGTGTGTTTAAAAATTCAGTTTCCTTGTCATGTCATTAGTATATACTTACTTACTTACTTACTCCATGGTGCAGAGTCCTTTTTGAGAAGCTAACTGGTCTGCAGCTAGTCAAGAAACTCCCCAAATTTCACGGAACCCGAAGGTTCATTACCACACTCACAAGCGTCCGCCACCTGTCTCTATCCTGGGCCAGCCCAATCCAGTCCACATACACACATCCCACTTCCTGGAGATCCATCCTAATATTATCCGCCCACCTACGCCTAGGTCTCCCCAGTGGTCTCCTTCCCTCCGGTTTCCCCACCAAGACCCTGTACACCCCC
>Ga0123355_10010069_pt1 | contig 14445 bp, 9 predicted proteins | sample TergutEmb28metaG_3_FD_89872 | JGI IMG/M metagenome (GOLD analysis project Ga0123355, IMG submission 89872) | Embiratermes neotenicus P1 segment gut microbial communities from Petit-Saut dam, French Guiana - Emb289 P1 | ecosystem: Host-associated > Arthropoda: Insects > Digestive system > Gut ...
CAATAAACTGCTTTTAATCAATGCATTATAAATGTTCAATTTTCTCTCCTTTCTTATGTCTTTACTCCACAGTATCCCGTTTAGACATGCTATACATTTCTTTGTTTGTATTACTCTTGATCTTATTTCTTTGTCGTCTGCTCCGCTATTGTCAAAAATAACTCCTAAATTTTTATATTCTTGACAAAATTCAATCTCGCTGTCTCTATCTAATTTCAAATTGTTGTGCGTTTCCCCAATACATAAGTTTTATTCAAATTCATGTTCAGGCTCCATTTCTCGTAAGTTTATTTTAATTTACGCGTCATATATTCAAAATCTTCTTTGTCACCCGCTAAAACTACTTGATTATCTGCAAACTGGAGTCTATACATTGTTGTATTTTCTAGAGGAATACCCATTCCGGAGCATTTACGTTTCCATTCTTCTAAAACTCTTCGTATGTAGATCTTAAAAAGTGTAGGGGAAATGCAACATCCTAGCGTAGTCCTATAGTAATGATGAAAGGATGGGATAGTATGTTTCCAATTTTCACTTGTGCTGTATTGTCGTAAAGGTTTTGCAGTGCTTTAATTAAAGTATTATTAATATTTGATTCTCCCAAAATTTCCCAAAGTTCTGATATTGATATACTGTCATATGCTTTTGTCAAATCCACAAATAATAAAGGGGTTTCTTGGTTTGTTGCATTCCTTTTTTCAATAACTTGTTTCATGCAAAAAATGTTGTCTGTACATGATCGTCCTGTTCGAAATCCACTTTGTTCTTCTTCATCTTTATTCTCCTCTTCTATAAGGTCTCTAATTATTTTACAATATAATCTACTCATCACGCTCGCCACTGAAATGCCCCTATAGTTAGAACAATCCTTTTTGCTTCCTTTGTTTATTGACGACATTTACCTGTAAAGACTATAAAAACCGAAAGAAAAAATGTCAGAGTAACTGGTTTCTAGGCCAAAATTTTAAACCAATACGTTAAGAATACCAATTAGAAATACTGCCTTTCTACGGAGACATTCCAGAGGCGACACTAATACTCACAGGCTTTATTGTTGTCAATTATCAACAGGACGAAACGTATCCCGTACTGCGTACTGTGTTCGATTTCTTGCTCATATGTCATCACTATATTCTGGCGCTACGTAGCATTTGAGTGCGTAGGGCTTTTGCTTTATATCTTTCAGATGCTGGGTTAAAACTCGGATACTGGCTATTCTGAGCTTTCTTTTCCTAGTTTTTCTCAGTTCCTACAGGCGAGTACTGAAATGGTTATCTCAAAACTATAACAAACTGATTTTACATTTTCCACGTTCACTATTTTCTTTATCCGGAAATGGGGCTGAGTATTCGATATAGTGAACGGAGAACCTGCTGGACAAACGAAGAATCGTAGTTCGATTATGGACAAGCGGCAAGAGACTTTTCTCTCCTCTACAGTGACCAGACCGCCTCTGAGACCTAACTTCCATACTACGGAGGTTAAGAAGAACATAAAAAGTGGAGACTTAGATTGGAAATACGGTGGCAGATTTGATTATATTGAGACTATAAATGATCTGTAGGCTTGATGGTCATGTAGTCAGCGGAACACCACTGATTAGGAAGAACTTCCGGCCTCCATGTCCAGGTTTGACCGCACAACCCAGAAGAAAATAGTCTAAATATATACAACCATGAACACTCCAAATTTTAAATAACTGTTTTTTAAACTCGCACACACAAAGCGATCTGGCCTTTAAGTACAGTCCACTGATTACCCGTCACTGAGCTGACGTAGCAATTTAATTTATTACTCTAATTATAATGTAGGCAACAGTAACCCATCTATCTGAATACAACAGTTAGAGAAGTGTAAAATGTCATACCAATAATTTTCAGGAAACCAAGTATACAAATTAGACCCAATAGTAAAGCGATTATAATAGCAGCGACTTTTTACGTGAGACAAAATTGCAACCCAGTAGTTCGGAAAGGCCTACTGATTATGGCTGGTGTTCTGTAGGCACTCAGTTGGATTAGTTCCTTCAGGAAAGTGAAAGGCTGATCCTTTAAATCATACCACGATCTCTTTCATCCACGTCTTGTTCATTCGTTATGATCTAAAAACTTAATGCGACGTATAGCCGAATAAACTAACAGTAACGTAACTTAAACGATATCAGTAAGAAGAGGAAATCGCAACTTAGGTTATGAGAATTAAAATTATAAAGGGTTTAGAAGAATAAAAGTGAAAACCTCCATAATAAATTGGTCCCTGCCACCAGGGCATGGCACGTCTTCAGTTTGTGGATGGAGAAAGGGCCTCCAATATGGAAGGTAGCTGCGAATAAGGAGTCGCGGAAAGCCGACAAGTTACGGTCGTCTAGCATGGTGGTTGGAGAGGTGCCTTCCTCACCGTAAAAACTGACTTTGTTACGAAACGGATGCATTTACCTCAGACCTGGAATGATCCTTTGGTGCGAACTAAGCAATTGAAAACGGACATCAAGTTTGGTACATGGAATATTAGGAGCCTCTATAGGTCAGGGTCAATTACGACAGTTACTAGGGAATTAATGAGGTATAAATTAGATTTATTGGGTACATAGGAGGGTAGGTGGGACAAAGGGGGCACTGTAAGAGCAGCAGATTTTATTTTTTCTATGGAAAAGAGAATAAAATCATCAAATCGGAGCAGGATGTTTGACAACCACAGGTAAGTATCTGTAGTAAAGAGAGTAGATTTTGTGAGTGACAGGATGTTATATATATAGATCTGAGAGGTCGCTGGTGTAATATCATTGTTCTGAATGTGCATGCACCAAGTGAGGAGAAAAATGATTATTCAAAGACAATTTTTATGAAGAAGTTTTCGATCATTTTCCTAAGTACCATAAGAAAATGCTGTATAAATGTAATGAATGATTGATGCAATGGAATTTTTTGGTATTTATTTTGTAAAATATTGTAAATTATTTTACACAGATTTATCTGCCTTACCCAAGTACAGAAAGTCGCGGATGATGTCAGGAGTTTCAGGTAGCTCGACGCATCACGCGATACTACGTCACGGCGAGCCGTCTTTTTTCTGGCTTATGGGGAGGATGGTGACGAGGGACTCGATCAGGCCATGCGAACAAAGGTTGCGCGTCGTACGAATTTATAAACACCCTGCTTGGCAACGCTTGGGGGGTCTTATGGTTCCAAGTTTTGGGCGTGATAACTTAATTTTTGCTCGTGTGCATCTTAGTGCACGCAGGTTGAAATTATTTTTGGCACTTCGCCCACTCACTCATATACGAGTTCCCCGCGGTTGAAAAAGTTTGCACAATACTGGTTTAGTAAACTGTGACTGAGGCAGGCCTTCATAACATTCCTATTTTTTCGTTTTAACTACTACTGTTTGTAATCGCAAGTTGTCAAAATCAAATTACTGTGGACTTAACAATATGGGGGCCGAGAAAAAATAATTTAGCAGGAATCTATGAAGGAAGAAGATAACTTGAAAGACCAATGCGGAGGATGGAGTAAGATATTAAATTATATTTTAAATATGTGAGGTGTATTGTTGTGGATCTGAACAGAACTAGTTACTGCCTTTTTCTTCAGGATGGGAATAAATATTATGACTATCTCTGTGACTATTATTATCTCAACGAAATTCTGTTATGTGGAGTTAATTATGAAAATTGTGCCTTTAATGAGCAGTAGTCAACCAACGATGTAACAATATGGGCAAAAATGTCCCATACATTTAAAACGTAGAAATAATTTATTCTTCAGGCATTTTCGATAGTCCATTCTGCACCTGTTCTGCTTGTGCCGAAGAGTCTGCGATGTACACTTTACAATGTACGTGCCTGGAATTAGTAATAATTTAGCAGCGCATAATGTATTCTCTCCAACACTTGATTCTAAAGTCCCTACTCCAAATTTGTGAGCGTGCGTGCGTGTACACGTGCGAGCATTTGTCTTTTAGAAGGATCACAGTCCCACCAAATCACTTAAACAAATCATGCTTAATATAAGAAGTTGTGTGCATTAATAATTTTCTCTGTCCCATAATCTTTGTACATCCATAATATTCTGTGCCATTCCCTAATATGTTCGCAACCAACATACTGAAACTACTGAACACATAAAGAATAAAAGATAGGCTGGTAACTTCTAGGAAGGAAAGATATACAGGCATCTAGTAATACAGGATGCGTGTAGAAGAAAACTTCTTTTCAATTTACACAATATCAAAATAGATGAAATATTAATTCTGGTCAATAATATTGTTGGCGATGCCACGCTCCCGGCATTAGTACCTGTTGATTGTATTCCGATGGCTTCATACAGCCCAACACGAAAGAGGGTTTTCGTTCACATCCCACGACGATGGTTTTAAATGGAATCGTAACCGTGCCGTTAAACCACGAACAGCTGAGTTCATATTTGTCACCTCCGCAGGCCACGTTTCTAATTGACACATTTCAAAGTGACGCAAATTTTGTTCACATGTAGGAGTCTGAGTTAGTGAGTAAATTGTTTGTGTACAATGAGGAAATTCTGTAATGCAGATAGGGTGCAGCTCGAATACCATTCGACGTTTAATTAAATTCTGTTCACAAGTTCAAGGTTATTAACTAATATATAAGTATTTCGAGTGACTCCTTCTATAAACACTCCTTCTTATACTTGGAACGTTCACTCCAGGTTAAAAATAAAACCTCGAAAACCTACTTACATCTGTCCAGCGTTTGAATGTTGTTGACCTTCCTTGAGAGGTTCTAAAACTTGTAGAATATTTAATACAATAATTAAATTTTAAAAATTCGAAGCTTAAAGAGGAGATTTGGAAAGGAAGATAATAGCTGTAATTCCATATGGGTTTTTGTGGTATTTCTTGTGTACGTATGTATATGATAAATTACGTACCAAATTTCTCATGAGTATTTTGCAAAGGTTGGTTTGTTACTGCTACAAAAGAGAAAGATTAAAAAATATATGTTTGCGGGTTATCGGTAATTTTATTCGTGTTTGAAAAGTGTACTGCATTACCAAAATTTGTATATTCCTTCAGTAATTATATTTTCGTAAATTCCTTCAGTAATATAAAACAATTGATGCTAGTGTTGCACTTTCATCTCATTCTCAAGCTTCGACATCTTGATATAACTGATTATAGAAAATCACGAACTAAGGTTTTGATAAGGCTTGTAGCGTTTTTATATTCTTGGCAATTTTCCGTGAAAATCAGTTAATTGGCTTCAAATTTTAAAGAAAGGGCGCAAGAGTTGGCAAATATTTTGATCTCATATGCCTAAATTGAGTCCTGAATGAAGGAAACTTGGCTAGACATAAAGACTAATTACACTCTGGCTCTAGTTGAAGTAATGTATAAAACACACATCTGACGATATTATGTATATTTAGAATTGTCATTGAGTAAAATAATCATGATATTTTTAAGGGAATAAAGTGCCCTTTCATTTTCTTTAATTCCTTTTTCAAAAGGAAACTCTTTAAAATGTAAAGTAAATTGAAGAAATGAATTATAACAGGTACACCACATCTGACTTAGTAACTAACAAATCTATATGTCGAAACTTATTGAAAAATATTGCAGGATATGATGTCAGAAGTGGGATTATAACTGAACGAGGTAGGCAATGTACATACGAGCGTATCGTAATATTGTGGATCTCTCGTGTGACCTCTATCACATAAACGCAAAACTGTGCTCTTAACCGTTTACGGTCATATATCTCTGTCAACGAGTAATAAATATTTAAATCGTTGGCATGGATAAACAGCAATGTGTTTTTATATTGTTGTGATACATACGTCGCTGCCAAAAATATGAAATAATTTTTTAAGTTCTTCGTAAATTGCCCGATTTTAAACAAATTTGGTGTTTCTCGACAGATTTGAGAAAACGTTCCCAACCTCAAGTTTCACGGAAATAATTTCGGTGGAAGCTGCACTGATGCATGCGGACAGACGGACAGGTGGACATGGTGAAGCAGATGGGCCCCTTTTTGAAAGTAGGCGAAGGCGCCCACAAATGAGTAGTCAGTTTTCCTCAACCTGTGAAATTTTTGTGTTGTGTTTACTGGGTTGTAAATGCAAGAGCTCTGTGTTCAGCCCACCGACATTAACTGACTGATTTTGTAGTGGAAATGAAGTGTGTTTACTGTACTGTACCAACTGAATCTTTAAAAATAAGCCAGGTTCTTAATTTGGCTTAGTTTTAGATTGAAAACATGTATGAGTCTTAAACTTGTTGGCGGCCATCCTCACCAACTCCCAAGCGACGATGTTGTCGATAGATTACAACATAATAAGCTTTACAGACATGGACTAGAGGACTTGTTTGGAGCGTGGAGTGAGGGGTGCTTGACTCTAATACGGACATGCGGACTATGAATTGCTGTAATTCGAAATCGGAGCTGGACTTGGAAGAGTTAAAAGTGACTCTTCAGCACCTTGCAGCTCGACCGCACACTGTCAAAGGATAGAATTATGCTACACGGGCGTGAGGCAGTAATGCACTCAGCGAAGGCACGGCGAAATAAATATGTGAGGCTAGAAATTGAAGGTGACGGTACGAGAAATTAAATGCTCTACTCGGTTTTTCTTCAGAAACAATAGTTCAACCTGGTCGGCTTGTATGATGGTTGGGGATGGGACGGGAAAGCCGTCGTCAAATAAAGACTTGGTTATTTATACCTTATCACTGGCGAGTCATGTTGCGGGAATTTTTTATATAACGCTGTGTAAACCCAGAAAAGGCTTCCCGGCTTTTGCATGTGTGTTTCAAAAGTCGTAATTTGAAAACTGTGAATGTGTGTGAGTTCGTGCGTGCTCTTATAGACCATGTGCATACACGGACACACACACAATTCTAGAAACACAAAGCAATTATTCTTGTACAAGCAACAGAATTATTATGAAATGATGTTTGTGAGATTTGTGCAATACCGTGTTTTTCGAAACGACTAAAAGGCAAATTGTTTAAAGGGGATGCTTCCTGTTTTATATGTATAAGTTTAATTAAATTCGTGGCTTCCTCTCTGACTCACCCTGTGTATTTTTCCATGTGTGTTCGTTGACTGTCAGTGCAAATCACATTTCACACAAGGATGTATAAACTCCCCCACCCACCCTCTGCAGAACGCGCACACATATTACTCGCAATACAACATGCATGCAAATAAATGTAATTAAACGCATTTGTTAAACAGAGTATGTACTAACTAGCTACATCACTTCCAGTTTGCTTCCATGATAAATAATTCCACACATCCTGGAACTATAATGGCAGCTTGTGGCTGAACGTACACCTGCGACACAGTTTTGGGTCCCATGTTGCTGCTCTTGTTACAGCTTTTACAGTTTGAGCCACAGTACGTGTACTTGATTAATCATTTGGTTGGAGAAGGTATGGGTTTTACTGCACCACAGAGAAGATAAAAAATACATTTTTTGGAATCTAATTCCAAAGCTTATTCTCTTCAAAGCACAGTGGTAATTTTAGGCACCACCTGTTTCAGTATCCAGAAAGTGTGGATTTTGCCAAAATAGTGGTTTTGCTTCGCCTTGATCATCTTGAACGTGTTTAAGGTATAGGTTCTAAAATTCGTTCCTTTAAAGCTGAAGTTTTCTTATTCGTACCATCTTTCTTTCGGCCTTCCTATATCCCGTCGTCCATTTGGCTGTTATTAGACAGCCAGTCATTGTAGTCGATTCGTTTCCCTGAATTTCAGGTGTCATAACAATTTTTTCTGGTGTGATTTCAAATCTTCTCTTATTTTTGTCTATTTTCAGTGTCTTTCGGATTTTAAGAGTTCCTTTAGCAGTACAGTAATGTGTTAAGTCCCAATGGCATTCTTACAAATCTCATTTTTACCTCTTCCGTGTTTCGAGTACCTCTCTTGTTGAGGTAAAGGTTTGGTTACCAGGAAACAAAGCTGCTTTTGAAGTGATGATATGCATTCCTAACCTTCCGACTGGTATGTTTTTCAAAATAAAGAGCGCTGTTTTTCTTGTACAGAATTATCGGTTTATCTTTGTAACGGAAACATAATGTATTTCTGCGAGGCAGGAAATATGTTTTCATGTATCATTTAGATGAACGTCATTATCAACAAAATAATAAACGTAGGTGTTAGGGAAATTTGCGGATGGTTCTTTCTTTTGTTTACAATACTGCTGGTTAGAAGACAAAAGAATCCCGAATGTCCGGCCACAACGACACGGCATTTCTTGGTTTTCCCCCTTACTTGGAGTGCATTTTGACATGGTTTGCAAGTACCAAGTAGCTACTGCACTATTTTCCTGTAGCCCTTCCCTTTGATAACAATTTTACCCCTTTCTCCGAAGACAACCTATTCATTCACTTCATCATCAACTAATAAATAAAAACTCCCCAGCCCCTCTCTGAGACACTACTTTTCACCCCTCTACAGTCATTTATATGCTACATGTCTCATAAGGACTATCTTTTAATTACCTGATGCTATTTCCAGCCCTTTATTCATCGAACAAAAAGTGTCACTTGTGTAGTGGCGCAGACAAGGTCCCTGCCGAAACACGGCGTGGGTCCCTGTAGCTGTGGTGTGCCCCTAACGTGCAGAATATAAGAATTGTTGTGGGCTTCTTCGGATTGCATTCCTTTCTTCTGACTAAAGACAATATTCTGGTCCCTTCTTATAAAATATTGGAATAAATTCACTAAAAATTATATGGCGAGAAATTATCGAGGTCCCCCCCCCCTTCCCCTGCTGACTGGCTACGTAAGCCACTGCACTTCTTCACTAAGTGCCAGTATAGGCACTCCTTTCTTATTTCTTCTATGTCTCTAGTGTCTATTCCTGCACATACGAGCAGCCAATGAACCAAAATCAACATTTAAGATTCAGTTTTTGCATTACATTCAGGGTTCTTTATCGAGCCATAAATGGAATTGTAGCCGTGTAGTGTTTGCAACTCACACTTATCACCTTCTTCTACGCCGGAAAGTGCAAACAAGTAACTTACTATACAGTGGACAGTGGACCTTTCATCCTTCCTTTTCCCCCTTTCGTGACACGTGACAGCAATTTATGAATAGCCGAACTGAGTTTTATATCTGCGTTCCTGCTTACCCTATCGGCCATCAACTCCGCAACCATCATTTTTATAAGTCATGATGGCTTTTCACGTGACAGCACTATTTCTCTTGAATGTCTTCGCACGAAGACTAAGATCGACTGCACGCAGTATAGCTGGTCTCTTTGTCTGCAGGGGTGCAAGAAAACTTGCCGAGCTGGGGAGGTGTACAGAAATAAAAGAGAGAGAGAAGTAATAAGGTGAGTAAAGAAAGAAAAAGGACGATTTGGATAAGATGCTACTGACGCTCATTGCGTGAATAACAACCCTCTTTAAAACTGTTTCTCTGCAGCACGCCACTGTATAGCTCATCAAAATATTAAGTTAGCGAAACAAAGTTTGTTACAAGAAGGATGTGGATTTGAGAAGTGTTATTCTACGAAACGGGGATTATTTTCTTGTTTAAGTTTCGTGTTACGAAATAGATATAAAATATAAGCTCAAGAATAAAGTGAAATTCTTTGGTAAACATACTTAATGCAATCTTACCCCTTAGACTCCTTTATTCTGCATACTCGAGCGGAGTGGTCGCGTTTCATTTTCAGTATGGGCTAAGTAGCGAAATCCATTTCTTGTATAGCACTTTATTCACAGAGGGAGAAAGATGCTACGTTCGTTCTGAGAATGGAAGGAAAGGTAAAGAGTTTCAAACTAAATTCGAAAGCACTGTGCAGAATATACTCCACAACCAGGGTTCTGGGCCTGCAGCCAAGTAATACGTGTAAGCATTTTAAAGACCTAAACGTTGAATTTTAAATCAAGTGTATTAACTCTGATTATAATAATATTGCCAATTTATTGGCTGTTTCTTTTCTTATTTATAGGTTGTAGGAACCCTAACTCAAGATTGTTTGTCAAATGACTGATGATTTTTCATTGATGATGAATTGGGAAGAAAGTGGATGGAAACAAGTTCAGCTTAATACCTGGTATTCTCCTGCTGTTTATCTGGAGAGACTAAGGGAAGACTCTGAACACCTTATTCAGTGTAATCGGCTTGACCGTTTATCTTCGAAACAAGCACCTTGCGAATACAAGTCAGAAGCGTCACCACTGGTACCATACTTCTCCGCTTTAGGTCTTGTGGTTGGAATAGTATTCTGTGTAAAACACTGACAGAGTAAAAATCCTGAAATTTTTAATTTTCTAATTAGCACTATAAATCTCGAGGAAAATTTTTAGATCTAAAAACTGAAATGACTTCTTATTATAATTAGACTTTTATTATTAATTTATTATGGAATGCATAGAACTGTTTATAATTAAAAGAAGAGGAAATATTTTGCGAAGTCATATACCAGAATTTTTAAATAATTATGTTATAATGCGGATTAAGTTTTTAAAGAGGAGTCAAATTTGCTGCTGTGAAGAAGTGATGAGGCGAAACTTGGTAATTGATCGAGCGAAAAAAAAAATTGCGAATAGCTTGCGTATAAAATAAAGAAGGAGAGTATAATTATGGCTTATTTATTTGTTATGGTAATCTACAGTATTAATTTTACAAAAATGTCTCTACCCTTCTTCTGTGGGTACTACACTGTGCTGTTTTACCTAAAGAATTTACACGTAGTACCGAGTAGAAGGTGTATGGATTTTACGAGTGGTGTTAATGTACAAGGGATGTTTGGCACAGGAAGGCAAGAAATAAGTCTTCCAGTACTAAGACACAATCACCGTATCGATTGAGAGAAACCACAGTCTAGTCAACCAAAGTTTTAGCATCAATCTTTCCGATAAAAATAGGGAATTGTACTTAATTTAACTTGTTCACCTCAAAAATATTTCTACCGAGAATCTCCTAAATGGTTTACCTTTTCCTGTTCTGTCCTCTCTTCAGATTGATACCCACTTTAGAACTGATTATTCTGGAAGCACGATTGTCAACGTAAGACTTTATGCATTAACGTAAGTGTAACACAATTACATGAAGAGGAAATGAAGTTCACATATAAGCCGAAATGTTCGTACAGCACTCTTTCACTCTTTACTGCGCCTTTCCGTTGTTATGTAGGCATCTTAGAATTCGCACTTAGAGCTATGTGTCATCAATGGCATGGGGACAAGCCGAAGTCCCATTTGCAGGTTTGCATTTCATATCGCTCACCATACACAACAAGTGAAGTCGCTTTGATAAATCTTAGTTTCCTTACATATCTGTGTATAATGGGAACACAAACGATTTCTGCCTTACAAAATCTGAAGTTATCATAGAGGTTCTGCTGAAGTTTCAAATCTTCTGGGATTTTACGTCGTGTCGACTGGTAAATACTTACTGACATTTTGATTTACTTTACCGTCAACTTCTAGGTTAATTGCAAGTATTCCAAGAAAGATGCGGTTATTTCACATAGGTACGGACGATTTGGGTTTCTTGCACTATGCATCAGCGTTGTCTTGTGTGGCTGCACTTCGAAGACGGCTTTATTCTGAAGGTGAAAATGTTACAGCCCTTTAAACTTCTGCAACTATTTGCCAGTCGTCATGGCGTAATATTCCAGAAGACCTGAATATTCGATCTTTACTGACATTATTTTGAAGTAACTGGGAAAATGCAGCATTTGTATGCATTCAACTACAGTTTTTTTAAATTTTGAAATTTTTATTTAATTTATGGTATTGGAAGTTGTATTTTGTCTTATTTATTCACAGTACAAGGTGCTTTCGTTCGACCTGTATTCCTTCTTGGGGAATGTTTAACATATTCGTGTTACAAGACTTGGAGGTTCCTATGGAGAACCTAGAATACGTAAAATATTGGCTATTATTTATTCAATTCAGTGGTTAGAGGAAATGTATGAGCTACAGAATTTGTGAATTCAACTTATTCCATGAGGTTTCACTAAAGATGCATAAAAGTTTTCACTTACCTTGTGCTTGCTACGTGCCCTGCCCTATAATTTCCTTACATTTTGTCGTCCCAAATATTTGGTGGAAGGCTATATTTGTGAGATGCTGCGGTCTCTAATTGCAAATTTGCCATGCCGCGGATAGAAAATAACGAATATGAAGCACCGGTGGTATGATAATTGCCACTGGACAACCGAAGTGCTCGGAGAAAACCCTTTTCCATTTTTTCTTCTTATAGGAAAAACATGTATTGCCCTGGGAGCGAACATAGGACTCTCCCGTGCAAAGCCAGCGCTTGTGGTATAGCACGGCCATTTGTAATTGAAGATAAAGATAATGTTTATCACTTTCAGTTGTAGCTTTCCGGATTATCACGGTGTGCTTTCTGGTAGGTGGTTATTAATGCTTCGTGGGAATCTGTTGCCTCCATTTTCAATGTAGAAGTGACTTCTACCCTGCAAATGGACGTAATTTGTTTTTCCGAAAAGTTTCCACCTAGCAGATTATATGGTGCCAACTCAATCCCATTGAAAGTCTCGAAATTTACACAAATAATTGCTCATAATGCTCATTTCAGAGTAAATTGCTGCTCCTATATTCAGAGTAAGTATGATTTATAACGTGAAAATGGAAGCACGATGTTTCTCCGAAGCTTTTGTAACTACTCGGCATCTTCATCCAGAAAACCTTATTTTAAATTTTCATCGGTGCAACAACGTCGAATCATTCTCAACGTCTGGCTACTTTTCGCACTGTCAGACGTTATGATTGTGATGTTGGATGCGTGTAATATACGTGTATATATATATATATTGTTCTTGGTTTGCATCATCACATGCGCAATCATTAGTGTAAAAATACTGAGTATAGCCTAGCATATCACTAATTCATCTCTCATCGCTTTGTGTCCTTTTGTTCACTAACGCAGCAGATATAAGCGGTAGCAGCCTTGTAAGGCTACAGATGAAAAATTGCACCACATTACAGTACTGGAAAAGAATTAGCCCTCATACCACTTGTTCATTTGTTCCCTGAGGGCTACTGTGCGGGTGGAGCCACGTCAAGGCGTGTAACCGAAACAGACACATAACTAGTGATGGCTACGTTCCTGTTCTATTGTTGGCTGATATGTTGGCTCGACTGCTTTACACAGCCCAGTTCACATTTTAACGCTACCGTAGAAATTCATGCAAAAGCTCTTATTTTTTTCCGGAGCTTGTGAAAATTGATTATTACCTACCAATGTTTAACAAATCGTTGATTATACAAGAGATTATAAACTGTCGTTCTACGAAAATCACCTTCAGTGCAAATCTACGTTATTTTTAATAAAGTACTTTTACTATGCATTCAATCTGTAACCAAGTATGAAGTAATTTTTGTGTCAAAGAACAATTAATGAGTTTGTATATACATCGCAATGTAAATACATTGTTCTGTGAATAAAACATCCACTGTCACAAAACTTTCAAGAATTTAGTTACCAACTTTTTCCGTGAGACCAAAGAAATACGCAATTTTTGGATAACAATTATGACCTTTCAGCTTCTTACACCGTGTACTTTTGTAGGAGATTACCGACGTTTTGGAGGAATGTGCTGCTTGCATATTCAGGCTGGATGTGCCTGAAGAAGAATGCAGCAGTTTCCTCCGAAGCTGTGGTCTCTACAACATACATATCCCAGAAGACCAGAATATTAGATTCCAAGGTTCAAAATTTGTGTCACCGTTAGGCGAGAAGAGCAGTACGGTTGAGTGACTACCACCCTCGAATTGGTGGCTTCCCTTAAGTTTGTTGGTAGAAAATATTCATGAATCTGGTGCTGAAATAATAGGCGGAAGAGAGGCTTTTGACAGAAGCAGTAAAACAAGAGATAAGGGGATATATTCGTGGTGTAAATAATGCACAATACTTAACTTTTAATACATCTGCATATCTTAGAATTCCAAATTGCACAATACTGAACTTGCACTATTAAGTCAGGATAACTTCACGGTAGTTCCTTTTTAGTTAAAGCTGGAGCAATATTACTAATCAGCAGCTTTTATAATACAGGCCGACGACGAGATGTGTAGTGAGCTTTATGTGGGCGACATTAGCTAGCTGCTAGTCGCCTTATTAACTTTTCTAAGAGATGGATGTTTATGCTTGAGAAATTGATGTCTTCTTTCCTCTTTCCCTAATGTTGCGGGTAGAAAGAACTCTTAAAGGTGTAGGCAGTGGCAAAGGAGAAGTATAATCAGCGGTGTAGTCCCTTCGAAAAGAAAATGGATACTTAGAAAAAAAGGAGCAGATTGCAGTTTAACATCATATAGCTAATCGAAAAATTGATTGTCTCTATGGGGTCAGGTAAGGTGTTCATGCAAGGGTTGAAATCTGTATTTATTTGTGTAATTTTCAAGTTTTACATTGTACATAACATTGCGTCACATGATGCAATATTCTGCCGCCAGACTGGCGCCTCAAGGGGGTGAGAGC
>Ga0123355_10010070_pt1 | contig 14444 bp, 8 predicted proteins | sample TergutEmb28metaG_3_FD_89872 | JGI IMG/M metagenome (GOLD analysis project Ga0123355, IMG submission 89872) | Embiratermes neotenicus P1 segment gut microbial communities from Petit-Saut dam, French Guiana - Emb289 P1 | ecosystem: Host-associated > Arthropoda: Insects > Digestive system > Gut ...
ATCTAATGCCACTTTTAAAATAAACGAAGACATAATTCTGTTCTAGAAATTTCGCAAACAACACGTGCTTTCGTTTCGCGATGGAGATGGAAAAATATGGCAGTCCACGTAACTTAAAGTATCTTATCACTGATACTTAACAGAACGTTTTAATTAATACAGTAAGTTTACACTGTTATGTGAATTTATGTATGGCAATTTTTAATACACACAAAGACAAAATATTATATTCAGTTACTTGCTTACTCCATGGTGCAGAGTCCTTCTTGAGAAGCTAACTGGTTTGCAGCTAGTCAAGAAATTCCCCGCATGTCAAGAAACCCGAAAGTTCATTACCGCACTCACAAACTCTGCTAAGGTTAATTTACGGTGCAGGCAACTGAACCGATAAGACTCAATACTGATAAAATCTGCCACGATAAATAAGAAATTGGACATCACGTTCCAATCTCATGCACAATTTACGAATTTGTTACTTTATTGAGCTTCAAATTAACTGTGTCTGAAATAATGTTCATGCTCTGACCAATCGCTTTACAATACATTGACATCACGTATTTAGTACGCGTAGTCCTGATAAATGATGCACCCTCCATTATCTCCTGTTTGACAAATGCATTACTATCACCGCAGTTCCAAATCTTTGGAATATGACTATTAACCCATCACACATGTGCTGAATCTAAACGTCCGTACAGGAATCTCTACAGTGCGTGTTCATTCTGCTCATTATCTACGAGAATGGCACACGATCGTGACAATTTAATTTTTTTTACAATGCTCTGCCATTTCAAAAATTTCTTGCATAACTGTTAGGTCTATATTTCCTTCACTGTCGACTGCTGTTACAGTTCAATTTCATTATCAGACCTCTATAAGCGTGGATCATTATCCAGCCAATCCGCTTACTTATACTTAACTGCAGGTTACATCGGTCTACATGTAGTTTCTTAAGCTCCTTCAACACTTCTTATGTTTTCAATTGGTGGCCACTTAAATAGTTTTCGATCTTACCAATACCGTACATATGTTATTTAACTTGTCGTATGTCTGCGGTTATCCCCTTGTAATAAATATGGGTGTCCGGTAAGTGACAATTCATTTCTATCGAATGCTGATCTACTTTTAGGTTTATGTTGGCATGAATAGGTAACTGTAAACTCTCTTCGACGTGACTTGTTAAACGAACATCCTCCAGACGATTTACTCGCAGTAAATCCTTTACTAATTTGTTTCTTAACAAGGGCACACTACAAAGACAAACGAATATGAAAATTTCAGAGACTTTCTGGAAATGACAGAGACGGTACAGAGCCAATATTATATTCCACTTTAAGTTACGTCAATATTAAATTTGAGGGGTGTGTATTACCACTCAGCGCAGAAATCTCCTCGTATCATATAAGAATAAATGCCTAAGAACGCAAAGTTACGAAGGTACAGACCTACATGTTTTTTAAACATTAGAGCCAAATATTCTTAGTATATGAAAATAACACAAGACGGAGAGTGATAACGAAATAACACAAGACGCAGGGTACTGATGGAATAATACAAGACGGAGAGTGATGGAATAACACACGACGGAGAGTGATGACGGAATAACGCAAGACGCAGGGTGCTGATGGAATAACACAAGACGGAGAGTGCTCATGGAATAACACTAGACAGAGAGTGATAACGGAATAACGCGAGACGCAGGGTGCTGATGGATTAACAAGACGGAGAGTGCTGATGGAATAACACAAGACGGAGAGTGATAACGAAATAACACAAGACGCAGGGTGCTGACGGAATAACGCAAGACGCAGGGTGCTGATGGAATAACACAAGTCGGAGAGTGATAAAGAAATAACACAAGACGCAGGGTGCTGATGGAATAACACAATACGGAGAGTGATAACGGAATAACACAAGACGCAGGGTGCTGACGGAATAACGCAAGACGCAGGGTGCTGATGGAATAACACAAGACGGAGAGTGATAAAGAAATAACACAAGACGGAGAGTGATGACGGAATAACGCAAGACGGAGGGCTGACGGAATATCGGTGAGTAAAATATTTGGTTCTAACAGACAGGAAGTGTCTATACAATAACACAATTATCAGTTTCTGACGTATACTTTTCTCCTGAAGGTTTCAGGCTAATCAGCGAAGAACGTCCAGTTTTTTGCGACTCGATTCGTGTTGTGCTAATTTCAGAAATCCGGGCCGTACTAACCAATACCTAACGGTACAAAATGATTTTTAATTTATCCTACTAGCAACAGCTGTAAGAATAAAATACACAGCGTCCTAAATTAATTATGTTTTACGGATACACATGTCCTAAGTAGGGACGTGGGAGTTGTGAAATGCATTCAAAATACTGATCTGAAGACCGGCACTGCAATACACGTCAAATATATAAGGCACCTATTAGATGGTGGAAATGCATTTCAACTGGCCGATTAAGAATCTTACAGCGCCCAGTGAAACACGGGGACAAAATATCAGGTGCAGTAGGAAGGGGAGAGTTTATTTCTCATCCACTGTAATAATTTCGAAAAGCAAGCCTGACACAAGCAATCGGGTGTAAATTCTTTTGAAACCAAGAATAAAATTCACCGATGGTGAGTTATTCTAATATTGTCACTGTTTTACTGCAAGTTTGACAGTATGTTTTGAACTAACTGTACACTTCTGTTAATTAAATTCCCGTGTTTATGTGCTCTTGTGCACACGGACATGTAACTGGACTTATGACAACGTACCCAATTATCCGTGATGGAAGTCCGCTGTAAAATTATATGAATAGTGAAAAACATCTCCATTGAACACAAATTGTAATATAAAATGTCAACGGCAACGCCGGTCAAGGGATGCTAAATTTTATAACCCGATAGTTTCTCGTATTTTTGGAAGTGGTATAATCTACAACCAGATTGCGGTACAATAATTATCCGAGCAGTTTAATTACGCAATACGGTTAGGGTGGTGTGGCAGGGAGGGTCTGCTAATGAGTCACAGGGGAATTAGCTTCACATTTCAAGAACACAAAATATATGGCAGCAGTTGCGGCGATGCTCTGAATTAAAAACGAGACTTTAAATTATGCGCTTGCAAGAATTAGCAGATTAAGCCCCAAGCATACACAAAACTTTATCGCTTACAGTTTCGTGCAAGACTTTGTTTCGTGAAGGAAATTTGCAGACCCCAGTATATTCCGACTTTAAATGAGGTTTACTGTTTACGCGTATTTCCTTAATTTTAGTTCGCTTAACAGTGATACGATGTTTGCGGAAGACCGGAGGGGTAAATAACGACGACTTACCATTAACTCTGACAAAGGCGCGCTCAATATCCTCTAAATTATTTAAAAAAAAAAAATGGAAATACTTTCGGTGTCTAAGCAGGAGACTTTTATTAGTTCGGTGAATGGATTGCACACAGGTAAAATTTAAAGCACTACGGACTGGGGTGTTACGCAAAGCAAAAAATACGTCAGAATTGTTGTCTGAAACACTTGAAATTTGTGTTGTTTCTGCTGCGTCAGAGGAATAATATCTGGACTAGGATTTATGGCAAGATGTTATCCTTGAGTGCCTAAGCAACGTGAAATGCGGTTATCTTGTTATCCTAAGTTTAGGAATATGATAATACTTTGGAGTACTTTGTACGGAATCTAATTAACTTACCCAGAATGCACTTTGCACAACCTAAATACACTTTCAGACCCCAGTAATACCAAGGGTGTTGGGGTTATTTATATCCTAGGCAACGTTTGGGACCTTTCATAAGGGGCCTCGATGCATTCGTATTCTAACCAAACGTTAATACGCATCTCACCATCTACCGTAGAGTCCATTTGTACTTCACTAATTTTTGCAATACTATCATCTTCATACCAGAACACCTCACTTCTCTTGTTCAAAGTAGGACAGATCTTGTTTTTGCTACTTCATATGCGAGAAGGATTCTTCGCACGACGTCTAAATCAGCGTAAGGCAGCTTCTAAAACAATAAACACCTAGCCTTTCTGTTACGCCCTAGTTGCTTTCCTGAATAAGTGGGCGCAAATAAAAAAAGGAGTACATCAAAAATGAAACGTCCACAAAAAATGAGGGTTTAGCGTCATTAAACGCAGCCAGCCAAAGTGCGTTAAACTGGAAATGAGACGGTGAGATTTAAGAACTGGTGAAAATTTGCAAGGGGCGTTAAAGGGGAAAAAACGTAAAACAAACGAACGTAAAAAAGGGCTGTGGGTATTTATATTAATGAATATACTTACATTTCTGTTATGTTTGTAATTAACGAATAAATCTGTAGGCCTACCAATAAAATAAGCCACAACAGCAAAATTAGTGGAGTGAATACAAACGAAGCCATTAGTATTCTGGAGGTGACAGTTTCGAATTTCGGTCCGAACACCGGCAATACTAGCTGATTTTTATAGTAGAATTCCTCACCACATCCTAACTATTACCCTGAATGAGGCCACAAATCAACGAAGACCACGCTACGTAACGAAAATGTGCTCCCTGAGTCCTAAATGTTTACTAGACCTCAAATTTAGTCTGTACGCGAAACGATACACTCAAATGTTAGATATATCCGACATATAAAAATACAGCTCAAGTGTTCAGACGTGCATACGAAAGTTACCTTGAGGCAGTACAGCCCGGGAAAACCACGAACAATCAGACCCACACACACCTGAGGTGGTGATATATCTGCTGAGACACAGCGCAGCTAAAATTAAATGGACTGTGTTGCAACTCAAATCATGCTCATTTATACCTTCTGCTAGAACAGAATCCAAGTGTGAATGCCAGGTTGGAGGAGGGGCGCGTGGGGGGGGGGACATAGAAAAATATATACGAAATGGAAGCACGCACAGGAATAAAAGTTTGCCAGTAATGGAAGGAAAACTTTCTTTGTTGAATGTTACATTCCCGCTCTCTACAAAATAATTGATATATTATTAAGTCAAGCAATGCTGATATATTCCAAGGCTTCTTTTGAAAGCAGTTAGATGTGGGTGGCCGCACTCAGCTCCTGCAAGGGAACGACCACATAGCTGGAACCACAAAATGCCTACTAACAAGGCCGAGTGATGGATAGGGCTGGCATATTTACAAACTTGACTGTCTGAGAGGGGTCGCTGAGAAGTGATGATGATGGAGATAATGATGGGATCGTGAAGGCTATGAAGCCAAAGGAATCTACGAAAACACTCTACTGCAAAAATAAGACACATGGACGAAAGATAAACAAGAACAAATAAAGGAGAAATGCTGAACTGGAAGATAAATTAATCAAGGTAGAACAGAAAGAACTAAAGGGAATGAATAATTATCAAAAGACATGAAAGAGTACACAAAATGAAATACTAAAGAAATGAACAGAGGCAAACACACAAATGTAAAAGGACGAAAACACTCACAGTAAACAGGCAGAAATATAAATGAATACAGGAAAACAAATGAGAAACAGAAGTAAATTAAGGGACGACGTATAAAAAGATAGAGGGAAAAGTGCAGCAAAGATAGAAATAAATATAAGCTACAGAACGATAAATAGTAGTTGCAGCAGGCTGGAATATGCAGCATGAATTGGTTAAACAGAAATATGGAAACGCAAAGAATTCTGATGTCGAACATTACAGTTTTTTACGTGTATAAAATTTTTGTGGGAGGCGGTAAGGACTCGTTTGAGGGACAAGATTGTCACAGCGCGTTGCTCGCTCACCCAGAGACACAGCGTCATATTCCAGAACTACATCCTCGACTGGAATCACCTTCTTCAACGGAAAGGACAAATGGAAACGCCTATTAGACAATTTGACGTCAGCAATAAAAAACAATGCCTAGGCCTAGAATGAGTACAGCGTTATCTTCAAACCCTCTGTGAGCCACCACGACACGGTAATTAGGGGCATAACACAAGATAAGGAGCAAGACTTTTTTTTTTCTTTTTCTCTTTCGTTTCAAGCTATCCAACATGTCATCGAAATTCCGAGGCGTGGTTTGACTCCTTGAGCATACAGCTGTTTAGAATTCCAAGCCACATCTCACAATTACGGGACCAGATAAGTTGTCATCAGAATCGACAAAATGTACAGAAACGACACGCTGCTTCAAAGAACACGGGGGGAAAGGGGAAGGTGGAAGATGTCTTAATTACATCTCAGTGTCTTCTTCTGGTGGGAAAGGAAAGCAACAAAATGAGGTGTATAACAGACACTTGTTCACTGCGATGCTACTGACAGGTGGCAACACCTGACTGCATTCTTTGGTTTATTTCTCCATGTTCTTCCAACTTCATGGGTCGTGTGGAAGCGCACAGCAAAGAAAGTCACACTTTATTTCATTATTCGATTATTTCTGTTTTAAATTAGCACACACGGAGCACTCGAACCGAATATAGGGCATACGTCCGTAAGTTACTTGTTAGGTTTTGGTTGGTAAGAAAACTATTGGAGACGATGAAGGGGCCCACCCTGTACGCAAGGTGGCAAGGTCAGGGCAGTCCAGTTTCCCGTGTCTTGAAACTTGCAGGGTGAGAAAGTGGGGAAAGATGAAGGAAAAGATGCAGGGTAAGAGGCTAACATTTCATTTCATGGCATGAGAAGTCAATGACAAATACTAGTCCCAAACACATCTGCCGCTATAACATTAGAGTCAGAGTCAGTCACAACGGCTGGCGGACAGCCAGCTAGTGTGTCTTGGTGTCGACTCCCAACTCAGGCTTACGACCAAATACATCATGTTTCAGTACGTCGACCTCGGGTGCTAATATTTTGGTCCCCCCCCCCCCTTCCACCAACGAGAGGGTGGTTCTGGTCATTGTTGTTAGTCACAGTGTTTGTGTCTTTGTTTACTATTTACATGCATATATACATAATTATGCATACGGTTCTAGAGCCTAACGCAGTGTAAATACAATGTGTACACGGCCTCAATCAGTCCAGGCTTTGCACGGCAGATCATTCCTTAACCAAGTATCTTTTGCTATAGCTGCAGTTTAGACACAAACGGTTTAAGTCTCTTACATTTTTAGGAGCCGGCACAGCCAGTGCACGTATTAGTGACTGAGTCACACTTCCTCTCCAGGCGAATACCCAAGCCATCCTGCCCGCAATACTTAAATACCTTCCAAGTCTCTAGCTACCAGAACTGAACAGTATGCTTTGTTTCCTTCGTGTCAGCCTTCGCGGCCAGTGTACAAGTAAATCGCTCCCTATACTTCCGCCGCAAAATTTCAGTGTCCAAAATCAAAGGGTGTACAGTAAGTCGAAAGAAAATAACACTTGTCATGCATAAACTAAACCGTAAATCGGACTTGAATGACTCAAGAAAAGGGTGCAACAGTGGGCATGTATGTAAGTGGTATTGGGTATGGATATTTCCTATTTAAATAAGGAATTTGTTGTTCAAGCGAGTAGTCTGCAAATTTTAAAGGCAGAATCGCTTCCTATGTTTCAGTAAGTTGTCTGTTTATCATACACCATGCGGCTGTTTGCTCATCTATCGAGATCTGCGCTCGTTTGTGATTCTACGAAGCGTATAAAGGTAGCTTATTACCGAAGTTTTGAGACAGCCCATCGGTCGTTGAATATGGGGCCGATAGCATGTCCCGAAACGTCGGTTAGAAACTACCATTCTACGCTGCGTAAAATCCCAAAAGAGCACAGATCTAATTTACACCGCGGAAGAAGCCTGAAATCAATTCTCTCTTGTTAAAAACTCGTATGTGCAATAAATCTCTCCTTCTCTACAGCGCGTGCAGGATCTGTTGGCTCAACCTGTATTTTAATGCCCGTTTAAGTATGATACTTCTCTTCGTGTTTTATTTTTACAGTTTTAAATTTCACTGATTGTGTTCGAAACATTGACCATGTCTGTATTTTCTTGGAGACTGTCTTGGGGTACAGCATCCAATTGTGTGGGCACACTATTAGGGTTTAGAACAACAACTCTCGTTGGCAAATATTAACAGTTAAAATACAGTAATATAAGTGTGTTAACAACAGTACAGTCTTATTATAATACTTGGCAATAGCGGTAACAGTCCCACATGCGCTATTTCCATTATTTCCGTGGCCACTTGATTCATCACCCAAGCCTCACTACCGTATTTGAAATGTTACTTTCCCCTGATGTGAATAATTCTTCTGTACATTTCCGATTGCACATGCCTGCCAGTTCGTTACCAGAAACCGATGACATTCGTTCTGAAGAATTCTGCATCCTTAGATGTCAAACCGAACAATACAGTAAGAATTACGCAGCGTTACAGAGTAACCCACTGCCTTTATCTTCAGTCTAGTACATGCAACAACAACAACAACAACAATAATAATAATAATAATAATAATAATATGTATTTTTTGTAATGCCGCGATTTTATTTCCATGTTACATTTGTAGTCGACACAACACTCCATACATTTAAATTCTGAAACCTAAAAACTTCATTACGTAATATATGACTGACACTTTAAATTATACTGCTGAACTTACCCATTGATTTATTTTTGGTGATATAGTCTACCTACCAAGCTACTTGCAATTCTGTTCAATTGGTGTCATACAATTTGTACTGCATTCTCTCACGCAGCCAATCGGGCATAACCATCCGCATTTAGTATTAGGTCGTTAGCAGTAGGCTAGATTCCAGTTGCAGTTGTTCTGCCTGCCGTTCAAGCTTCGACCACCACCCCACCCCCCTCCCCTCCTCCTCAAAGTAAAACATTCAAAAGTCCCTGTAACAGAATCAAGTTGAGTTCAGCATGCGAGCTAAATTGCAAGGCCTACTACAATTTTGAGGCAAAGATTTCTATGGTGATTGGAAGTCACTGGAGCAAAAGGGGATTTCTAGATACATGACATTGCAGAACGGGGTATGGTTGTTGTCTCTGTTGTATTTTCCATTCAACTTATGTTTTTTGATCTATCAGTTCAGCTTCAGTGGATAGCAAGTGAAGACATGGGAGGAATAAGAAGAACAGTAGACAAGCTGAATATGGGACAGAAACAAGCTGGGAATATAAAAAAAAGAAGGAAGGGAAGGACATTAAATATGATTTTATCAAAAACTTCCTGCAGTTATCAGCTAGTACGACGATTATTCGAGACAAGTTGTGTTACAAAAAAAAAAATCGTTTTCTCCCCGACCAAAATGCCCTGTAATAAGTCACAAGTCTAGGTGGGCATAGCTGGGGGGTCGCAAGTAGATTTCTTATCTGTTGCGCAATATACCAAGAATTAATTCTGGTGGGATAAAAATCTGATAATACTGACAAGGGCATACTCAGCAGGTTGATTACTATACTAGAGAAGGAAATCCCAAGAAGGAAATAAAATATCTCAACTAATTCTTGAAAAACTTGTCACGCAGAGAGTAGGAAATCTTATGGAAGAGATTTCCTCTGTACTGAACAAATTTCCTGCATGTCCTTTGTTAATTCCATTTGTTTCTATTTTTAAAACCACACAAACATTCATGAATTCAGTTCCACATACCTGTTTGCAGATAACGATTTTATGTACTGCTTACAAAGAAGAAACGCTGATCCTAGTCTTCCGAAGGGAAAGGAGGATATTTTGTGACGAAAAGCGGCGTAAGTGACTTGGGCGAATGCAATAAAAGACATCTGATATGCAAAATATTCTACAATTTTGAACGAGCTTTCGACAACTGTACGAATACAAGTAGTAAGATTGTTCAAAATAGAAAATGGTGACTTTCTAATGAGAATGAAACGTATACGTCATTATCTAAAAATGACGAAAGACGTGCCCCTGAGAGTGTAGGCTCAATAAACCGAGTCAATAGAGCAGTGAAATAAAAAATAAAGCAATTTGTGCGTTTGAGTCTTGTTATAGCATTTCTATATTTCAAGCTATAACAAAAGAATCAAGGCGTATTTATGACCTACAAGCAAGTTCTGAAGAAACTTAATTAGCTTGCTATGCTTCATACTGTTTAAGAATTTCATTAAAGAACAAAACTGAAACCATAAAATTTAACGGTCAATTTCTGTCCATAACAGCTACTGGTAGAGATCCCACAATACGTTAAATATTCATTAACGACTTCAAAAAATTTGCTCTATTTTCATACTTGTAATCATAAGAGACTATTTCATAAAGACAGTCTCTGGGTATGTTTGCGCTGCATTCATACCAAATTTCACACGCGTAGATCCAATGGTACAACCGTTATCACATAAATGTCACATTACCGTATCGTAAAATTTCTCAGAAGTTACTTACTTCAGCCTGTGGTAAGTGCCGCTAATACAAATTTAATAAAACAATTAGATTCTAATTAACATCCTAATTTCAGCACTAATACGTCCTTTAATTACTGAAGACACAACTCTCACATCAATCGTCAGAGTTACTCACAAACTTCACGGTACGTTACTATCACAAACATCAGCAATGCAGAACAAGTTCCAAGAGACTACGGGTTGGTTTCACTGACCTGTTAACAGGGAATAATTACAGCGAACAAGCTCTCTATGAGGACTTATGAATACTCAAAATCCCTGTCTTGCACACTAGCTAACTGGAGTAGGCTGTGTAGTTAGTAGAAGTCCAGCTCCAAGCGGCTGCCATTGTAACAAATTGCACCATATTCCCTTGGAGTTTCCTCGCAAACATTTGTCTGAGAACAGTCTGCCGCCCATAATTTTTTTTAAATCTTCAATCTATAAGTTAAAGGCTTGTAACAACATCAGTATCAACTTGGCTATGCAGTTTAATGGAGTATGTCCCATTGTATTTGTGGTACACAAATCGTTTACTGTGCCACCGAACACAACTAGGTTTTATTCAGAAACAGATACTTTTTTGGCCGTTTATGACCATCATCGGGCCATCAACACAGTATTTTCAATTAAAGTAATATTAAATACACGTATAGTACCATAAGGAAGAAAAAAATTAAAAAAGGACATAGGTGAATATTCATTCATTCATTAGTATTCAGCCTTGAACGCCGGGCTTGGCAGGAACCAGAGCCCAGTCATGTGACTGGTATGGCTCTGGCACACTGCATCCTGGGCAAGTTCTTTGGGGTAGTTTGCCATTGGTGATGTACACACACACACACACACACGCACACATGTATCTTATGTTCATTGGACCGTGCATCATTGTGACAGTTGAAGAATAAAAGACCAACTTCAACTAACACATATGTATGAAGGTATTGAATTTTACCTTAATTTAAAATATTGTATTGATGGCCCGATTACGGTCGTAAACGACCGAAACATGAAGATGTTTCTAAATAAAAGCCAGCTGTGACTGACGACACAGGACACGATCTGTTTTTAATATAACGTTTAGTTTTTTTATGTTTCGCTGACCATGCAGCTCAGTATAATCTTAGCAACTGGCCAACTTAATGCACAAATTCTTGTTTTGTAATAACTTTAGTATATTCCTCTACATGTTTCGAGCACTACTGTGCTCATCATCAGGAGGTAAAATTGTATTATACAGCATCTAGTATCGTCACACTCTGTAGGTGGCCGTCCCGTGCTCAGGCACCGGGCGGTCACCTACAGAGTGTGACGATACCAGATCTCTATAATACAATTTGACCTCCTGATGATGAGCACAATAGTGCTCGAAACATGTAGAGGAATATAATAAACTTATTATAAAACAAGAATTTGTGCATTAAGTTGGTCAATTTCTAAGCTTATAACATTTAGTTTTACAACCACGAATATAATTTCCACGCTTAGTTTCGAGTCGTCGACGTGTTTGTAACTAACGGCCTCTAGTCAGAATATCAAAAAACATTCCTATATCCAGCTTAAGGCGAACTGTTGTGGCAAGAGACCAACATACTCGTACGTGTATTCACACTGGACAGAGCGCGAGATCATGTGAACTCATCATTCCGTTCACCAGACACAGACTACAGCGCTCTCACCGGATAACATCATAAACATGGTTATAACCCGTTCTGGGTTATAAGCATATTTATGACACATCGTCTTTGTACCAGAAATAATGGTCAAGCAGATACTGCCACGTAAAAAAAGACTAAATACACATTTTGCCTGGCCCCCACAATGTCCGTCTACACACACGAAAACGAAAATGACCTTAAAGGGAGGCGAAGGTCCTATACTTTCCGCATATTCGCCACCACATACAACTTCTGGACATGAGGTCACGCAACGCTACTTGTCACGGTCACCTTGGTCATATTGCCAATACCAGAGAAAGGGAAAGTGGCAAGATACTCGGCAGGAAATCCAGATAATGTGACGACGATTATGTGATGAAAGAACACTGTGTCAAGTCTTGATAAATGCTACAACAGTACTGACATTTTTTTACGTACACATTCATAAAATACTTTCTAGTATGAAACGTAAAACTACAGTTTACGCAAAGTATATAAACCTGCCAATGAACATTTCCAGCAACATTTTCAGTAATCTCCACATCGACCTGCAATCAGTTAAGAGTAAGCTGTCCTGCTATTAATACGCCGGGAAATTCTACAATATCCCTTACAAAGGCATGAGTCTAAAACACAATGTTTCCACATCTGCAAAGTTTAGAAATTACAACCAATCACATTCAGTCCTGGGCAGTACATACAACTGACCCTATTCGTTACAGTAACAAAGGTCTAAGAATGTTTCAATACTTCGAGTCGGTATTGGTGGATTAGTGTCACAGTCCTTCCTCTGGTGTCTCACGGTGTGTCTGGCGATGCAATCAAAACGCAGCAGCCGCTGTATTTCAGCTGGTCTGAAGGGATGGGAGGTAGCTCATATTGGAAAGCAGGTGAGTTGGAAGGAGCGTATAAAACTATCTTCACGCGTAGGACAATTCATCCGTCACTATTTTCTTCCGCATTTCTTGCACACGTTGAATTTGACACACACAATCGCTTAGAACATTATTTTCCAACACAATCGAAAACTTCGCTGCCCCTGGCAATGACTATAAACTCGAGTGATAATTCCTCAAACTAATACCTTAGTTTATATATTCCTCCTTTACTTATCGGACATTTACAGCTGTCCCATGCCAATGGTATTTATATGTTTTATAATGTGGTTTTGCATTACGACCTATATCACCAAGGAATGCGGACCTGATGTCTATGCTCTCAAAAATACAGCGTGGTTCAAAAAGATGGACTCAATTTCGTACAACTATATTTCCTGAACTGGATAAGGTATGTGAATGATCTACATAACATTTGAAAGAGGAGATTCTATGTTTTTAAGTACCATCGCTAGAGCGCTCATCTAGCGCACAGCCGTGCAGCAGCGTCAGTTGAGAGCAAAATGGCTAATATGCAGCCCAAGATTTTTTTGCTTTCGTGAGTTCATTAAAACTGAGTCGGCGACTGCTGTGCAGCATGCGTTTCTTCTTCGTTTCAACATTCAAACTAAACATTTATAAACTTCATTGTAAGTGTAATCAAATTTAATTTACAACATATTTGTCACTAGTTCTAATTTTGAAATATAAACTTAAGAAATTGAGTCCATTGTTTTGAATCACGCTGTATTATTAAAACTGTCCGCTAGAACAGGGCGATTTAGCGAAAATAGTGATTCAACCACCTGATGACTTAACTCACGCCTGCAATTTTCGCGGTCCATAAAGCTTCGACGGGCTCGTAGGCTCCTTCCCAGTCCTGTCTATAGATTCAGCAACGTTCAATAACAGCGGTTAACCAGCCTTGCACCGCCTGGTAATTGGGTTAGTTCGACTAGCGATGCATGTTCGAAATTTCACTTAAACGCGTTACGAGAGCTCAGCGCCCATTTTGCCACCTACTGCAGTTTTCAGAACACGAACTACCGTTATCTTGACTTGAGAAATAGAGACATTAAACCTTGGCGATTTATTTTCAGTTTTAGCGCCTCGACAAATGGGTAGTGTATGGCGAAATCGCTCTTTCTCCTAGAAATATAGATAGCCGCCTTCAGTAAACCAGACGACCCACGAACTTAACGTTAGTGTGGTTTCCGTGTTGGCACCTTGTGTGTTCACACAAGAACCTTCCGAAGCTGATATTTTTAATAAAATTGTTCAGTTAAAAAAAAAAGTTTGTTGAGGATGGGCGTCCTTGCAAATCGATCGTCGGTCCTCTCAAAAATGAACATATGAATCAAGCACAGAACATTACAGGACCGCGTGCACATTTGTATGTTAAAGTAGCCCTTCCAGGACCTAGGAGGGACGAGGTAACAGGGGAATGGAGGAGATTGCATAACGAGGAGCTAAATGACTTGTACGTACTCCTCACCCAATATTGAGCGGGTGATAAAATCTAGAAGAATGAGATGGGCTGGGCATGTGGCGTGTATGGGTGAGGAGAGGGGGGTGTACAGGGTCTTGGTGGGGAAACCGGAGGGAAGGAGACCACTGGGGAGACCTAGGCGTAGATGGGCGGATAATATTAG
>Ga0123355_10010071_pt1 | contig 14444 bp, 5 predicted proteins | sample TergutEmb28metaG_3_FD_89872 | JGI IMG/M metagenome (GOLD analysis project Ga0123355, IMG submission 89872) | Embiratermes neotenicus P1 segment gut microbial communities from Petit-Saut dam, French Guiana - Emb289 P1 | ecosystem: Host-associated > Arthropoda: Insects > Digestive system > Gut ...
GCGGCCGGCGGTGGCATTTTCGAAAACCAGCTTTAAGCACAGAACAATTCAAATTAAAGGTAATTTCATGAAGTTAACTTTACATTTATACTTTAAATGTATCATGTATTGTGCTGGTTTATTGTCAATAATCGTTACCTTCTATTCTAAGTTTCAAGCGTCATAACTCCGTAACCGTCCAAAATCGGACACATGTTTATATGAACTTTTTTGATCACAAAGACGTAGGAAATCACCTCCTGCAGTAATGTCCAGAAGTCATGAAACACCCTGTATATATATATTCTTGGTTTAGTGTTGTGAATTCGACTTCAGGGTCTTTGTTTTTCGTGGCTTTATTAAGTGCAGTTACTTATATTTGCAGCAGTTACCGATTTGTTAAAAATTCAGATCTCACTGATGTATATCCGTCTTTTTTTTCAAAGCAACAAGAAAGGCTGCGTCTGGAACAGTAGATCTGTGTAGACTGCTTATCCAGCATGGGCGCATGATATCCACTGTAATGAGGATAGGGAACGCCCTGCATTATGTTGAGTGGAGATGGGTTTCTCTGTCCTCGTTCATGTAGTGTGTTGGGAATTATAAATAGGGTGTCGTCAGCGACAGAATGCTTTATAGCGAAAAAGGAATGTAAGTTTTGGGAGTCTGAATACAAACTTAGGCGGAAAAGAGCTTTTAAATTTCATTGCACACAACAAATGTGTCTACGATGATCCATTCCAGTAAAAAAAAAAAAAGGAACTTGTCTTGTTCATGAAAGAAAATTGGTAAGAATTCAAAATATTTATTATTTCATGAGAATACAGAAAACACACGGAAGTTTACTGTCAGTTTTACTTCCATTTTGCTCCTGGTACCAAAATCTTTACTTCCTGGTAACTTCATCTTTAGAGCATGCAATCAGTTCTTGGTAATATAAGCCGCCTTACTTCAAAAAAGTTTACCCAGGCCCCTCCCGCTTCTCTCTGCTTTATACCTTCGGAGTCAGACTATTGTGTCTGCACAATGCTGCAACAACGTGCAATGTTGGTGTAATATTTTGCAATATATTATCTCGTTGCACAGATACATTTTTTGACCAACGTCCAAGATAGAGCGCTATTCATGTGTGGAAGAGTGCCGTAACGTGTTCAGGAAAGCTTCATCTCTTTTTCTTATATTGATGCCATCCTTTTAATCAGTAAGCTGAGGATGCGCCATACCATGTGCCATGGGACGCTAACAGCCATCTTTCCACTTTATCACATACTGCCCTGAAAATAAATGCTAAAAAATTTGGTGGTTGCACAGTCAGTGTTCAGTTACTGGTACCACTTATTGTAAGAGTGTGTATTACTGGAGATGGAGAGAGAATCTTGCTCCCAAAAGCCTTTTCCCCACCTAGCAGTCGACACGGTGTCATAACGTTGTGAACATTTTTAAATGTACATTTTTAATGCAGAAATCGCAAGAATGAACAGAATATTATAACAAGTTTCAGAAAACGAATTGTTCAAAAGAACAAATGGTATAAATCATGTTCTTCCAAGTCTTACAGGTGCACGAAATATTCAGCTAGTTTTATTATCATATTATAAGAGTCGTTATCGATGAAGTTTGTATGGACCCAGTATTGTAAAAATATGCTAATTTACAACTTACTTTATGATTTTAATAAATTATTATAAATTAAGTGGACCGGGTAGCTCAGTCGGTATAGCGACTAACTATAGGCTGGACGGTCCGGGATCGAATCCCGGTGGGGACGAGATTTTCCACCCGTCCAGACCGGCCCTGGGGCCCACCCAGCCTTCTGTAAAATGGGTACCGGATCTTTCCAGGGGTAAAGCGCGGCCGGGGCGTGTTGCTGACCACTCACCCCCTTCTAGTGGCGCGGTATGGAAGAGTAGAGCTATGCCTCTACCCACCCTCTGGGCCACACCGGGCCTGTAACGAGAGCACTTTACCTTTTATTATAAATTATACAAGATTCTTTCAGAATTTTTACTCCCGAAATTAAATCTGTAACGCGACGTTAACTCCATTGTTTCGTAGCATTCTTCTTGTTTCTAAATATGAAGCCGAGTTCAATAAAATGTGCCATATATTCTTTCTACAAAATTCTCTCGGTTTATCATAATTTGAACAGGACATATAATTCCGTTATAACCCCTTCACACAAGACAAGATGAATGTATAGAAAAATGTTCAAAATAGCAGTTACTTATTCATGTAGGGTTTTTCCTTGGTTGTCAAATTGATGGCAGGTGAATAAGAACGTTTCGGAAGCACATATGTCTCCCATATGAAGAATAAAGTCTTAGGACTTCTGCCCTGAATATAAAGGCAGAATTCGTCGCTGGAACCTTGATACAGAGACACCAGACTCTTACGTAACAAAAATGCTGACATTTTACTATTGTGTAAACTGCAAATCTCGTGTGTTAGTGTTTGATTTTCCAAATAGAACTATTATAAAAATTCAGTACGTTAAGTTGTTCCATGAAAAAAGCGTACTGACCCTGGTGTGTGATGTTTAGCAAGAATTGTGGGATGTGTTGGGAGTATCAGGTGTTACATTGTTTACTATGTTGACTATTGTCGTAAGTACAGGCACACAGAATCTGAGTGTTTGAGTAGGCACGTACGTATGTATGTACCCATGCAGTACCTAAATACGTATATGCATGTATGTTTGCACGTGTGCAGTTGTCCAGGTTTCGATTTCTATCAAGTGCAGGCCTTCTCTCTTAGACACTGCTGTACCAAAATCAGCTGTGTTAAGGGGTTCTTAACCTTTTGATCTATGGTCTTTCTTCTAGCAGCGCGCTAGTGATAGAAAATATAACTAAAGTTTATTGTAAGGGTATTGGTATTTTTAAAAATGTCGTAAAATTATTTTAAATCGGCAAGTTTTTAAATGTTTGTAAGAATATCGGTTTATAAATCATAAGCAAATTCAACGTTTTACCAGCTTTATGTAAAGTTACCCATTCAGAGTAGCAACCTCACCCATTTCTTAACCTTATGTGGCTGTGTGTGTGTGTGTGTAAATGATATATTTTTCAGTCTCTTGTTGATAAAATTTTATTGGATATTTAATTTTATATGATTGTTCTTATCATCAGATCATCGCAGTATACACGAGGAAAGCTGTCAGCCCACTGGTTGAAAAAAAAATTACTGGGCTATGGAGCACATTCGCGAAATTATTAGATTGAATTTCTCCGTCTGTAATACAGGGAGCCGAATACTCATGTACAGGTTGAGAATTCTTGGAGCTTTACATCCATCCTTTACAAAACTCATCGTTTTGGTTACATGCAGCAACAATTATTTATAACAATTATTTATCTCTCAAACGCCTATCAGATTACGTTTATTGTGAATATAAGAGCTATTGTATTGGGTAGTTATAATAATATGGGGTAAGTACAGCAATTTCGGCAACACGTACTTCTTTTGAGTTAAAATGAGCATTATTGTTACAGCGTTGCTTAAAAATCACCTACAATGTGTGCGAGATAATAGAAGCGTGCACGTATCAACGACTTAAGTGTGTAGTTTATAACTGAAAAGATTTCTTGCTGTCTGTTCAAGTTGCAGCTTTCAAGCAGAACTTCAAATCGAGTTCTTAAAGCCGCGTTCACTGATCCCTGGGGACAGCAACATCTCAGAAGGAGCGCAAAGAATCAATGGGCTGTAAGAACTCAGTTTATTCATTTTTATAAACAGCCAGCTAGATGCAAAAATACTAATTTTATTGATAATTTCAATCAACTCAACTAGTTTTGGGCGATAATTTCGCTCATCTTAAGGAGTACCACACTGTGTTTACAGCTTGTGGTATAAATCACCGACAGTGCTGACTGTTGGTGACCAGGATGAGGTGGAAATGAGTTCCACCTCTTCCTGGTCACCAGCAGTCTAGCGCTCCTGCGGATGGGCGAAATTATTGCCCGAAACATATTGAGTTCATTGAAATTATCAATAAAATTATTATTGTTGCATATAGTTGGCTGTTTGTATTATTGTATCAATGATGCACTGTCACACAAACATCAAATTTATTCAATTTTATTGTATCAGGGAGTGTACTTGTATGTGCGATTATTAGCTTATTTTCCACCATATCTTTGCACTGAAAGTGAAATTGTTTTCTTACTGAACCATTAAGATAAGACCTATGTTTGTTTTCTTACAAACTAGTTTTCAACCTTCTGTTCCTGCTCAACGGGTGTTCCGCACTTCCTTCCCCAGGTTTGTCTTCAGGCATACCGTGTGAACTTAGTGGCAGCTTCTTAGCAAACGTAACACTGCGAAGGATGTAACAGGCTTGAAGCTATTTCATTCATTCAAAGTATGAAATACGATCAAATAATACATAACAAGCTCGGGGCAGGAAATGTAAATCCCAATTTTTTATTTAATGTATTTGTAGATACTTTTATGAATTGGTACTATTGTTACTGCTTGATTATATTTTTGTGGATACTTTTTAATTTCTAATTTTATTATATCCTTAAATGGTTCGGTTGTAACTGAAAAATTGGCAACTTGGTCATGCTTGAGGTTCTTTACCTAGGCCTAATGTTGTGTATGTAAAGTGTAGGTATGAGTATGACGTACTGCAGGATTAAATTTAATTTTTCGATGTGTTATATTTTACTGCGTTAAATATTAACTAGTAATTAATTTTAGTATAAGACATAGCAACAATGTAAACCATGGGATCCCATCGGTACAGCAACATTATGTACCTTAATTGATGCTAACTTTTGTAAGTCTGATGATGGCCAAACAAGGCCGAAACATGTTGCTGATGTAACCAGTTGTAGAATAAAAACTGTCAGTTGTGTTGTTTAAAGACGGTTTAATTCAATAAAATTTGTAATATTTCAATATTTACCTTCGAAAGGAACAATTTAAAAATTCCCACTCTGCCGTATTGTAATTTTACACTCTACAGAATTATTTATTTTAAAAAAAGCTGCGTATTTACACGTAGCAGCATTTTTGCACTACCTCCGAAATTTTTAGATCTCCATATTCTTTTTCCTGATTCCATGTAATTGCGAAGTGCGTCTTGTGAATTTCCTCTAACTCCGTAACAGTCATACAATTTTTGTGATTATCGATAAAATGGTCCAAGAACGTAAGTGGAACACACACACACACACATACCTAGTGCAATTATCTCAGAAGCCTAAATTTCTTCCTCCTTCATAAGGAAAGTACTTCAAAAATTCGTTTGCTGTCTCATAGAAGGCACTCTACAACTCCACTAAAAATACCACCATCCTAATGACGTGGAAGGTAATGGCTGGTATGTTTCTAGAATCTTACTAAACTCATAAATGTTCTTTTCTCGTAATATTCGGGACGTTTTGATGTCCAGTCATATAGCCTGACTTTTTTTTTGTGTTTTTTGTTTTGTTTTAGAAATGGAAACATTTGTCCTTCAAAAGATATTTTCCGGTTAAGAAAAAACGTTTACATGCACTGTGTATCTAATCGCTATTTGACAGTACATAATGATAAAGTGTTAAGTTATTAGGCGCCTTCTGTTAGGTTCTGCCGTATCAGCAGAGTGGGGTGTTACTTGCACGGACGTTCAGCAATGGATAAACATGTGAAATATTCGACACAAAAATACAGCATATCTAGATTACAATTGATAACATAATATTATTTATTCTTAGTTTTTTAAATTTTAACTGCCCTTTACATATATGCGCTATGAAATGTGACTTAATGGGCATATCTAATTTTTTTTAATGTCTCCAATTTTGTCTTCCCATCCGTACAGTAGGGTCGGTTTGGCGCTGATCGGTAACGGGTCATTTTGAAGATGTGAGTGAACTATGAGACGTCATGGATAAAGGGAATTTATGGACCTCCTCAGTGACTGTCAGCTTCGTTACAAATGTCCTGTCCTCTGAGTTATTTTTAAGTCGTTAGAATGATGAAATGGAAAAGATAAGTAGACACGTGAGCAGCTGAGTTTACAGTAGTTAGAAATGCTTAGAAATTGACTTAAAATGCGAGAAGTAACTTCATTACCGATACAGTATTTTAAATGGTAATTAATGGTTAGGCAGTGAAAATTGGTCACTCGAGTACGGGTCAAATAATTACGAAAACCGCAAATTGAAAATGAAAATATAATTTCCTTTCTTAAGTTGAATTTAGAGTTCCGAGACATTCAATAAATTTTGGTGAGTTTTTGAGGATTCTGATAACATACATGGCTATAAATTGTAAATGCATAACAAGTACAGGGAAACCGTGGGGTCATATGTTGAAAATGTAAGCGTAGTTTTGGCATATGTATGATATATATATATACATGTATACGAGATATATACACAGCTGCAGAATATCCCGAGAATTGCCATTTGTTTCCGTAATGGAGAACCTAATAGTGAGACTGAAGGCATTACTGGGTGGCTGCAGATTGTGACGTTCTGAAATACATCGTGTAATTTGATAGGTTAGTATCATGAGTCTTCGTGCTGTGAAAATCCAAAATTTTATTTCACGTGATTGTCTGAAATATACGAGCAAATTATGATGATGAATCTTACACCCTCTGTATTGTCTGAAACAAGTGAAGTACAGTTCACTCACACACCACCATGAAGCAGACCCATAGATGAGACCCCCTATCATCGTAAAGGTGGTGGGTGGAGGAAAAATTGAGGGAAGTCTTGTCCTTTAATATTTGTAATTTCGTCTTCTAATGACACTTTTTGTTTCCGAAGAATTTTCTGTAGTGGAATATGGGGTTTGTTCTTCAGAAGATTATGAGATGAGCCATCGTACTGTTGGTAAGGATATTCAGACAGGAGGTACTGTGTTTTGTTGTTCAGTTACCAGGAAAAAGCATATTAAAACAATGTAGTAAATAAACATTACAAACAAAAACATATTAAAACAATGTAGTAACTAAACATTACAAACAAGAACATATTAAAACAATGTAGTAACTAAACATTACAAAAAACATATTAAAACAATGTAGTAACTAAACATTGTAAACAAAAACGTATTAAAACAATGTAGTAACTAATCATTACAAACAAGAACATATTAAAACAATGTAATAACTAAACATTACAAACAAGAGCATGTTAAAACAATGTAGTAACTAAACATTACAAACAAGAAATATTAAAACAATGTGGTAACTAAACATTACAAACAAGAGCATATTAAAACAATGTAGTAACTAAATATTAAAAACAAGAACGTATTAAAACAATGTAGTAACTAAACATTACAAACAAGAACATATTAAAAGAACGTAGTAACTAAACATTACAAACAAGAACATATTAAAACAATGTAGTAACTAAACATTATAAAAAAGTGTTAAAACAATGTAGTAACTAATCATTACAAACAAGAACATATTAAAACAATGTAGTAACTAAACATTACAAACAAGAGCATGTTAAAACAATGTAGTAACTAAAAATTACAAACAAGAAATATTAAAACAATGTGGTAACTAAACATTACAAAGAAGAGCATATTAAAACAATGTAGTAACTAAATATTAAAAACAAGAACATATTAAAACAATGTAGTAACTAAACATTACAAACAAGAACTTATTAAAAGAACGTAGTAACTAAACATTACAAACAAGAACATATTAAAATAATGTAGTAACTAAACATTACAAACAAAAGCATATTAAATCAATGTAGTAACTAAACATTACAAACAAGAACATATTAAAACAATGTAGTAACTAAACATTACAAACAAGAACATATTAAAACAATGTAGTAACTAAATATTACAAACAAGAACATATTTAGGATTCCTGTTTCTACACGTAACAATTTATACATAATGCCATTTATTCTCATAGTCGCTTCTGTTTCCAGTTCTGTCATCATTGCTGATTTTGGATACACTGCGCGGCACACGATGACTTAAGTTTGTTAATGGTCTTTAGGCGCGTTCGCAGAGTCGGCGAAAGATCCTATTAGCTTCCTCAAGTCTCTCTGTCTGTCCGCATTTATCAGCGTGGCTCCCACTGGGAAAATGTCCATGACATTTCATATTGGCGTCTTTTACTGAAAATCTGTGACGAAATTCCAAATTTGATTAAAATCGGTCAAAACTATAGGACACTTGACATGAAGACCTAAGTAAATTATATTATTATATATTATAATTAGTACCGTCAATACACAACATAAATAAAACCAGATGCTTAATTACAACTGGGTTATACTTGGCGACATGTTTCGGCCGTTAGAGGGCCACCTTCAGTCCAACTTAAAACAATGTTGTTAAGGTACAGTCAAAATTGTTATCCAATGGGATCCCATTGTTTAAATTAAAACTTGATACATTATGGAATTGGCCTGAAGATGGACGTTTAACGGCCGAAACATGTCGCCAAGAATAACCCAGTTGTAATTAAGCATCTGGTTTTTATAGATGTTACGTATTGACAGCACTAATTATAATATATATTGATGATACACAACGGGATGGCCCCTTCAAAAAAAATATATTATTTCCGACGATTTACGTAAATTCGCCATAACAACATTTTTGTGCAGCACTCAATATTTTTATATTGTAGATAGTGACATTTAGCTCAACAATACCCCAAAAACTCATTCCTCTCTCTCCATGGCAAAAATGGTTAAAACGAAAGCGCCACCACATTACGTTACAGCAGTATTGCCTGTCTTGTCAGGCTGAACGTCGTCAAGATGGCTGCCTTCTGGGATGTGAAGTCACGTGGTATTGTAGCTCCTTCGCAACACGTCGAAGCCATCCTGCACATTCATATGCACTGTCGTCATTTCCCGGAGTTCACGTGGTGGCAGCTCAAAAGACAGTAAACTGCGTAGCTGTCTGCTTGAAAACTGCAAACCTTAAAATATTAAAAAAAACCTCTTCCCTTCCCTGTTTACTCCGTACCACACACACACACACACACACACACACACGCACACGTACACACACACACACACACTCACACTCACACTCACACACACACACCTAACCAGGAATTACTTATGCGGCCACAATTACCAATATTTTATCATAACAACACTTTGCTATATTACTATATTGTATTTTATCAGTCTAATAATTCATAGCTTTAGCTAACACAACTCCCCGAAGATGGTATATTAACACCTAAGCTTCTCGGAGTAATTTAATATAAATTTACACCACTAATTTTTGCATACGTTGGTATAAAATAAACATTTAATATTAAAAACCAGTTTTCTCCTATAAGTTTATACTTTTTTAACTACAAACTCAACAAGCACATACAGAATTAGTGACAGAACATTATTCCAGCTGCCGTGAGTTTATTGACTTCTGTTTTTTTACGTCAGAATTACTTTCTCTTCCTCACCGGTTGAGGTGTATGAGAGTGTTTGTTTATTCTCTCTTACACGTTTTATAGAGATAGAAAGTTCAAGTCCTTTTCGTGTTCGTAGTGTCCATATCTGATAAATCTTGATAGGTTTGACGAATTTTCATTAAACGTGGTATAAACAGCTTTCCACTATAGATCGCTATGCTTTTCGTTTCTTTTGACCTACCATAAATAAAATCAACTTTAGGGCTGTACATTTGTTTCAAGAGGCTGTGACGGTAGTGCATTAATAAGCCAGATTGTAGTTGGAATAAGTATTGTTGCTATTTATATGATATAATCTTACCCTGAAAACCTGATTTAGATGCATCATGACAACGAGCTTTATATAGTTTTGTTGACATAACCGTGAACACTTAAATCTAAATGCTTACTTACAATTACTTTTTTGGGGGGGTTTTGCTGACCGTGCCTCTCAGTATATTTATCTTAGTAATTAATCAACTTGATGCACAAACTTTTGTTTTGCGATAAGTTTTATTTCATGCTTCTACATGTTTCGAGCACCATGTGCTCATCATCAGGAGGTTAAAATTGTATTATACAGCATCTGGTAGGTGTGATTGTACCAGATACACAAAATTTTATGCATCAATTTGGTTAATTACTAAGATAAATTACACTTACTTGTACAACTTCTGATGTGTATTTCCTAATATCGCCTCTGCCATTCCTTATTCATCGCTCAGTACTTTATATTACTTTTGGTTTGAAAAATGTTTTGTATTGTGCGAGATTTTATACTTCCGCCGTGATGTAGTTTAGTAATTCGCTCTTCTAGGTTGTTATGCGGCATAGGTTTGTAGCTGGATACTTACGTAGAAGAGCGAAGGCCTCATATAATATTATACTTGATTTACGAAGGTAAACACTAGAACGGCTCTATGACGTTCTGCGAGCCGTAGGCGACGTGACGGGCTTGAGACACGTTTCCTGCAAAGATGTCCTGACTTGAACATTCACAAGCTTCAAACTTATAAGATAGAAATTCTGTACGACCATAACACAAACTGTGAAGGTACACTGTCAGTTTAAGATCCGGACTTGGTGACAGGGAAGCAGGCTTCTAATAAACAATTGAGACACGAATGTAGAGCGACACAGACCCTTCTTCTACCGGCCGTGAAGAGGCACGGAGCTTAGAACATGCAAATTAGAGAGCGGAGTGGCTAAAGTCAAACAGTAGTGCGGGACACACGCCCGGACTCTAATACCCAGCCGGTCTATTGTTCTTTGTGTACCGTAAAGTTATTAACTGTGTTAAAACAATTCATCATTTGCCTTTATACTGTGATGAGAAGCAGTTCAGTGCACGGGTAGCCTTGTCTTTAATATAATGCAAGTTACATTCAAGTTTTCGGCAAGAGAACAAATATTCACTGTCAATTTGAACTACGTTAATTAATGTAATACCGTTTATTAACCAACCTTTTTGCTCTATGTTGTGTATAATAAAACACATTCTAATTTCCACTCTGCCACGTTTCGGCATCTGCTAATGCCATCTTCAGGGAGTTCAATCTTGTGTAATATCTTCTCAACACATCTAAAGAGTGATTTCATAAGCGACGCGAAGTGACTATAAGCACATGCTCTACGCCCGTTATAAGATCGCAATTTAAAATGACAGAAGCTCATTTTTAAACAACATTTTAGCTTCCAGTCGTAAGTATATCTGGTTAAAGGATAGAGAGTTATAAATTTGAACACACAAAATCACTTAATATCACTGATCTTGAATAAGAGGCACATGTGAAAATGTGGTTGCTATGGCATATGTGTTAATATCATCTTGTGTAAGTTTGTGGAAACCATTAGAATGTGATATGGTATACCAAATGTATTGCTCAGAAGCTGGTTAATGAATGGTGCTGCAGAACACGATGCACGGTATATATGGCATTAAGATACGGCAGTTAGTGTTTCGTTTCCTGGTAATTACCGCGCAGTGGTGAGGTATATAGATTGTCACTCGTGTCCTCCCTGTTGTTGTGACCGACTGCCTGACGAAGTGTGCGGTCAGTGTTTCTATACAGACATCTCTATCCAGCAGCGCGAACCTATGAACGTAGTATTGAACATTCTGTGTTCTGTCACACGCGAACTTTGAATTTTCAGTTATAGTCTGTAGCTGCTCTGATGTTCCATTAATGTCTAAACTCAGTGTATTCCAAGATCCTTACTATGTTATTTATTACAATGCATTTCGCCGAAGGGGTTTCTTCATTGTCTTTGTCCGAAATGAAGCGTGCTAACATTAAACCTTATATTTCGCTCTTTGTATCTACCGTCATTGTTAGTGGTAAATTTTAAATACAAGGATTCGAAGTTACAAGCATTTTTTAACTTCTCTAATCGGAATAAGTGCCATCACAAGATTTACTGCTTATTTCACATCGCGTAAAATTTAATCTGTAATAGAATTTTGCTTAAATTTTCTTGATATTTATTAGCATGTAGCATGAAGTGGAAGGACGATATATATATATATATATATAAACATACAAACTTGAAGAAAGAGATCACTTTGCTGCTCTCGATGTAGAAAAGAGTACAGTATTAAAGTTGATCTTAAAGAAATACAAAGAAATTATTTATAGCTGCGGAAAGAGCCGAGTGGTTTGATTCTTATGAACCTTTCGGTTCTTCAGGAGGAGGGAAAGTGCTGAGTAGATAAACAAGTGTACGTTTCTCAAGAAGGACTTAATTTGTGGAATTGTTTTTTTTAATTGTGGTCACTAACTGAATTATCTAGGGCCCGTTAATAGGACGCTCAGTGAAGAATTAATTTCAAAATATGGGCAAGGAATTGGCAATGGTCTAGTCTGAGACATTTTCTTGGAATTGGCCTAAACAGAGAAATGTACAACATGACAGGCACTGTACGTGTAAATTAACATTGAGGCGCCTTCGTGTTATAATTTTTGCAGTGCAAAAGCAATAATAATTAACTCTTAGGAGTGTGCCTCTAGCACTAGTCACGCAACATGCAAAGTTCCATCTCTTTTTGTCACCTGTGGCCTGTCTGGCTGTACCTTAGTTGTCAAAATTATCTCATAAGAGGTATGATTTTCGAAAACAAAAATTATTATTAATCATAAAATGTGTTTTGATTTTCTCTACAAATTTTGTATGAATAAATTCTCATTCAAACATGAACTGAGCGAGATACGATAACAAATATATAGTGTTCGTCATCTAAAGTACCCGTTGTTCTTGTTAGATGTTAATGAAAATCGAACTTTCTCGACAGATTTTTCGAAAAATACTCCAATATCAAATTTCATGAGAATTCGTCAGGTGGGAGCCGAGTCGTTTCATGCGGACGGACAGACATACAACCAGACGGAGTGGCGGACAGACAGACAGATATGACGAAGCTAATAGTCGCTTTGCGAAATTTTGCGAAAGCAGCTAAAAGTGAATACAGAGTAGCCTGTCTCCAGACCAAGATGTGAATTTAGGACATCCTAAATGAGAAGCAGTGTTTTCAACAAATCGCTCGATTTTCGGCAGAATTATTCTGTTAATATTGCAGCCATTTATATCCATATTATGCTGGCCTTAAAAATATGAATTATTACATAGTTTTTGTTAAATCGTCAAAATACATATAAGCGTTTTCATGAAAATTGTAGCTCTGATATTTCTAGACTAAACATTCTTCACGCGCTGTACAAAGTGATCCATTTTTAAAAAATAAATGAATTGTGAATTTAGTTTCTTCTAATTTAAATTTGCATTTGATCAACACGAAACAAATTAAACTCGATCACAAAGTGTTATTACTGGTCTCCAGTATAACCTGTTATTTCAATTGAATGAGTATTGTACAAGAATAAATATGGTACTTGGAGGCAGGGGAGAACTCCATATCAAGCGTCTATTTTATACACTTCGTGGGAAGAACGACGACTAGTACCTCTGAACTAACGCTTTACTACCGTAGCGTACACAGCCTGTCCTCTCTACAGGCGCTTCATTTGCTACAGCATTCTCAGCGGATGAAATCTGAAACCGCCGGCGTTTTGATGAGAGAGAATTACTCGCTAATGACTGGGCAACCCAGAGATGCTGATGATGATATTCAGAGCAGAGTGTGTTGCCTGCAAAGCAGAGTAATATTACAGGTTATGTACATGCATGTTTACTTCAGCTGTCTAAACCAGGCAGAGCGAAGTTGACATTTTGCGTGGTCAATGGAAGCAGCATTAAGCAAACCTCTGAAAACAGAGGCCAAGAAATTTCGACTTTAAACTTATGTCAATGGGACCAATATTAGGCACATTAACAAAATTACGAATACCGACTATTAGTTATCTCACGTCTGTCCGTCTGTCCGCCGGTAGGCGTGGAGGAACGCGGCTTCCCATTGTACAGACTTTAATGAAATTTGTTTTTTTTTTTCAAAATCTGTCGAGAAAGTTCATGTTTGATTGTACTCTGACACAAATAACGGGTACTTTACACGAAGACCTACGTATATTTTTTATAATATCTGGCTGAATTCTTCTTACAATGAAAAATATTTCAACTTCAACTCGTACAGAAAATGAAAACACGACTTTTGTGTTCAAATAAAACGTTTCTGAAAAGGTGACCTTTGTGAGATAATATGGAAAAATATGGTATAGACAGACAGGCCAGAGACGGTGCAATATTACGGCGCTTGCACATTTCATGCTAGATAAATAAGGTTACAAACACAGACTGGGAATATGTAATACTTAATGGTATTCCACGGCAAAAATGGTTACTCTAACGCGCCTCAGTATTGCGTTTATACGTACATTGTCTGCAGGCCGTACATTTTTTTAAAGGTATGTGAAGCTCTGGAAGGGTTTGGAGACTTCAAATAGGCGGGCAAATCATTCACACTGTGAAATATGCAGATGACCTTGTGTTACAGCCTACGGAAAAAATGTGCTACAGAAAATGATTGATAAACTGATTGAAATTGGAGGATGCTATGGAATGGAAATTAATGTGGAAAAAACAAAAGTAATGAGAATTTCAAGACAACCATTCCCAGTAAAAATTA
>Ga0123355_10010072_pt1 | contig 14443 bp, 12 predicted proteins | sample TergutEmb28metaG_3_FD_89872 | JGI IMG/M metagenome (GOLD analysis project Ga0123355, IMG submission 89872) | Embiratermes neotenicus P1 segment gut microbial communities from Petit-Saut dam, French Guiana - Emb289 P1 | ecosystem: Host-associated > Arthropoda: Insects > Digestive system > Gut ...
CATTCTCCCTCGTTTCAAGATATGCGATAGCAGCATCCAGTCTCCCACGCAGAATTATACTTGGCGAGCCATCACGGCGCAGTCCTGCACCTAAGACGATAAGCACATCAACATCAGCCTCCTGAGTACGGGCGCCCGAAATTATAAGCCCCTGAAAAACAAGAAAACCTGCAAACCCAACAATTAGAATAGCTATATAACAACGCCGTAGCACCTTGGCAAGCCGTGCAAATCTAACCGTGGAATCAAGAACCCACAGTGACAAAAATATAAATAAAAGCACAGACATGCCAAGCACCAAAAAGAAAATGATGTGCATATCCGGCACTCTAGCCCGCATAAGCGAAAGAGATATACCAATAGCGATTGCTGATAATACTACAAAGACAAGAGTAATGACAAGCCTCTGCCTTAAAGAGCTTTCGGTGCGAATGAATTTCATAGAGTCCTCCACAGTGTTTCTTGCTTCTACATTTTAAAGCAAAAAAAGTATACCTATGGAAAGCATCAAAAATGTTTCATTCACAGATGCAATATTATGGTATACTGTTAAAAGCAAATATATTCAAGGGGAAAAGATATGAAAAAAATTGCATTTATAGGCGGCGGCAATATGGCGCAAGCCATGATCACAGGGATATTAAACAGTGACTTATTGCCAAGAGAAAACATAATCATATCAGACTGCGATACATCGAAAGCAGACACTACAGATAACCAAGCAGCGATTGACTTTGCAGATTATGTGTTCTTGACGATTAAACCACAGCATTATGACAGTGTAATTGCGGAGCTTGTCCGCACGGAAAGTAAAGTCTTCATAACAGTTGCACCGGGAGTTAAGACCACTTTCATAAATGGCAAAGTCATAAGAACAATGCCTAACACCCCCGCACTTGTAGGCGAAGGTGTCACTGCAGTATGCCGTGGTAAGGGAGTAACTGATGATGAATTTGAATTTGTCAAAAAATTATTATCGAGCTTTTCGGCAGTCCATGAATTTGAGGAGTCGGAAATGGACTATGTAGTTGCGCTGTCCGGCAGCAGTCCCGCTTATGTGTATATCTTTATTGAAGCGATGGCAAATTACGGCGCAAAGTGCGGACTTGATTATAATACCGCGCTCAAAATGGCGGCGCAGACCTTGCGGGGCGCAGCTAAAATGGTGCTCGAAAGTGACGAATCACCCGCTGTACTTTGTGACAGAGTTTGCTCTAAAGGCGGTACTACCATAAAAGCTGTTGAAAAGCTTAACGAATTAGACTTCTCGGAGACTATTGAGCAAGCAATGGAAGCATGTACAAAAAGAGTAAAAGAACTAGCATAGCAGTAAGTTGTTACTAGTGCTATTATACAAACTTCCCCCCCGGCTTAGCCGGGGGGGAATTGTAAAGACACATCTATGCCAGCCACAGGCGAGCTTCAAGCGCCATGAGCTCGTTATTTAACTCTTTCGGAAGCTTATCACCAAACTTTGCGTAGAAATCCTTAGTAGAAGGAAGCACCTCTTTCCAATAAACACTATTTACAGAAAGTATCGCCCTGAGAGCCTCGATATTAAACCTAAGCCCCGGATGGATATAGTAATCAATCTCATCAATGTCAATATCCCTTGAACTCGGCGTATAGCCAATAGCGGTCTCTCTACCATCGACCTCGCCCTTACAGCGTCTTACGATCCACTCGATAACACGGAAATTCTCACCGTAGCCCGGCCAAATGAAATTACCACCGTCATCAAGACGGAACCAGTTGACATTGAAGATGAGCGGAGGATTCGTCAGCTTCTTACCCATATCGAGCCAGTGTTGCCAATAGTCAGCCATATTGTATCCGCAGAACGGAAGCATAGCAAACGGATCATGCCTCATAACCCCGGTTGCCCCGGTTGCAGCAGCAGTAGTTTCTGATGCCATTATTGAACCGACGAACACACCATGTTGCCAGTCTCTTGACTGATAAACAAGTGGAGCGACCTTTGCTCTGCGACCGCCGAAAATGATAGCTGAAATCGGCACACCCTTTGGATCTTCCCAATTTGAAGCAATGCAAGGACAGTTTCTTGCAGGTGCAGTAAAGCGAGAGTTAGGATGTGCACCGGGCTCTCCTGATGCCGGATCCCAAGGATTACCTTTCCAGTCAAGAGCGCCCTGCGGAGGATTCTTATCAAGACCTTCCCACCACACGGTGTTTTCTTTTGTGAGTACGACATTTGTAAAGATAGTATCTTTCATTACAGTCTCTACAGCATTCGGATTGGACTTCATATTAGTTCCGGGAGCGACTCCGAAGAAGCCGTTTTCGGGATTTATAGCCCAGAGTCTACCATCTTCGCCGATGCGAAGCCAAGCTATATCGTCACCGACAGTCCATACTTTATAGCCCTTCTTCTGATAGAGCTCAGGCGGAATGAGCATTGCCAAGTTTGTCTTACCGCAAGCAGATGGGAAAGCTCCGGCAACGTATGTCACTTCGCCTTGCGGATTTTCGATACCGAGAATGAGCATGTGCTCTGCAAGCCAACCTTCGTTCTTACCTTGATAGGAAGCCATGCGCAGTGCAAAGCATTTCTTGCCGAGCAGCACATTGCCACCGTAGCCGGAGTTCATGCTCCATATAGCATTATCTTCCGGGAAATGAAGGATATAGCGCCTGCGAGCATCTAGTTCGCACTTACTGTGCATACCCCGCACGAAATCATTGGAATCGCCGAGCACCTCAAATACACGAGACCCTATTCGGGTCATGATATCCATATTTAGCACTACATAGATAGAGTCGGTTAGCTCTACGCCTGCCTTGGCAAATGGAGAACCGATAGGACCCATTGAAAATGGAATAACGTACATAGTACGCCCCTTCATAGAATCCTTGAAGATGCCCCTTGCCATAACATATGCATCTTCAGGTGCCATCCAGTTATTATTCGGACCTGCATCGACTTCTTCCTTACAGCAGATATAGGTCCTATCTTCGACACGAGCGACATCATCGATAGCTGAGCGGTGGTAGTAGCATCCGGGGAGCTTCTCTTGGTCGAGCTTTATAAGCTCACCTGTTGCGCAAGCTTCCTCACGGAGCAGATCAAGTTGTTCCTTGCTTCCGTCTATCCAGACAACGCTTTCAGGGTTCGCCAAAGTTCTCATTTCTTCCACAAAATCCAGTACCATCTTATTTGTTGTCAGTGCCATAGTGCCCCCCTATATATTCATTTATTTCATAACGTGTCTTTATCTATTATCTCTAAAGCCTGATATCGAGCTTCAAAGATGTCCATATAATACTACTAAAAATATATTTTGCAACCAAGTAAGAGGCCGACTGATGACAATAAGATATAATCCGAATGCTATTTTTTGAAAGAAAAGGGTGGTCCGACATTCAAAAACTCCAAATCAGGTAGATATTTGCCCCATAGAAAATTGATTTTTGCAAGAGTGCGTGAAATATCATTCAAAAAACACAAGAAATTTGACAATTTTAATTGTGGAATTGTCATAAAAATAGAGAAAATTTTACAAAGATACAGCAAAACAAGTAGTAAACATGTATGAATTACAATTAGTTCAGTGCTTTGATAACAAAATTGAATATGTGTATACAAATTATCTTGTTGACAAACCTGTATACATCTCATTATACTGACTTCAAACATAGGAGCATTGGGGCTTATTTTAGAGGGAGTCAACATGCGCCTTTAATACTGAAAATATCTATAGATTAGGGGTTAAAACAATATGAACTTTAAGTTTACGCCGGAAGAACAAGACGTAGTTGATATGCTTCGCGAATTTTGTCAGCAAGCAGTAGCGCCTATAGCCGCTGAAATCGACGAAAATGAACGCTTCCCACAAGAGACAGTAGACCAGCTTGCAGAAATGGGAATGATGGGGCTTCCGTTTCCCGAAGAATTCGGCGGAGCAGGGCTTAGTTATGTCACATATATCGCAGCATGTGAGGAACTTGCACGCCATTGTGCGAGCACCAGTGTAATTCTTTCGGCTCATTGCTCATTGTGCTGCTGGCCGATAAGCGAGTTTGGAACACAAGAGCAAAAAGAAAAATACCTTACACCGCTTACAACCGGAGAGAAGCTTGGTGCCTTTGGACTTACCGAGCCAAGTGCCGGAACAGACGCTGCAATGCAGAAGACAATGGCTGTTGACAAGGGCGACCACTGGCTGATAAATGGCTCTAAGCTGTTTATTACCAATGCCGGACATGCAGACACCTTTGTAATTTTCGCTATGACAGACAAGGAACAGGGCAACAGAGGAATTACTGCATTTATAGTAGAAAAGAGCTTCCCCGGTTTTAGCCTGGGTTCTCACGAAAAGAAATTCGGAATTCGTGCATCATCTACAGCGGAGCTTATTTTCGAAAATATGAAAGTGCCGAAAGAGAACATGCTCGGAGAGCTAAACAAAGGCTTTAAAGTTGCGATGGCAACACTCGATGGCGGAAGAATCGGAATCGCCGCACAAGCATTGGGAATCGCTGAGAGCGCAATCAATGAGTGCGTAAAGTATGTTAAGCAACGCATACAATTCGGTCGTTCAATCAGCAAATTCCAAAACACACAGTTTGAACTTGCCGACATGCAGACTAAGGTCGAAGCGACAAGACTACTTATCTACAGAGCGGCGCAAGCAAAGCAAGACAATGAGCCATACTCACATTTTGCTGCTCAAGCAAAATTATTTGCAGCTGAAACCGCAAGTGATGTCACACGCAGATGTCTGCAACTCGTGGGTGGTTATGGTTATAGCCGTGAGTATCCTTTCGAGCGTTACATGCGTGATGCTAAGATTACAGAAATATACGAAGGTACTAACGAAGTTCAAAAAATGGTAATTTCGGCATCGATGGGTGTTAACTAAACTAACGTATTGACTAGGAAGAAGGAAATTTATGAAAAGTAAGGTAAGGACATTGGCAGAAGCCATGGAGCTAATCCATGACGGTCAGACGATTATGATCAGCGGGTTTACATTTGCGGGAACTCCCGAAGTTTTGATTGATGGAATCATTGAGAAGGGAGTCAAGAATCTAAATCTCATTACAAACGACACCGGCACGGAAGAATTTGGAATAGGAAAGCTGATAGTCAATAAGCTTGTCAAGAAAATTCAGACATCTCATATCGGTCTTAACAGAGAAACCGGACGTCAGATGAATGCCGGAGAGCTGGAAGTTGAGCTTATTCCCCAAGGGACGATTGCGGAAAGAATCAGAGCGGCAGGTGCCGGACTTGGCGGAGTTTTGACCCCGACAGGTGTTGGTACGATAGTTGAAGAAGGCAAGCAGAAAATCAATGTTGACGGCAGAGACTACTTACTTGAACTACCGCTCAGAGCAGAAGTTGCGCTTATAAAGGCATGTAAGGCAGACAAGTACGGTAACTGCACATTTAGACAAGCCGCAAGAAACTTTAACCCAATTATGGCTACAGCGGCAGACCTGGTTATAGTAGCGGCGGAAGAAATCGTCGAATTTGGCGAGATCGACCCGGAAATAGTATTCACACCCGGCATCATGGTCGATGTGATAGTGCAGGCATAGGGGGAAACGAAAATGGATAAACGTGAAATGATTGCCAAGCGCATATCTGAATATTTTGAAGAAGGAAGCCTCGGTAACTTGGGAATTGGACTTCCGACTTTGGTTGCAAACTATCTGCCCCCCGAAAAAAATGTTTTACTGCATTCAGAAAATGGATTTATAGGCATAGGACCTGAGCCGAATGCCGGTGAAGAAGATAAAGATATGCTCAACGCCGGAGGTCACCCGGTAACACTTGTGCCCGGCGGAGTATGTTTTGACAGTGCATATAGCTTCCTTTTGGCGCGTGGCGGACATGTGGATATAACTGTGTTAGGAGCGCTTGAAGTAAGCGAAAACGGCGATCTTGCTAACTGGATGGTGCCCGGCGTGATGGTTCCGGGAATGGGCGGAGCTATGGACTTGGTTGTCGGAGCGAAGAAAGTCATAATAGCTATGGAGCATACGACCAAAAAAGGCGAGCCGAAGATCCTCAAGAGATGCGCTCTGCCACTTACAGCACTCGGTGTTGTAAAGCACATAGTAACAGAGCTTGGAGTTATGGATATAACCCCTGAGGGCATCGTTTTAAGGGAGCTTGCACCCGGTGTGACAGTAGAAGAAATACAGTCAAAGACCGGAGCTACACTTATCATCCCTGATCAAATCGGAAACATGGTGCATTAATACAAGCGCAAATAGACTTAAAGCAAGATGTTTTGGTTAAACTTGAGGGGTCGATTAAGACCCCTTTTTTTACTATCGTACATCAAAATCGGCATAAAATATGTACTATTTATAAATATATTACATAAATTAATAAAACATAGCATACGAATTTAGTATTGTTGCTTTATATACAATAATTGGCGTTTAATGTATAATAGCCAAAAATGCAATATAACACAAAAAAATCATTAGAAATTACACATAGGAGGGATGAAATGAGTACGTTCGGATATTCAATGCCGAGTTACTTCCAAAACATGCCGGTCATCGGCGCACAGCTTGATGATCCCAACAAAGAAAATGAGGCAGAACTCAAGAAAATCGAGGAGGATATTCAAAACGAAGTAGATGCGATACTGGCATCAGGCCGTAGTGACGAGTCACTTAATGAAGCCGGGCAGATGACTGCGCTTCAGCGACTCGAAGTATTGCTTGATCCGGGTTCATGGTGTCCTCTTAACAGCCTCTACAATCCTGAAGAAAATCCTGATGGAAGCACAGGCGTGATTACAGGTCTCGGCAAAATCCGTGACAAATGGGCAGTAATCATTGCCTCTGACAACAAGAAGCTCGCCGGAGCGTGGGTCGCAGGTCAAGCCCTTAAGCTGACACGTGCTACCGACATGGCTAAGCAGCTCAATATTCCGCTGGTCTATGTACTTAACTGCAGCGGAGTAAAGATGGACGAGCAGGAAAAAGTTTATGCAGGCCGTATAACAGGCGGTACGCCATTTTACCGTCATGCAGAGCTTATGCAAATCGGCGTTCCGATTATCTGTGGCATATATGGCACCAACCCCGCAGGCGGTGGCTATCATGCCATAAGCCCCACCATTCTTCTAGCTCACGACAAAGCCAATATGGCAGTTGGCGGAGCGGGTATCGTCAGCGGCATGAATCCCAAAGGCTATGTCGATGATGAAGCTGCCGAAGCACTTATTTCGGCTACGAAGAATGCAAAGCGTGAAGATCCACCCGGATCTGTTTCCGTACACTTTGGTGTGACCGGATTCTTCCGTGAGGTATATACAGGGGAAGAAGGCGTACTTGAAGCAATAAAGAAATATATGGATGCCGTTCCCACATATAATGAGAACTTCTTCCGTGTGGCAGACCCTGTTGAGCCACAATTCCCATCGGAAGACCTTTATACACATGTGCCGTTTAATCAGCGCAGAGCGTATGATATCCGCAAGGTTCTATCATGCGTGTTTGATAACAGTGAATTTATGGAATTTAAGACTGGATATGGTCCTGAAATAGTCTGCGGACTTGCTAAAGTCAACGGACTGCTCTGCGGTGCTGTTTCCAACTTCCAAGGTATGATTCCTAATTATCCTGAGTATCTCGAAGATGCAGTTGGCGCAGGAGGCAAGCTCTATCGCCAGGGTCTTATTAAGATGAGTGAATTTGTGACACTGTGCGCACGTGACAGAATTCCTGTGATTTGGTTCCAAGATACATCAGGCATTGATGTCGGGGATCCTTCCGAAATGGCTGAGCTTCTCGGTCTCGGTCAGTCACTGATTTACAGTATCCAAAATGCAAATGTCCCGCAAATGGAGATCACACTCCGTAAGGGTACAGCAGCAGCACACTATGTTATGGGCGGACCGCAAGGTACAGACAGAAACGTGTTTAGTCTTGGTACTGCAACGACGGAGATTTACGTCATGCACGGTGAAACAGCAGCAGCAGCGATGTTTGCCCGTAGACTTGTTAAAGAAAGAGAAGCGGGTAAAGACATAGCGCCGGTAATCGATAAGATGAACAAGCTTATCCAAAACTACAACGACACATCTCGTCCGGGAGCTTGCGCAAAGCAAGGATTTGTAGATGAGATTGTTAAATTCTCAGAACTTCGCAAGTATATCTGCGCATTCGTGGGTGCATCTTATCAAAATCCGGATTCGATATGCGCATTCCATCAGATGCTCACACCTCGCGCAATTCGTGAGTGGAACTATCTCAACGGCATAGAATAGGGGTGATCAACATTTCCAGAAAAGTGATAGGAGCCGAAAAACCATTGGTTTCCGGCAAGAAGCTAAATGTAATGGATACCATCCTTCGTGATGCTCATCAATCGCAAGCTGCGACAAGGATGCGCCTTGAAGACATGCTTCCGATATGCCCGGTGCTTGATAGCATTGGTTATTGGGCAATTGAGTGTTGGGGTGGTGCGACATTTGACGCATGTATCCGCTTTCTTAACGAAGACCCGTGGGAACGCTTGCGTGAATTGCGCAAGGCGTTACCAAACACCAGACTACAGATGCTGTTTCGTGGGCAGAATATCCTCGGCTATCGCCACTATGGCGACGACGTGGTAGATAAATTCTGCAAGAAATCCATTGAAAACGGCATTGACGTAGTGCGTATCTTCGATGCGCTAAACGACGTGCGTAACATGGAAAAAGCCATGAAAAGCGTCAAGGAATACGGCGGTATAGCCGAGCCTGCGATGTCATTTACCGTCAGCCCGGTTCACAATGAGCAGTATTGGATAGACCTCGCAATGAGACTTGAAGATATGGGCGCTGACGTGATTGGCATAAAAGACATGGCTAACCTCATGCTACCGATGGATACAGCCAGCCTTATAAAGAAACTCAAGCAACGCATAAAAGTGCCGCTCCACCTGCATACACACAATACAGCAGGAACAGGCGATATGAACTATATGCTTGCTGCGCTTGAGGGTGTAGACATTGTAGATACGGCACTCTCACCGCTTGCCAACGGCACATCACAGCCGGCTACTGAGTCACTTGTTGCCTCACTTAAGGGGCATGAGCGTGACACAGGGCTTGACCTTGATAAGATGAGCAAGGCAGCAGAGCACTTCCGTGATGTTGCAGACAGACTGGCAGGAGAGGGCTTCCGTGACCCACGTGTACTCCAAGTGGATACGAACACGCTCATATATCAAGTGCCCGGCGGAATGATCTCTAACCTGATTTCTCAACTTAAAGATCTAAACGCAGAAGACAAGTATTATGATGTTCTAAGCGAAGTTCCACGTGTGCGCAAAGAGGCGGGTTATCCGCCACTCGTAACACCGACAAGCCAGATTGTAGGCTCACAAGCTGTCATGAATATCGTCGGCGGTGAGAGATACAAGATGGTAACCAAAGAATTCCGCTCAATGATGCGTGGTGAATACGGCAAGTTACCAGCCCCGGTAGACGAGGAAATGCGCAAGAAATGCATCGGTGACGGCGAAGTTATAACATGTCGTCCTGCGGATCTGATTCCTGAGGAATTTGACGAGCTTAAAAAAGAGATCGGCGACCTTGCAACAAGCGAAGAAGATGTGCTGACCTATGCCTTATTCCCACAAGTCGGAAAGAATTTTCTTGAATACAGACAAAAGAATGACCTAGGCGTAGAAGATGAAGAACTAATCGCAGTTATAACTGCAGCGATAGCAGCATACAAGGGCGGCGGAAGCACCCATCCGCTTATCAGAAGCATGGGGAGCGGAGCTCAGCTCAGCTCGGGTATGGCTCGGACCAACCCACTTGTAAGAAACAGCGGATAATATACAACTGTTATATACCGTGAATTATTAATAAAAATTGATGGAGGATTTAATCGATCATGAAAAACTATAAAGTAACAGTAAACGGCAACACTTACGAAGTAGATGTCGAAGAAGTCGGCGGAGCGCCTGTAGTGGCAGCAGTTCAAGTAGTAGCGCCGACACCAAGACCAGCCCCTGTCGCACCGAAACCCCCGGCACCAAAAGCAGCTCCGGCAGCTGAAGCGAAGCCGGCAGCATCAGCAGGTGGTGCAGAGAATGTCTTAGCACCTCTACCGGGCACAGTGCTGTCAGTCAGCGTAAAAGCAGGAGACACAGTTAAGGCTAATCAAGTTCTGTTGATATTCGAAGCAATGAAAATGGAAAACGAAATCGTAGCAACCCGCGCAGGCACAGTCAAAGAAGTATTTGTAGCAAAAGGCGATATGCTTGAAAGTGGCAAGCCTGTTGTATCAATAGCATAAGGAGGACTTAACAGTGTATTTTGCATATTCAGAAGACATGGAAATGATTGCCGAAATGGCAAGAGATTTCGCAAAAAAAGAAATAGCACCTTGGATTGAAGAAGATGAAGAAAACCACCATTATCGCCGTGAGATTCTTTCTCAACTAGGCGAATTGGGACTCTTGGGCTTCTCTATTCCTGAAGAATACGGCGGAAACGGACTGGGCTGGATGGAAGGTGTAGCTGCACTTTATGAAATTTCTAAAGTCCACACATCATGGCGCTTGAGCATATCCGGCAACGTTTGGGGTCCTGCTATGACCATCTTGCATCATGGTACGGAAGAACAAAAACAAAAATATATCCCCGGTCTATGTAGCGGCGAATATGTCGGAAGCTTTGCGATTACTGAAGCAAACTCCGGTTCTGACGTCGGTAGCATGAAGATGACTGCTAAAGACTGTGGCGACCATTGGCTTCTCAATGGCTCAAAAATGTGGATTTCCGGCGGACATACTGCCGATATTATGCTCATTTTTGCAAAGACCGATCCTGCTGCAGGAGCTAGAGGCATTTCGTGCTTTGTCGTAGATTTTAATGAGACCACAGAAGGTGTTGAAAGAATACCGATTCATAAGAAAGTCGGCATGTGGCCTGCTCCAACTTCGGAAATAGTCTTTGAAGATGCCAAGATTCCGAAAGAAAATCTTCTCGGCGTAGAAAACAAAGGCTTCCAACTATGTATGTGGATGCTCAATAACACACGTATGGGTTGTGCAACAGGTGCAGCAGCTCTGTCGGCAGCATGTCTTGAAGGCAGCATCCAGTATGCAAATGAGCGCACTCAATTCGGTCAGCAAATAGGCAAGTTCCAGATGATTCAACAGCAAATTGCTGAAATGAAGCTTGAAGACGATGCAGCTAAGTTCCTTGTATTTAGAGCTGCATGGCTTAAGGAAAATGGACTTCCAAGTCAACAAGAAACCTCGATGGCGAAAGTATTTGCATGTAACGCTGCGGTTCATGGAGCAAACATGGCAATGAAAATTTACGGCTCTTACGGCTATTCAGACGAATATCCTTGCGGTAGATGGCTACGTGATGCGAAGCAATTTGAGACACTCGAAGGCACATCGAATATCCACATGGGTATCATAGCCGGCATAGAACTTGGCTATCAACAAAACAGATAGCACTGTAGGGGAAATATCAGCACCGCCAACTTAAATAATTTGTGCGGTGCTGAAAATAAAAAGTGTGAATGGGAGTGATAGCAAGATGTCTGTAAAATATGAGACTAAAGAATGTGTAGCAATAATCACCATTGACCGCCCGGAAGCACTCAATGCGCTCAATATCGAAGTGCTAGAGGAGCTTAAGGGTGCTGTTGAAAAGGCAAGAGAAGATGACGGTGTTTATGTCGTTATCATCACGGGTGCCGGCAGAGCATTCGTTGCAGGTGCTGATATTGCACAGATGAAAGAATATACGGCAGACGAAGGTCGTGCTTTCGGACAAAAGGGCAATAAAGTATTTTCAAGTATCGAAGATATCTCTAAGCCTGTCATAGCTGCAATCAATGGCTTTGCTTTGGGCGGAGGTTGCGAACTCGCTTTGGCATGTGATATCAGAATCGCAGGAGAAAAAGCAAAGTTCGGTCAGCCGGAAGTCGGACTCGGAATCACTCCGGGATTCGGTGGAACACAGCGCCTGCCTAGAGTGGTCGGCATGTCTAAGGCTAAAGAACTGATCTTTACAGGCGGAGTGATCGGTGCAGAGGAAGCACTCAGAATCGGACTTGTCAGCAAGGTAGTACCGGGCGAAGAACTTATGGACTGCGCAATGGAAATGGCAAGCCAAATTGCTGCCAATGCTCAAGTTGCCGTAAGGCAGAGCAAGATTGCTATTAACAAAGGTATGCAGTGCGATATAAACACCGGGCTTGAGTTTGAAATGCAGGCATTCGGACTGTGCTTTGCGACCGAAGATCAAAAAGATGCAATGACTGCGTTTGTAAACAAAGAAAAAGTTGCATCGTTTAAAAACAAATAATGCGTGTTTATATGGGCGCACCTTCATTGGTGCGCCGTAAGCGCATCTACTCTTAATATTAATAATTGAAAGGAAGTGCTTATGAAAAAAATCAGCGTAATCGGTGCAGGCACAATGGGAACCGATATAGCTCAGGTATTTGCAAAGAAAGGCTATGAAGTCGTGGTCCGTGACATGACAGATGATATCATCGTAAAGTCACAAGGCAGACTTCAAAAAGTGCTTTCACGTCTCGTAGAAAAAGGCAAGATGTCGGAAGAAGCGAAGCTTGATATGCTCGGTCTGATTAAATTTTCGACAGAGCTCGGAGATTGTGCAGATGCAGATCTTGTCATAGAAGCGATAATCGAAAATGCAGATATAAAGAAGGACTTATTTAAGACTCTCGATGGATTGTGCAAGCCCGAGACCATATTTGCGACCAACACCTCATCTATCTCTATTACAGAGCTTGCAGCAGCAGTTGGGCGCAAAGACAAATTCATCGGAATGCATTTTTTCAATCCTGCTTCAATAATGAAACTGATTGAAATAATCAGAGGCATCGACACATCCGACGAGACATTTAACACAATCAAAGAACTATCAATCGAAATCGGCAAAGAACCTGTCGAAGTCAAAGACAGCCCGGGATTCATAGTCAACAAGATTCTCATTCCGATGATAAATGAAGCTGCAACAGTGCTTATGGAAGGTGTAGCAAGTGCTGAGGATATAGACAAAGCGATGTGCCTCGGTGCGAACCACCCAATGGGTCCGCTTGCGCTTTCAGACTTAGTCGGAAACGATACAGTGCTTAACATTATGAATGTGCTGTTTACAGAAACGGGAGACCCTAAATACAGACCTTGCTTGCTCCTAAAGAACATGGTTAGGGGCGGACAGCTTGGAAGAAAAACAGGAAAAGGGTTTTACACCTATTAATAAACACACGGAGGAAAAGGAATGTTTTTTAACGAAGACCATGATGATATTCGGGCATTAGCAAGAGAATTTGCTGAAAAGAAACTTGCTCCAATCGCCAATGAAATCGATCACAATGACGAAGTTCCGCAAGAAATCTATGACGAAATGGCGGAAATGGGTCTGTATGGGCTGAAAATCCCCGAAGAATACGGCGGGCTCGGTCTTGATACACGCTCATATGTATGTGTCATGGAAGAAATTTGCAAAAAGAGTATTACATGCAGCTTGACTTTCTCCTCAGCCAACTCATTGTCAACTGCGCCAATTCTTTTGGCAGGCACAGAAGAACAAAAGCAAAAATACGTTCCCGGCATAGCGGCAGGTGAAGAATTTATGGCTTTTGGTCTTACTGAGCCGGGCGCAGGCAGTGATGCAGGTGCGATGACAACCAAAGCTGTCGAGGACGGCGACCACTATATTCTTAACGGCAGAAAGACCTTTATCACGGGTGCACCTTTTGCAAACCACTGTGTTGTATTTGCAAAGACCAATCCTGACAAAGGACCGAAAGGCATTACTACATTTATCGTTGATATGAATATGCCCGGTGTTTCCATAGGTAAGCACGAAGAAAAAATGGGCTTGCGTGGAGTCGCCACAAGCGATGTAGTGCTTGAAGATGTTCGTGTACCTAAGAGTGAAATTCTCGGAGAAATCGACAAGGGCTTCATAACAGCGATGAAGACACTTTCAATCGGACGTATCGGCGTTTCTTGTCAAGGTATCGGCGTTGCGCAAGGCGCAATGGAAGAAGCAGTTAAGCATATTAAAGAACGCAAGCAGTTCGGTCAATACTTGGCTGATTTCCAAGCACTGCGCTTTATGATTGCAGATATGGAAACCAAGATCAATGCTGCGAAGCTGCTGGTATATAATGCCGCATACAAGATGGACATGGGCGAAGATGTAACCAAAGACTCGTCAATGGCGAAGTATTTTGCAACGGAAATGTCTCTTGAAGTTGTAAGCAATGCTCTGCAATTGCACGGAGGATACGGTTATTCGAAGGAATATCCGATTGAACGTATGTATCGTGATGCACGTGTACTGACTATTTTTGAAGGAACTTCACAAGTTCAGCAAATGGTCATAGCACAGCAAGTTTTGAAATAAATTGTTACAAGGAGGAACCAGATGAACGTACTGGTATGTGTAAAACAAGTTCC
>Ga0123355_10010073_pt1 | contig 14443 bp, 10 predicted proteins | sample TergutEmb28metaG_3_FD_89872 | JGI IMG/M metagenome (GOLD analysis project Ga0123355, IMG submission 89872) | Embiratermes neotenicus P1 segment gut microbial communities from Petit-Saut dam, French Guiana - Emb289 P1 | ecosystem: Host-associated > Arthropoda: Insects > Digestive system > Gut ...
AAAATTCTTATTTTTTTTTTTTTTTTTTTTGGGGACGGATGCTGCTTGGTTTGACGTTCTCGCTGCGGTACTGCTGAAGATTAGGATATTCTGGGGGCCCGAACGAGACGCGACGACATCCCATGAAACTTGAATCCTTGTCATGAAACTGTTCAACGGCCTTACATTGTGGTGCAATACAGTATTTGTTATGTTAAATGTTAACTCGATGCTAATCCCCACTGTAAAGACCCGCAGCAGAATTGTACCTCGCCATTGTTGCAACAAAGCAGATAATGCCGCTGTTTTACAACAGTAGCTGCCTTGCTCTATTCGAAGATGTTGCAGACCCTGACAGACAGCACGAATGAGTGTACTCTAGGCTTTTGCCATGCCTTTCCGCTGTACATCCTGGCCAAGTCGCAACTCTGTGACACATAAGCGGAAGTCTACAGTCTCCACAGAATGACCGTTCCGCTTCGGACGGCAGCAGGTTGTCCCAGTTTTCCTTGTTCTCCCAAACCAAGGTTATCCAATTTTCATTCTGCTGAGTATCAGTCATCTTTTATTATCTCTACTCTGCCCTTGAGACTTCACAGATAAGTTCCCGGTCTTTTGAAACGTTACACATGTGATGGTCTATTAACTTCTTTTATCAACTACCGGGCAAGTCGGTTGAAGCGCTACGGTTTATGACATGTAATTGGTAGGTGTCCCGTTGGAATCCGGGGAGGGATATAGATTATCCTGAGGTTCTTCGTGGCTTACCTCAGTCCCTCCAACCAAATTCCGGAATATTACCTTAAAGCAAGCGACAGCCGTTTCCTTTCATATCATCTCCAATTCAGAATTTAAGGTTGTGCTTCTGTTCTGCGCTACATGCCTGTAGTCCAAGCGCTGATAGCGTTTTTGAATAAGCCATAAACAAATATTGCAGCTTAATTTCCAAGCCCTTATCAGCCGGAAAATGCATACAGCATGATGGTTTGGATGAAATGTTTGTACTTACTGCAGTCAGTGACAGCGAACCGGTACCGGTTCTTGGGCCAACGATTAAGGACACTAAAATTTGTTTACGAAACTTCTTTCGCTAACTTCTGAATAGTTGGTTGGTTACTTCCTACGTTATGACACGGTGTCAGTTGAGGAGATTACTGTGAGTTGGGTGGGATAGATATGTCTACGATAACTGTAAATGGGTAAGTGGGAAGCGGTCGTGACCAATTTCAGGGTGTTATCCCGATACAAACGGGGCCTGAGGTAAATTACAGAATATCGTATCTCACGTTGCATGTTGCATCGGCTGAGTTCGGACGGGATGCTTCTCGTTCTAGTGTTGGAGAATGTGAACGGAAGTGGTAAAAATAGCCCACAGACACTCTCCGATTTAAGCAATAATTACGTTCCGGAAGATCCGGCGCAAGTCGGAGTATACATATGGCCAAATATAGCCTACATCTGTATACAGAGGAGACCAGCTGATATCCAGACACCAACACAGTAGAAACTATCTGCCGCAGCATGACCGCCCCAACGCCTGTGTCATCGTCCAGCAGTTTCTTCCGCCACCTTCCTCTCATTGTTCTTCCACACTCACAACCAAAGCAGTTTCTGTCCGAATTTCAAAAATCATATTTCATATTTTTGTAGGTAATGTGTTTTAAAATTACCAAAGTCTGAAACTGCGTAGGTTTTGTTTACGTTAAGTAGGAGAGTGACTGCAAACATGAAACCGCTTACGAATTTGCGTCAGTATGTAAACCATTAGAGTGTGAATCCAAATTACGACTTCTAATAGGCTATGAATGTCAGGTCGATTAGTCAGCTGTGAACGTGAGGTCTGTATCACGAGTTTCACGAAGAACTATCTTACCTTACAATATACCTCTTTCTTTCACGTCTGGCTGGTCCATATACAGCCCATTTAACGTCAAGCACGCTATATAACCCTTGAAGGTGTTGTAATATTGTTTCGGGGTCGAAGGGCAAGACGTTCTAACCATATGTGCATATCAATAAAACGAGAGACAAGAATTGTCCTGTAGCTGTGGGATTTCGCACACCGCGACGCGAGTCGATGGGATTTCCCACACACAAAAAGGGAAGTTGACGGTCACCGGGATGGAAGTTACGACACTCAGCGGGTAATTCCTTATACTCTCCCCAGTATTGTTTATTGCTCAGCACAAGAATTAAAGGTAGAATGCTGGTTGTTAATTTCACGAATCATAATTTGTTGTGCTGTTGAAGGGGAATCGAACTGTGAATGACATGTAACAAAGTAGTTGTGACGTAGTTCAGGGGTTACGTCCCAGGCTCCAGTGTGTGAGCGCTTATTTTTGAACAACAGGTCTACGTATAGTTGTGTACCTTAAAACGTGTATACTCGGAACACTAATTCAACGGAAACTTCCACGTAAACTCGCTGGTCCACGGCATAAACACGTCTAGGGTTAGCTGACGTAGGACCAATTGAAATGTGATGGCACACGCGCAGAAATCAGATTTCGTCTTTCGGCGAAACGGATGAGTCCATTTAAATCGGCTGGTGCGTCAGTTCAGTCGACTACTGGCAGCCGAGTTGTGCCCATCAGCGGTGGTAATGCTGGATACACCATGTTTCGAGGTAGTGCGAAGGGTCCTGGCTACCCACTCCATTCGCCATTTACCCCTTCAATTCTCCTCCCGTGCGTCGCCGTGTGCCATCACATTTCAATTGGAGTCTTCAGCTCCACTCGTTCTCGACCTTGGCAGGTGATGAAGGCCAGTGGTCAACCTCACGCCCCTGCCGCTTTATCCACGGGAAATAGCGTCCGTAACCATTCAAGATGGGGCTGCGGGACCCCAGGGCCTGTCTGGACGGTTTAGTACAAGAGAAATATCTCTTTCCAATGCCGGGATTCAAACCACGGACCGTCCATCCCGTAGCCTAGTCCCTATACCGAATACGCTCTTTTTCGAAATGTTTAGGACTCTGATGGTACGCAAGGTAAACGGGCACAGTTTAGAGCAGAAGCGAAAACGGCAATTAACGAAAAATTGTGTGCTTACATTTTACTTTCCTCTTCAACAAAATCTTGTTCCTGGAATGTATGTGGGGAAGAAATGGCGAAAAAAGTAACTAAAATCGACCGTCGACAAAGTATGTGCAATGTAAGAGTATGTTAGTGGACTACCAGAATGTAAAATTAAGAACACTATATAGAGAAAGGAAAGTAAACTGAAAATATGCCTCAGGCACAATACCATATACAGGTTTCACATGAATTTCTGACTGGTAACTTGGGTCATAAACATGTGGTTGTGGTGGTGGGGGTGGTGGCGGCGGGGCTGATGCTGCTCCTTCTTTTTAAGGGGGTGAATAATGTAAAAGTGTAGGTTTTAATATCCTTTTACATCAGTATCATAACATTTTCAGTTGACAACACTGCACCACTCACAGCCACAGTGTATCAGTCAGTTTACCTGGCTTGACTGGCCAGCGCCTTCAAAGGGATGAACAGATGAAAACAAATCCATAAACCACTTAAACTCTTATTTGCATTTTAAATATCAATTCTGCTACCGTATGTTCGAAAACTTTATCACAGAGCCCTGGAATGGCACTCACTATACCATACTGTGTCAGAAATCACCTTTCAACAGGAATTAGCACCACCCCTGACAGTCTGTTTTGTGTTTGCCCGAGAGATATGTCATGATTCTTTTCAGTGCTCAGAATGACCTTTCTACAGATGCACTAGCTCTAGGAATTGTTAAAATCAAGTTAACAAAAGATACGGGTGTGTGAAAAATATCAAGTGACAGTGCTCACTGCTGAAGACATTAAGGGCACCCAAACATGGGTGTGGTGACCATGACACAGCATGCAATTAGATAGTGAGACACTCACTCAAACTTGCAAAGAATTGTGGGAAACCTTCCACACAACAAGTGTGTAACTACTGCTGGGAGCCAAACTCTGAGCATGAAGAGATGATTGTACAGCCTGCCACACTGTACTAATACTGACACATGGTTTTATTTTCTGTTTCTTAATACACCAAGCCCTTCTTTTATACCCACACCGTGTTCCTAAAAAGTAAGAATCCATCAAAAAGGCACAAATATAAAATGATACACCCATAAGAACTAATGAAGTAAGTGAGGGTTTGCATAATATAGCAGCCAGCCAGCCAAGGGTGTTAAACTGAGAATGGTATGGCACAAATTACGAAGTGGCGTATATTGGCAAGGGATATTAAAGCAAAAAGTTTTAAAATAAGTGGGTTGTAGAACATGGGCAAAGTGTACTGACTTTCTAATTAACCAACTGATCTGCATGGGACATAAATAGGACCATCTCAAAGTCCAGCAGCTGATACCTATACACAATGCCAACAATAAACACTGACAATGATATCACAGTTTTGATTTCGTTTCGTTTGTTGGACTATACACACTCTCCCAAAAAGCCACGTGTTCTTGTTCATAATGTTTATGCATCGTTAATTTTTCATCGATGTCCAAGTAGTTTGTTTTGTTCTCTTGAACTGGCTGCCAACTCACATCAAGGAGTGATGTTATTTCAGGTGTGGGATTTCTGGAAAAGAAATGTAAACCATTTTGACAGATTCTCCACATGTTTATAGCACTTTGCAAAGCAAAAACACTTAAATAGCGTAAAAATTGTACGCAAGGGTGACTTTACCCTGTTTTTGCAAAATTTGTCCACATTTTCACAATTCTTGACCGTGTCATGTATTCTGGCGAAGTTGCATCTAAGTCCAAATCGACAACAGCATTATGAAACAAGTAACCTATATCGTCACCATGGCAGACACCTGCAACACATTCATTACATAAAGACACAATTACGGACGACACTGTCACTTTCATTCACAGATTGTCCATTGTTATATCACTGTTAAGCATCACAGACCTTTCAAAACAAATCTGCTATAATATAGCTTACTAACATGTCCCATGCAGAAAAGTGTGCAGGTAGTTTGTAATTTTCCATTCTCTAGCAAATGCACTCTGTGTTTTGGGTGATTATCAAGATAAGAGTCTGCTTTCCTGCCAGTGATTGGTCTTCGTATTCTAAGAGAAAAATAGGTTTTCCCCTGACAAGGGATTCCCTCCATCCTTGCAAGAATTCTGGTTTGGGTTTTCCTTATGCAAATCTTATCGACAACAAAGCTGGGGTTTCCCTTTGTAGACGTTCTGCGCCCAATTTCTAGAATATAAAAATTCGATAATTTTTCAGGGGTTGTCTTCTCCAATATTAACAACGCTTATATTTATACGCTTCTACTATAATAATCAGTTTTAAAGAAACAGAGAACATGGTGAGAGGACATACAGATCGATGAACCCATGGAAACTATGAATTCCAAGTGATCGGTTCTTCCCTGAACAGCCCTAATTTGGATCGTCCTCAGGCAACAGGCTTTCTCTGTATCCTAGCAAAGACACTTCTTTGGGTTCCTGAGGACCAAAAAGTTCACACTGCACATAAAGCACACTCCAACTGGGTTTCCCTAAGCAATGGGTTTGTACTACATAGATAACACTAGGTTTTCCCCATATCAATGTAACACTGCTAATTCAGATTTTCACAGGCCAGACTCAATGCTCAAGTTCCATTATTTTGGGCTCCTAGTGCTTTATTTTCAAACAGAAAAATATTATAATTTTCTCAATGCCTCTACAAGCACATGCGTTTTTTTTTTTGTGACACACCATTCTGGAGGAACAGGATGGGATGGACATATAGACATTTCATATACATTGTGTGTTTTATTGCTAGTGTATAATTCAACTATTCATAAATGCAGATGTAGATGTAGCTAATAATTAAGTTCAAGCCCCTTTATGTCCCGATGTCCCTAGGCCTTTACATAGGCCCTTTGTGCCCCACCATCTGATGCCAAGTCATGGGAGCCCTGTTCCTTTACTAAAGTTCAAGCCTGCACCCACACTTCGACTCTTTTTCATCCTCTGGGTCCAAGATAAATGATCTTCATACTGAATAATCTCTCATTTCCATTGATGTCATACTAGACATTTTTCAATTTAAGAGTATTGCATTAATTGAAAATATAGTGAATCCGGAAGTATTGGTTGGGGTTAAAACCGTGAGTGTATTCTACTATACTGAGGCCAATATTCCAGTCAAACAGGTAACTGTCTTGCAGAGACAACTTTTAATAATGGAAACAGGTTAACCAAAAAATTACTGTATTTTCAATACTACATTACCTTCAAAATTTTGCAGTCCTGTTAGTCGCTTGAACAATCCGAGATTTCCATCAAAGGATAACTTATAAGCATATACTGGAGCAGTAGATAGTGTTGACATTAACTTCATGGATTTGTATGTTTTATAGGAGAACCAAGAATCAGAAATTACCTGTAATAAAGAAGTCTCATGTGTTTCATGTACGATTGGAGTCTACAGTACAAATGACTGTGTTTTATACCTGTGAAGTATGTTACATGTGAGCTGTAGTGAACACTGAACCTTCAGGTTCCATAACAGATGGTGATATTGGGTAGCTGCATGTTTATCAAGAAGGGGTTAATTGTAATATACCACACTTACCATCCATAATTAACCAAAACCCAAAATTACCACAATTCTAGCACACAAATTGTGATACCCAATACAATTCAACTGGAACTAGGTGGGGGGAAAAAAGTTAAACATTAACAAATTTTTATACGATATAGGATAGGATGCAACATACGGTTCAATTTTTGAAACTATGAATGGTTTTACTTTCCACACAGTTAACAGCAGCAACAAGGAATAAAATAGTATGATACATACATTTGCATATTTTGCTTTAGTTTCTTCTGAAAAGGTCTGGTTCTTAAAATAGAATTCCCTCAGCTTCTTTGCAACAATGTGCGACCGTTCTGTATCTAATGTAAATGGCACATCAATTGGTATTAAACGCTGTAAGTCACTGTCAGTTCTCTTGATTGCAGTGTCAGTAAGTCCTGGAAAAAATTCATAAAAAGTAATGTCATATTGTTAGAGAAATTGCTAAATAATAACTAAACTGAAGGATACTTTTGTTTTGTGAAATTTTAAAATCTCTAGATAATCACATTAATGCCTTCCCTTATTATCCCAGTTGGTCACTTACTGTATTAAATGAAATATATAATGAGGATCTTTTCTAATTTAGTATCACAAGGGGCTTTTTAATAATGAAGAACAACTTAGAGTACTTCACTAGGACACATGTTTACTGTACCAGGAGTATGAAGTACAGGTACTGGATTGCCATTAAAAATGAAGGGAATGACAAAACTGTCTTTCCATGAATTTTGGGCAATGGACTTCAGGAGAAGAGACACTTAGAAGAATCATATTATGAAAATATGGTATGAAGATGTGGGCCACATTTATACAACCCAAGAGAGATCTTGTTAATATCTTTTCTTGAATGATAGGAAATTTCTAGTCTAGATGAACCAGCCATTAAGTTCTTAAGATGGATTGTGATCACTGAAGGGAAATTATTAGAAATGTGGAAGGATTTGCGACAAGCAAATAAGGATGCTTTCTTCAAAAACGCCAGCTGCATACACTTCGGAATAAAAGCACTTGCAAGAAAATGTGTAAGTTGAGAACAAACCTCAATGACAAATGATGCTGAAAGATACAAGAGAGATTTAACACAGTAAATCTAAAATTCCCATATTCATATACATTACAACACATACCATAAAGAGATATCAGTCCTTCAACTGAGTTGGCTCCAATTATGTGTGGTACATGCTGGAACTTTCCTGCTGTGATCAGGTCATAAGGATGAGCAGGAAGGAAGACATCATTATTTCCAGGAACCATGTCCACAGTTGGCACAAAGAGGAACAAAACCATCTGTCGTTTCTCCTACACACAAAATTACAGTACTCTGTACAAAAAAAATTAATTACCCAAAAGCAGAAAAGACTGCTACATGCATTTATATACTATACTATATTATACTATACTATACTATGTACTACAGTTCACCTCTATGAATGTTACAGAAGGAATTGTTGTCTTCAGAATCCTTACCTTCTATGGGTTGTCATTCTAAAAATAATTTTGAAATCTATCAGGGTTCTTACTTTACAAATATTCTTTCCATTTTCTTTTACAGACATTGTTACATAACGAATCCTAACATATAACCTACCCAGACTTATACAGCATTTGCAAAATACAGGTACAAGGCTGATCACACAGCTGAACATTGTGAGATATGGATTTCGCATGCATTTGCCTCAACATCCTTAACTTAAGTATTCATGTCCAGCTTTCACTCATGGTACTGAGTGTTTACCGCTTGTGTTGGTACTTCGGCGATGGCTTCCACAATGTTTTCTGCCGGAACTTTCTGTAGAAACTCGAGTAGTTCATCAGGGTTGTTGGTATTGCACCCCAGTGCTTTTCCCAGGCGAAATGCTGTATCCTGTCTTTTGTTGGTGAATGCCCACCAATGGAGAGCTGTCCCACTTTGACAGATGGCATGATGGAAAAGTCCTATAATTTTTGACAAAAATAAATGCACAATCCATAGCCACAGTCTCTAAACTGTAATTAAGAGAACGGATCATTACTTACTTCCAATTATGCATGGGCATAGAAAAAAAGATGGATTTCACTGTAACTAAAAGGATCAAGGCTTTCTCAACACACAAATCAAAAGTCACATCTTCAATGGTGCCTGTAACCCACAAAACTGACAAGCACATGGGGATTCAGACAGCATGGGTCTTCACTCACTTAAATTATGGCATTCTGGTTCATTAAACAGTGTGGAATAACAGCACAGAAGACTAGCAACAACTGCCCTATAAGCCTGAAAACACATATCTTCATCTTCCTTCACCTTGTTCATAAATGACACATGATTTCATCCAAATGAATACTTGTACAAAATGAGATTGTTAACAGGTTAGTGAAACATGGAACTTCTACCAAGCTGCATATTGTTTCAGTTGTATCTAATACCACATGTTACTTATGGACATTTGGGAGATTCATCTCCAAGCAAAACTTCAAGTCATCATTACATGTTACTTAAATTTTTTTAATTCTGATTCCTCAAATCTGTCTTCCATTACAATGCCAAAGCTTGGGAGAATGTTGGTGGTTTTGTTATTTGGGTCTCAAATGTCCTAGGGAAATCTTTCTGCGTTTACCTTGAGACATTGGTGACAGCACATGATAGTGAACACTGGCACCCCCAGCACTCTCCCCAAAGATGGTGACATTACCAGGATCTCCCCCAAACTGCTTAATGTTCTGCTGAACCCATCGTAGAGCCATAACTTGGTCCTTGAGACCAGCATTGCCTGGAACTTTCTCATTTTCCAAGCTTAAGAAACCTACAGTACAAAGACCAGCATTACAAATTATTGACTATGTAGAGTAAGGTGTTTGGACTTTACACTCCTTTACAATGGTATCACACTGCTGTTGTGATGCAACCCAGACTGCTGCATCAGCACTCTAATTCTATGCACAAAACTACTTTTTATTACTTACATTGTCAGCTGTGATAACTCCGATAAAGCTTACTTCCATACATTTTGCTGTTCAATATGGTATTACAAACAATCTTGATTAACTCAACTTGAACTCTTTCAGTATGAGTCATATTTTACATTTTGCACAATGTTAGGAAAAATTTATTTCATGTTCATTTATATATTTTGTACTCCTTTAAAATTTCAGTTCTGAAAACATAAGAACTAAAATAAATTACTGTTAACATACTAATGCATCAAAAAGAGTGGAACATTCTAGAACTCAACCCTTTCAGACACACACAAGTTCAGTGATTAAGTGCCTTTCTTTACAATGCTTCCTGATTTCCAGAACAGCACTTGGCAGTTGACAGGATTTGCATGCTTGTCATTCTGATAAGAGTAGTCTTAAGATGAACATGAGTAAGAAACACTGACAGGATGATACTGGCATGGGAAAACTAATGTACTTGGAAAAAATCCTACTCCTTGTCACTTTGCCACATATCCCAAGTGATCAAATATGGACCTTTGCAGTAACAGGCCTGCAAGTAACTGCCTCAACCATAGCATAACCTTAGAAACAAACACACAAAAAAAGTCATCAGTATAATAATTAAAACTCAGTTCCTAAGTCAGAGAAAACATGCAGTGTCTCCAAAACAACCCACCCCCGCTCAAAAAAAAAGAAAAGAAAAAAGAAAGATATGATGGATATAAATAAACTCTGTAAGCAAAATACAGAGTTCTTGAATGCTCAACTAGGTGGTATGTAATTGATGATGGCCTTGAGTATAAGCTATATTTGGGCTTCATAAGGAAGAATGGGGGACATATAGTATCACCATGTATGTATGTCGGTTTCAAAACGTTGTTCTACGTTGTCCAACACCTAGACTCCACTGCTTCCTATCTTCCCACTGGCCTTCATTTAGGTTTCTTTCGTTCATGGCCTTCCTTACACCTTCTATCCAGTTTTTCTTCAGTCTTCCCCGTGCTCTCTTTTGTTTCGCCATCCACTTCAATGCTATTTTGGGTAATCTTCCTTCTGCCATTCTTTGAACATGGCAGTACCATGTAAGTTGGTTCTGTTCAATTTCTTTTATAATTGGTTCCTCTATTCCAATTTGTTGTCTTATAGTTACATTTCTAATTCTTTCTTTTCTTGATAGTCTAGAGGATCTCCTCAGGGCATCCATCTCTGTAGCTTCGACCCGTCTTTTATTATTTTCTGTGAGTCTCCATGTTTCGGAACCATACAACAAACTGCTTTTAATCAATGCATTATAAATGTTCAATTTTCTCTCCTTTCTTATGTCTTTACTCCACAGTATCCCATTTAAACATGCTATACATTTTCTTGCTTGTTTTAATCTTATTTCTTTGTTGTCTGTTCCGCTAGTGTCAAAAATAACTCCTAAATATTTATATTCTTGACAAAATTCAATCTTGCTGTCTTTATCTAATTCCAAATTGCTGTGCGTTTCCCCAATACATTAGTATTTTGTTTTATTCTAATTCATGTCCAGGCCCTATTTCTTGTAAGTTTCTTTTAATTTACGCGTCATATATTCCAAATCTTCTTAGTCACCCGCTAAAACAACTTGATCATCTGCTAACAGGAGTGTGTACAATGTTGTATTTTCTAGAGGAATACCTATTCCAGAGCATTTACGTTTCCATTCTTCTAAAGCTTTTCATATGTAAATCTTAAAAAGTGTAGGGGAAATGCAACATCCCTGGCGTAGTCCTTTAGTAATGTTGAAAGGGTGGGATAGTATGTTTCCAATTTTCACTTGTGCTGTATTGCTGTAGAGATTTTGCAGGGCTTTAATTAAAGTTTTATTAATATTTGATTCTCCCAAAACTTCCCAAAGTTTTGATAATGGTATACTGTAATACACTTTTGTCAAATCCACAAATAATAAATGGGTTTCTTGGTTTCTTGCATTCCTTTTTTCAATAACTTGTTTCATGCAAAAAAATGTTGTCTGTACATGATTGTCCTGTTCGAAATCCACTTTGTTCTTCTTCATCTTTATTCTCTTCTTCTATGAGGTTTCTAAGTATTTTACCACATAATCTACTCATCAAGCTTGTCACTGAAATACCCCTATAATTAGAACAATCTTTTTTGCTTCCTTTTTTGTGTATTGATGAAATGTAAGCAACTTCCCATTGTTGCAGAGTTTCTTCTCCATTTAGGCATCTATTTATTACCCATGCCAGCATCTGTTCCATGTTTTAGCATTTCCATGTATACTCCTTCCAGTCCACAAGATTTCCCATTTTTAAGTTCTCTCATTGCTTTCCTTGCCCTTTCTTCACTTACTTCTGCTATTTCTCCGTCCATCTGTGTAGGTGAGATATTTTTGTTTCCTTCATACTCTAGTCGATTTTCTGTAAGTAGGTCCTGGTAATATTGCACAAATCTATCAGTTGGTATCATTTGTAAATGTACACTTTCTTTTCCTGATGTTTTAAGTCTTTTAATAAATTTCCATGCTTCAGTACACTTCCCAACCGCTATGTACGTATTAATTTCTTGGCATTTTCTGTACCACATTTCATTCTTTTCAGCTCTAATTATTTTTCTCATCTGTCTCTTAATTTCAAGATGTGCATGTTTATCTTCATATCTTTTTGTGCTTAACCATTTCTGATAAAGTTTTTTCTTTTTTGCTACAAGACCTCTGTCCACCACATTTTATGGCTTTGTCTTTTGTGCTTTTCCCCTAGTACCTCTTTGGCATTTAATGAAGACTTTGTATTATGTTTCCATAAATTTTGGAAAGACCAAATTCCTCTTTTGTTGTCAGTTTTTCGTCTAGTCATCTTTTATATAAACATTGTGTACTTTCATGTTGAAAGCTGTACAAGTTGTATTTTAGATACGTGAACTTTTCATAGTTTTCATCACGCGTATATGTATTACTTGTTCTTCCTCGTACTGGTAGGTACACCTTAGCTCTAACCACATAGTGATCTGACCCACAGTTTATGCCCCTTTGTACTCTCACATCATGTATCTGAAATTTTGATTTTTGTTTAACAATAATGTAGTCTATAATTGATTTCAATTTTCACGTATGTTGTTCCCACATATATTTATGCATCATTTTACGTTTGAAATACCCATTTGTAATTCTCAAATTGTGACTTTTGCATAAATCAATGAGGCGTTCTCCATTGTCATTTATTCTTGTTTCCCCATATGGTCCTACTACTTGATTATTAACTTTTGTGCCCGTATGGCCATTAAAATCCCCCCAAAGTATTATTTCTCTTGTGCCAATGTTTATCAATGTTTCACTGTTTTTCATAGAACTCATCTTTTTCTAAATCTACCTTGTCGTTTGATGGTGCATATACACACAGTACTGTAATTTTAATTCCCAGGTGGTTTATGTTAACTGTTATTACATTCTCGTTCACTGCTTCTCAATTCGTTATTCCTTTTTTAAACTTTTTCTTTATTAAAATGGAAACTCCTCTTTCTGCTCTTCTGTCCCTAGATACTCCGCTATAGAGATGAACATAGCCCCCTACTATTTCCGAACCTGTGCCTTTTCGTTTTGTTTCTATTAGTCCTATTACATCCATTCTTAGTTTTCCTAATTCTGATGTTATTTCTTCCATTTTTCCTCGAATGCCTTGAACATTCCATGTACCATAATTCATTAACCTTTTTCGAGCTTATGTCGTTTATTAGATAGCCCGCCTGTTTTTCCAAGCCTTTGTCTAGGTTTTTTAGCATGTGTGCTTTTTTTTTTTTTCGGGTGATGGGGTGCTGGTCCATCGACCCAACCCCCAACCTGGAGGACCAGTGTACATCTCTTTGTCTGGGTGTTCTCCTTTGACCTGTCTGGCAAGGGTGGCCCTACCAGTAGCTACGCTACTGCCAGCATAGCTCTTTGGATCATTGCACCACACAAGCTTCCTTATCAGACAAAAGATGCCTTCGTCAAGGTGGTTATCAACATGTATTAAAATTAAATGTTTTTCAAAATTATAGAGTGATCTTCTGAACATATATTTTGTCAAATCTGACATTCAGGTGACCGTGCATCATGATAAATTCTTACAATAAAACCAACTAGATGCATTAATTTCTCAAATTTATTTTTTGAATAAAACTCTACATGTTTCAGACAGTTCCTCTGTCCATCAGCAGGAGTTTGCTGACAGCAAGCTGTCAGCAAACCTGTATGACATATATCATTGCTGTATGTACAGTGAAAAACTCCCGACGATGGACAGAGAACCTGTCTGAAACATGCAGCGTTTTATTCCAAAAACAAATTTGAGAAATTAGTGCATCTAGTTGGTTTTATTATAAAAATATATTTTGTCATCAATGTTATTGATGTTATTTATCACTATGGGTAAGCAAAGTAAAGAAAAGTTCCATACACTACTTGAGTACTTTACAGTGGGTTATTTTTCTCCACATCAGAAAGTTAATAAACCTGCCACAGGGATACTATTAATGGCACAAAATCAGAAACACAGCAATGCAGTTAGGTGCCAGGACAGGTCAGCTGTTATGCTGACTAGACTGTGAGCTGGATGACTGAGGCATTGTGGTTCAGTTCCTGACAGGCAAGAAATTCTTCCCTCTGTGACGAGTTCAGGCCAGATCTTGGGTCCACCCAGCCTGCTATTTGGTGTTTAATGGGGAGCTTCAACCCAGAGTACTAAGTAATCATGGCATTAAGTGACCATTTGCCTCCACCTAGTGCAAAGATTATGAATACATGGAACTCCACATCCATATCCCCATATTCCCTTCATGGCATGGTGCTTAATTTAAGCACAACATGGTCTTTTAACCCTTTCCCCGTTCCATTTAAATCGCTAGTGCCTGGGCAGAAGAGCCGAGTTTTTTCACGGGACATTTAAATTTACGTACTATACCAGAAACGCTTTAGAGCGTTTAGAGGGGGAG
>Ga0123355_10010074_pt1 | contig 14442 bp, 9 predicted proteins | sample TergutEmb28metaG_3_FD_89872 | JGI IMG/M metagenome (GOLD analysis project Ga0123355, IMG submission 89872) | Embiratermes neotenicus P1 segment gut microbial communities from Petit-Saut dam, French Guiana - Emb289 P1 | ecosystem: Host-associated > Arthropoda: Insects > Digestive system > Gut ...
AAACTAGTTAGCTTCTCAAGAAGGACTCTGCACCATGGAGTAAGTAAGTACAATATAAGCATGTGGACAATATTAATGCACGTAGCAACCTAGTTTAAGCTGGCAATATATACCTTACTGATATCCGTCAGTTCGGGTATTGTGTCAGTTCACTAATCCTGTTGAATAATCGTATCGTAGGCCTACCGATGGCAATAACATTATCTTCGGTACTATAGTTCACAGTCATTCTTATCACAATAGGCAATATCATATTTAAAGCTGATAATGTCAGTTTGTTGGAAAGAAGAGAATACGTTTTAATACAGTAGTTGATAGTAGCGTGCAAACCCAAGTATCCTGAGCAATGTGACACATACTTGATGTCAATAGGCACATGTCTATCAATATCACATCACATTGGACACTTTGGCCACATCCATGCCTTGCCCCGTTTCTGTGTGTGATAGCTCAATCAGTATTGCGACTGTTCTAACTGCGCTCTCAATACCAGTCGGACGACCGAGGAATCGGCTGTCGATGACAGGCAGAGGTAGGAAACTTTTATCTTCTCCAGAAAGGCCAATTTACTGGTCTTAGTGGCCGCGCGGTCTAAGGCGTAAGTTTGCGGCCGCTCGCCTGCTGAGATTGTGGGTTCGAATCCCACCGGGGGCATTGGTGTTTGTTGTTAGTGTCGTGTGTTGTCAGGTAGAGGTCTCTGCGACGAACCAATCACTCGTCCAGATGAGTCCTACCGAATGTGGTGCGTCGTTGTGTGTGATCTAGAAACCTCGTGAATGAAGAGGCCCTGGTCCACGGGGGCTGTTGCTTCAATAACAAACAGAGACCGGTTTATTTCTGGGACCCACGCCGCTACGTATTCAGCGAGTTCCCGAGGTATCTTTCCCCAGTGTAAATTGGTTGCTACGAGAAACCATTAAGTGCCGGAGTTGCGAATGCTTTCTTCCACAGTAATTCAAGGACTTCTGTTTAGTTAAACACAAGGGAAACTTTCGTTTGTATGAGGCTCATGTTCTTATTTTCTGTGAATTGTGCTCGTCGAAAGTCAGATTTTAGCTTCCAGGCAAAGAAGCGTAGAAACAGAACGACCAGTCGTTCAGGCGTAAGAATATCAGAGGATGTAACATGTACTGTGTATTTATTTGTCTTGGTGAATTGCAATAATCGCTAGGAATTTTCATAAATCAAAATATATAGAAAAATGAAAGAGGTGTAATGAAATGAAATAATTGTCCACGGCATTTGTGTTGTTCGATATAGCCAAGATTCAAAATTCCCCCCACCCCGCTCCAAGGCTACAAGGTTCACTGGCTCCGAAATTTGCAAGCTGCACTTCAGCCTTGCGGTAATTTGATCTGTGGACAGGTGGCTGGTAAGAGCGTGTAGGTCACTTCCAAAAGCAGAAGTTGTGACCCTCTGAAGTCCGTTTCATGCAAAATTCGGACAGGAAGTATGTCATCACTGATCACGACTCGGCGCTAACATTCCACAGATACACACTTAGCACATCCTTATGATTTACTGGGCACAGTTGGGTTAGATTAGGTTAGGTTAAACTGCGTTACTTTTTTGTGGTAGGTTAGGTTAGGTTAGGTTAGGCTATTCATTCATTATTTTAATTAATGATATCTTTATTTTATTCATTTTTTCATTTCTTACTTTATTGTTTTATCTATTTATTTACCAATTTAAATCCATTTATTTATTTATTTACTTATTTACTTAAATTTCTTGTAATCCATTTTTATAATGTATTTATATATTTACATATCCATAAAAATTACTTATTTGCATATCTTATACGTCTAGTTCATTTAATTAAATTGTTGACATAATATATTTATATGCATAATTGATTTAATTTGTTCATTTCATTCATTGTTACCGTACTTATTTAACTGCAAGTACACTTGTATATTTACATATTGAATTTGATTTCAAAATTCACTTATTTAAAATAGTTAATAAATTTAATTATTTTATCCATTCATATTAGTTAAAGCATTTACTTTTCTAAACAATTATTTACAGTTACGTATTCATTTAAATAACTGTTTAATTTATTCTCTTTTTTATTTATACATTTATGTAATGATTATTTATATATTTATTATATTACATTTATTTATGTAATTTATTTTATTGATACATTAATTACGTTGACTTAACCACTCCAATGTGTTCAATTAATTTATTTCCTCAATTCATACTTTACTTTTTATATATTAACTTAATTATTAAGTTCAGTAAACGGTTTATTTTTTCATTCTAATAATCTAGTTATTCTTCTTTTTTATTTATTCGGTTTAACTATTTTATATCATTTGTTTTATTTTATTCTTTAAATATTTTACATATTTAATTATATTATTAAATTAATGAAATTGTTCATTTGTTTATTTATATAACCAGTATTAGTGTTTAATTTACATATTCTTTCCTCTATATTTTATACTACAAATTACATAACATTATATTCAGTTAATTAATTTTGTTTTGTTTAAGGCATTTTCATAATGTATTTATTAAATTGTATTCGCGTAAATAAATTCTTTGGTTAAGGGTTTATATATTTAAATTATTTGACTTTATTCAAGAACTTTGTTTATGTAAATATTTATATAAGCTATTTAATTTGTTTAAATCTTTCTTAGCATTATTCATTTATTGCTTAAATTGTGATATATTTACATATTGGAAACTATCGCCAACTGCACGTAAGATATTGTACATATTCTGTAAATTCGGTCATACAAAGCGTCGCTCATATCACACATTTATGAAATTCAGTGACAAACATTAGACAAAGTGTGTACTTTTACTACTAATTTTAACCACTGTATACTTACACCGCATCACAACAGACCACAAAAAAGAACATAAACTAAACAAAGCAGGCAATTTACGCATAAAAGTAACTTTGAGGCGCGTTCGGCTAACTGTTGTTGCCGTGGAAAAGCTATTAGTATTCATCTTTTTCCTGCTACCGTGGAGAATATGGTGAGTTCCTATTAATGCCAGCAGATGGCAGATGGGATTTAACTCGGTGTTTAAAGGGTTAAATATTAAAAGAGTGTGTCTTTACTCTTGCCTTAGCTGAGAACTGCACTTTCCTACGATATTACGCAGCATATATTACCGACTGGTTATGTCTGAAACGTCGGTAAGGAATCACCACTATACTACGATGCGTAGTATACCAGAAGAGGGCTGTTTTCACCTACTTCGCGGTGGAAGTCATAAATCTTTCCTTAGCTATCAGGTGCGCAAAGTCCATGCGCCGTGTTTCATATTTTTCCACTTATCTAATAAAAGGCGCGATTTCCGGGAAGAAAAAAGATTACCCTTTGACGCCTAACGACCCCTATAGTGGTCGTACCGCACCACTAACCTCTAAACTTTGCATTTTATATATTTATTCAACAAATATAGGTACTGAATATTTTAAACACGGTATGTACTCTCCGTTTCTTTCTCGTCAAAATGGTCAAAATGCAGTTTGTTTCATAATTCTAACGTATTTGGTTCCTGTTTTATTCACATTTTATATACAGAGTGTGCTAAAATTTAAAAAAAAAATCCGGCGCCAAACGGTTAAACAAAAGATTGAATTTGGATTTTCTTCGCAACTACTTTCTGAAAAGTTCCTCATTCTAAGAATAATTGAGCTTGATATTATCGTAAATGTGAACAAGTTTTCCTGTAACAGTATCATGGCCAAATTTCGTAAAAACCCGTATTACGTTTCTCGACCATTTCCATGAGTCTGGAATTCACAAACAGACCGTGAGGGTGTAGTTAGGGGGCGATCACACTAATCAATATACGTACGTACTCTCACTACCACCTACTAGCAGTTAATAGAAATACACACAAATAGTTCATGCTCCGCACGGCATTCCACGTAGATGGCAGTACATTGCAATTGACCATGTTGCAATGGATGGCCGAGGACGGTGTAACGAGTTTAAATTGTCGATGTGTATTTCGTATATTAGGTGAACAGAAAGTTCACAGTTATACAAAATTATTCTTCTTGGACATAATTAGTTTCAATAAACAATTTAGTGCCGTATTTCAATTCAGATACATAAAATAATTTGTACACCGTATGGGACTAAATTTTAAGACTGATTTTAAAGGTCGGCAGTCAATATATATCAAGGAAGCCGTGGCACAAATAAAAGTTTGAAATTCATGTTTTTGATAAGGCTCAGAAAATTGGTGTTCGACAGATGCTATTATAAATAGTTCAGTTCCTGCAGCGATTTGGGTAGGTTTCAGGATGATCATGTATTGTTTATCATTTAAATGGTTAACGTAAGTGTTCGTCAAAAGTTCACTGACATTGACAGGCATTGTTTGACATGTACATTTCTGAAGCAATGTTTTTAAGAATACTTCAATGTCAAGACTGAAATTGTTTGTTACCAGACAGTTTCATCCTGTCTGAAGAATAGGCGTAATTCTGCGACTGTAAATTTTATAAAGTTTGTTAAAAAAAAACTCAGAGGTTAGAATTATGTCAGCCTCAGTGGGGCTCGACCAACACCTGATTTCAGTTGTGAGAAAACAGAATGAATGGGTTGAGCCTTGTACAGATTTTTTTTATCTGTATGTATAATTTTTACTAGTGTGTCACTAAGTTGTATATTTGTTATTGACTTAATGACACGAAAAAGTACGTCCAGTTCCCATACCTGTCTGACACATGTTACCAAAACGGAAAAATAATATAAGTAAATGCGAACGCCCCTAAATTTTTATGTACAGAAACGCATATAAAATTCCTTCCAGTATGGAAGAAGTTTATTGGGACCTTGCATGCTATGTGGTACAATTATCGTGTAACCTATCAAGTCAAGGTTATGTAACTGTCTATGCATTAAGTAGATTTAGTTTAAATTTTCTGTGTAGGTACTGGTATGCATTGTGTGTTCAGTTAAATCTAAACCCTGTCTGTAGCCCATTGCTACTACATAGCTGAGTGTTTTTTTTTTTTTGCCAGCATATTAACATACTTAATATCCGTTTTTTTTTTTTAAATGACTAATGCAAATAAGGACATGTGTCTGTATATGTCACTGGTTATATTCATATTTAGTGACAAAGCAAATTAAAGTGTAATTAATGGTTTGGGTGACTTGTCTAGTTTTCCCCAGGGTGGCTTATTAGATGCATTATGGCCCAACATTTAGTGCACTTGGTACTTTGAATTGAAATCATTGAGCTTGCAATTGTAACTGTCCCTAATTATGACATTATTTCCATCATCTTGGAAAAACAAGAAGTGTCTCCAAAAATTTTGTAGGGAGCTGTCAGTAGGAATCACTTGGAAGATTGAGAGTGTTAAGGGAAAACACATAAAACTAGATTGAATTCGCTTAGGATTATGTCTGATGATGGGTTTTGGTGCTAGAAGCTGTAAATTTTCATGTAAGTTGGATATCTATGTTATTAATGTCTTGTCCCATCCAGAATATTAATTTTTACATTAAATACCTGGCAAAAAACCTACATTGACATTAATTATGTAAAACCATAGTTTTTGTGTATGCTTAATTTTTGTCACCAGAATGACAACTTAAAAATAACTAATAAATTGTTTGAAAATGGCAGAATTCAGATATTTTGGAACAACACAAATTAAAATTGCATTCACATAGGTTAAATTCTGGGAAAGTCACTGCCATTCCATTCATAATATCTGTCTTCCTGTCTGATATATGGAAACATGAACAAAACTCGAATTTTTTGTCTTGTTTTGTATGGGTACAAAATGTGGGCTGTCACATTAAGGGAGGAACACGAGTAGGATATTCGTGAACATGCAGGTAGGAACGTGGATATGATGTTGAGAACAAGGTGTAGAGGCTAATATTGTGGCTTAGGAGGGAGGAATTAAAAATACAGTGGGGAAACTGTATAGTGAGGTGCATCACATTTTATACTGCTCACCAAATGTCCTTAATGTGATCAAGGCAGTGGGGGGTGATACAGGTGGGACCCGTGACTCACACCTGGGTTAGAAGGGAAATGTATACAAGGTTTTAATGTGAGAACATGAAGGAAATAGACCATATATGACATTAGGGTACATGGAGGATAATATTAACATGTATCATAAAGAAATTGGATGGGAGAGTATGGTCTGGATTCATCCAGATCAGGAGAGGGATCAATGATAAGCTGCTTTACATGCAGTGATGAACATTGGGTTCCATAAAATGGGGGGAATTTCTGGACTACCTTCTTGAAAAGAACTCTGTTCTCTGGAGCTATTTCTGTGTTAAGTTGCTTTATACACATCCATCTGTTTAGTTGTACTGAAAGTGGTTATGATTGGAATGTGGAACACAGGAATAATTAACTGATTTAAGAATTAACTTGATATCTTGCAGGGCATTTGAACAATGGCCAGTCCCAGCCAAGAGGGAAGAGAGATGTTTAGTCCTGATGATCATCCTGATAGGTAAAGCGATGTTTCTTTAATTGTGCTATGAAGTTAGTAACATTATATGTAACTTGGGATTAAAATTATTCAGAATGATATCATGCATGTCCTTGTTTTGTGTTTAAAGTTTCTTTATTTGTTGTTTTTTTTTAATACAGGGGTGCTGATAAGTCCATAGCCCGACCAGGACGGAAACAAGCTAATGTTTCTGTCAGAAAGGCGTGAATTTCCTTTGGCGCCTTGCCTTGCAGGAAAAAAACTTGATGACAGCTCGTGTCTTGATGTTGTTGAAATCGTGTGCATCCCTGACATGCTTCCAAGCTTGTTTCCTTCCAGGTCAGGCTAAGGACTTATCAGCACCCTGGTATTACGTAATATTTCTTCACTCTTATTTACTTCAAATCTCAGACACATGTAGTGGCATCCTTGCTGATCCCATTATACTAAATGCTTTATGAATCAGTGTTGTTGCTTGTAAGTCCTTTTCTGAATTGATAAAATCTGAATGGCAGTTACTCAAAAGGTGCTAATTCTTTTACTGGGCCATATGGTGCACATATTTCCTTGGACAATACTGTATAAAATTCTCCTGCATCTTGTGGTCCAAAAGTGCATCAATATGAGCTTCAGAGCAGCTGGAGGGATGATGGTGGTTATCACATCACTTGTCCTTTGAAGGAGAGAACCAAACCTTTGCTGTTCCTTACATTAGTTGTTCAATAGTATGGTTTCTAAGCAGCACTCAGTGTTATTCAGTTTGGAAATAAATTTGTTGAGATAATTCTTTATACTGTCAAGCAGGGGTGCACAAATCCTGGCTGTTGGGTCTCCAAAGCAACTAAATTTTGTGGGGTGGCACCTGATATTTGTGGGTCATTTGTGTGGAACTTGCTTCATATCACCTTCTGGCAGCTGGAGTTCTAAGGTAGCCCCTACATTTTGGAAAATTTGTGCAACCCTGCTGTAGGTTTCGAATTAAGTGTGATACAATTGTAGGAATTAATCCGTAACACTTTCTTGAGGGAGCAACTCCTAACCATCTACACTCCAGCTCCTACATGTTTCAGCCCCTTCTGGGCCATTTTCAGGGCATATCAGCCATGAAGGAGAAGTTACAAAGATGCAATGTTGCATATATTATTAAATCAGTTATGCCTTTACAAATTTAAAATATGTAGTAGAGATCTAAAAATAGAAATAAAGTTTATGGAGGCCAGTGCATAATTAGAATATCTTTCCATGTGCCTGACATGTCTTCTATCTTTACATCTTACATTGTTCAGATTATCTGCATTAATTTGGAGTGGATCCGGATCCTGTACCCACTGAAATTTAGCCACTTCCTCTGATCTACAGATTTTGAACATTCCTTACCAAACCATGGTTTATGCTGCTTCCATTCATGCAGACCTACTCTGTCTTTAGCTGAGGTTTTACTATTCCCTCTAATATTTTCCAGATCCTTTTTATACCTTGCTATTGCCTACGTTATCTGAAGCTGCAAACCCGTTTGCATTGCATTGCATTGCTTTGCTGGTACTGTTCCCTGATTTCCACCTCATTTATCTTCTGTGCTCCTCATTTACTTACTAACAGTCTCTCCCTAACTCTGGCAACGACCAGATAGTGATCATTATCAGATAAATTACACATTTTACCTTTGACATCACAATATATGTTACCTTTATTAATGTTTGTAATTCAAAACAAAAATGTTTTCTCAACAATGAAAATCACAATTTAGACACTAGACAGAGAAATAATATATACCTTCCTGAAGCAAACGTATCAATTTATAAAAAGGGGCTTATTATTTGGGGATAACAATTTTTAATAATTTACCCTCGGAGATTAAGATTGTTTCTGGTAATCAAAAAAAGTTCAAAATTGCTTTGAAAAAATTTCTATACACTTATTCAGTTTACACAATGGAAAAGTATCTTAGTCAATTGTGAATTATGTACTGTATCACAAGATTTTTATTACAGTGGTACATTGATTTAAGATTCTGTCTATGTGCATTATGTAAGTACTCTTGGATTGTTTTTAAGTTTCTGTCTAGGTACATTATGTATGTATTCATAGATTGTATATTCTGAACTGTTCACATTTCCTTGTATAAACTTGATTTGTCTTGTTTATGTATTATAATCACAGATTATTATGATATGTATTTTATTGTTGAAACTCATTTTGTAATATGCATGTTGTTATCTAATGACAAGTTCTATATCCACTCTGGTGGATCTCTGGAATACTAAATAAATGAAGATGATGATGATGATGATGATGACGACGATGACAATGGTGATTATTATATTATACGATATGTATGTCTCTTGTCTATTGTTATTATTGTTGTTATTGTTATTATTATTATTATTATTATTATTATTATTATTATTATTATTATTATTATTATTATTATTATTATTATTATTATTATTATTATTATGAGACAGCTGCACTGAAATGCCAGACATGAAGTAAACTTGAATGCCTTCTGCTGCCTGTCAAGATATCATGATCATGATTGTGAGTTGTCCCATCAGGAAAAGTCCAAGTGTGATTATGAATGTTTCGATACAGGAACATTGTGCTCTTGACACATTTTTTAATGTGGCACAGTGGACTTCTATGACACCATTATCTCTACGATTTTGATGTCAACTATCACTCCCGGTTGTCAGTTTGAAAAGGTCTTCTCTTCCAATTTTACATTCAGATCTCTCAACAGAATTTTTGTACGGTACTTATGGAATGGATGAACTGCTTGCTCTGATTCTTTATGGAGACTGTCCTTTAAGTCGTCACTTTTGTCTTCAGGAGGTGCATGCACATTCAGATCAATAATATTGCACTGTCAACCTCTTGGCACTACATGTCGCTAACAAATTTTACTCTTGTAACTGCTGACTTTATCCTGTTGTGCGCAAAAGTTTCCTGCCATAACTGATTATTTTTATTGCCTTTTCTATAGAAAAATGTTTATTTTTCTGACCGTTCAGTGCCTTCCTTGTCCTATCTGACCTCCTGTAAAACTACTTAATCCAACCTATACAGCATTTATTCTCTGGCAGTTGCATTCAGTGAGTCTCCTCACATTCCATGCTTAAAATCTCATGTCCGTTTTTCTGTTACATACATCGTTCCAAAGGTTCATTCCAAGGTGAAGCCTGATGCTTGTTTAGGGAATATGCTTTCCAGGAATAATAATGTGAGCAAATTGTGTCTGTGTGTTGTCATAGAATAGACCGCGCGGATATGTATGTATTGCGGTTATGCAGTGGTTTCAGAATGAAGAAATTGTCCATCGTATATGATAAACCGAAGGGGTAGGGGGGAGAAAAAAAAGTTCCCATGCCGGGAATCGAACCCGGGCCTCCTGGGTGAAAGCCAGGTATCCTAGCCACTAGACCACATGGGACGTTGTGAGAATCTGGTATTTCGATCCATATGCTGTAGTTTAGTTATATCATTTTTATATAATAATTTTAATTAAACCGAAATAAAATATAGTAATTTGTTGTACAATTATAATATTACGTAATAACTTATATACGATATGGCTACTTAGAGAGTATGGCGACATGCGTAAGACGGTCGTGGTGCGTTTGCAGGCGCTGTTGGCGCGAAATTTGAATAGATGCTGTGGTATGTTCATATAGCGCAGAATCAGAATATCCTTGATTCTGTTGAAGGTGAGGTTGGGTTAGTTATGTTACATTAGGTGAATCCTTTAGTTAGGATTTTAGTTACAACGCGATAGCCATTGTACTACAAAGTAACATCATGCGTTTGGATCTTTCCTGTCATTAACACACATATCAGTTGATCCATTTTGTATGAAGAACTTTTTTAGGAAGAAGAGAGACGAATGTTGAAAGCATTGCTTTGGAAACGCAACAATGAGTTATCGTTTGTATTGTTGAGCTGCATATGTGTCTGAAAACAGTATCAAATGCGCTTAGCTGTCCAACTAAGGTGCCCCATATTTTTGTCCGGTATTAATCAGACTTGAGTTTTCTCGACGGATTTTAATAAAAGCCCCCCCCCCAAGTACGAATTGCCGTTAAAGCCGTTGGGTGGGAACGGCCTCGATACATGCGTAACGACGACGAAGCTAATGGTCACGTTCCTCAAATTTGGGAACGTGCCTTATAAAAACGAGCAGTCGTAACATAATAGTTACCGATTTTTTTTGTAGAAGTATGCATGAAATTTGGTGTGGGTGGATTGTGAATATGTCCTCAAATTTTTTACGGAATATTCAAGTCAGCAGTTAAGAATATTTCGACGGCGTGAATTTTTTGTGTTTTTGTGACTGGTAAATTTAACAAAATCGGCTTAGACGTATAAACAACAGGTTCTTCAAAGGAAACTAACACCGTACCATAATAACAGCAGATAACAGCCATTTACGTGCGTGTAATATGTGCAGAATTGTAATCGGTAACAAGCAAGATAGGCAACGAGCAACGTGCGTAACAGCTTAACAATTTGACGCGTTGGCGTAACCAGAGTTGGCATGGCAACGCAACAGTGCATTCACTTTAGTAATGTAGTTGAGGGACAAAGTATGAGTATTTTGTACTGCCTTTTGTCCTAGCAGACTAATGCCTTTTGGCACGTAGAGATTGTTTATGTGGAGAATTGTATGTCGCTGTCAGGAGTGTAAACTTACGTGGGACAGGAACTGTCGTTACTTTTAAAGATTCGGTTCGTACCTCACAGAGAACACCGTATGCTTGAATAAAAAAACTTTCGCCTGTTGTTCTTTGTGATGGATGCGTACGGTGTTCTCCGTGAGGTACGAACTGAATCGTTACGTACAAGAAAGCATAGTCATAGAAGAGGCGCCTACAACTTTGCGAACGCGCTAGAAAGTGTGACCGCAGTGGATAAAGAGTGTGACCATCTGAGAAGGGTCCAGATTGCGAATACCCGAACATGCCCCGAAAAATCATTTTCTGTGTATCTCATCGTTGCACCGTGCATTTCGTAAAGTCACTTCAACTATTAACCAACAAATGCACCTGTATAACTTTCACTTAAAACACTTTTTACGCTTTTAAGTGTTTTAAGTGAAAGTTGTGTAGGTGCATTTGTTGGTTAATAGTTGAAGTCATTTTCTGTGTATTTCAAACGACCTGTTTCCATTTATGTGGAAGAGGCTGTCGGTGTCCGGTATGGTCTAGTGGCTAGGATACCTGGCTCTCACCCAGGAGGCCCGGGTTCGATTCCCGGTACCGGAATTTTTTTCCCGTATATTCTAGTTTTGTGCGTGCCATTCTTACTTTCAAGTTCGTTTTTAAATAAGTAATGTAGTAATTCGTCTTTCTTCTATACAGAACAAAATGTTTCTTATGTCTTGCTTTCACTTTTCTGCCAATATAGACAGTGTGCATATAGCGTAACATTGTGGCGTGTTTGAATGTTTACTCGTCTTAACAAACGCATTAATCGGGACATTTTGCCTGAATAACTTCTGCAGCGAAAATAGACACGACTACTTACCATGGTGTCATCGACATAGAATTGCGAGTTCTCTGTCGTTTTGCTCAGCTACGTATGTCGCTGTCAGCGATAAAAGATGTACTTACGTGTGCATTTACAGTGCCCAATAATTTTGTCCGATTTTATCGAGACTGGAATTTTCCTTGCAGATTTAAATAAACGTCCCCAATATAATATTTCACTAAAATCTGTCCGTTGGGAAACGAGTTAGTTCCGGACGAACTGACGGGCTTGACGAAGGTAATAATTACGTTTCGTATCTTTGCGGACGCGCTGAACAATACAAAATAGAACTCATTGTTGCATTGCCGTGGAAACAGTTTTTATATTCGTCTCTCGTTTTGCTGCAGAAGTTACTCAAGCAAACTGGCGTGATTGATTCGAGAACTAAGGAGAGCAGCAAGACGTAATGCGTACATTGCCTAACTTGTTCCTTCGTGTAATCAGCGGCAGGACTATCAGACGGAAACTGCCCCGGAAAACTGAGACATTGCTATCTCGTTTGCCCTACACAAACTTTATCCCTTCTTTGTACACAGTAGAACACGATGGAAAGGCGTTAGTTTATTGTTACTGTATTCAGACTCCATAGCGGCAGTTAACAGAGAGCCTCAGTTGAAAGGAACGGTGTTAGGCGTTTAGTAACCGTCTGTGCAACATGAAGTGCGGCAGTAGTTACGAACTTAATGGTTTTTGATAGGATAACAAAAAATCGTTAGCAACGTACAAGAAAGTATGCTCATCTGTAGCGGACTGTCGCGAAGGATATTGATCAGTTCTTTGTAGAGAAGACGATTTATACAACACAAACATTCGTTAAATGAAAAGTGAATATCTCCAGATAAAGTATATTTTTAGCATTAGTGGAAGAGGATAGAATTTTTAAATTTGATATTCGTGTGTCCGTGCATCGTTAGTATGATTTTTTAATTACAACCAACAAGATGCAACTATTTTAGGTTTATTTATTTCTAAACGGCTCTACATGTTTCGGGTGGTTCCTCCACCCATCATCAGGAGCACATAACCGTACACACAGCTTGAGGTATTGTCAACCAATACTTCTGCATCCATCTCATCCACGATACCAGCCTGCAGCAGTATTGGTTGACAATACCTCAAGCTGTGTGTACAGTTAACCATCTCATCCACGATACCAGCCTGCAGCAGTTTTGGTTGTCAATACCTCAAGCTGTGTGTACAGTTATGTGCTCCTGATGATGGGTGGAGGAACCACCCGAAACATGTAGAGCCCTTTAGAAATAAATAATTGAAAATAGTTGCATCTTGTTGGATGTAATTAAAAAAATCATAGAATTTTTAGTTTGTAATTTATCATTGTTTTAGAACTTGAAAAGGTGCTTATATTATGTGGAAAGAGTTAAATTCATCGCCAAATAGAAGACCATTGAATAGCACTGATGCCAGTCAGCGTAATTCTTCGGCATCTCAAAGGCATGGAGAGCGACCTTGCAGAAGCATCAGTCTCGATAACGTGTATAGTACAGCAAGGCAACAGTATGGCATACTACAACGGTACGGAGAGAGCTTGTTCGTATGTGGTAGCGTGGCCGAGCGGTCTAAGGCGCTGGTTTAAGGCACCAGTCTCTTCGGAGGCGTGGGTTCGAATCCCACCGCTGCCATTTTTTTTTATGTTTGCTACGAAATCAGTAGACCTAATTTACATATAAGTCGTACACAAAGAAATGAAAAAATGCTAGAGTTTGCATATTGAAGTCTGATATGTTGCAGCATGTCCACTGGTAAATAGCATTATTATTTCAGAGAAGCGTTTTGCCTTTTGTCTTTTCTTACCCAGGTACTCCAAAAGATTGGACTTTTTACCCTGAAGGTGGAGGCACTCTGCTCCTTTGAAACTTCGACAGCTAGTCACCGCCAGCGAACATGGCCCTAAGGGGTGGGGAGGGGGGGATGGTGCGGCCTTCCCGGGCGGAAGTCCAAGAAGCAGTAAAATAAATATTTTAAATAAAAAACTGATTTTTTTCCCCAGAAAGATGATTAAATTCTTGAGCCAAATAAAATGAAATTAAGTACATGATTGTGATTTTTTTATCATCATCATCATCATATATGTCATGGAGTTGGGCCACTTGTTGACCTGTTCCGGTCTCACGTATCCAGAAGTCTCTTCAAAGATCTACCATGATTCCTTCTGCCAGTTGGGAAGTAGTGTTTCATTACCCTGGGTAATCTATTTAGAGGCATTCTATTTACATGTTGTATCCAGCTTCTCTTGTATTCCAGTAATTTGTCCAAAATTGGTGTTATTTTTAACTCCTTTGCAATTTGTCCGTTTGTTTTGTAATCTATCCACGTGTATCCTGCTGTTCTTCTCATGTATTTCATTTCTGCTGCTGTTATTCTTCTGGCGTCCCTTGCTTTAATAGTCCAAGTTTCGCTGCCGTATAACAAAACTGGAAGGGCCAGTGTATTGTGTAGTTTTATTCTTG
>Ga0123355_10010075_pt1 | contig 14441 bp, 5 predicted proteins | sample TergutEmb28metaG_3_FD_89872 | JGI IMG/M metagenome (GOLD analysis project Ga0123355, IMG submission 89872) | Embiratermes neotenicus P1 segment gut microbial communities from Petit-Saut dam, French Guiana - Emb289 P1 | ecosystem: Host-associated > Arthropoda: Insects > Digestive system > Gut ...
CCTGCCACATGCCCAGCCCATCTCATTCTTCTCGATTTTATCACTCGCACAATATTGGGTGAGGAGTACAAATCATTTAGCTCCTCGTTATGCAGTCTCCTCCATTACCCCGTTACCTCGTCCCTCCTAGGTCCAAATATTCTCCTCAACACCATGTTTCTCAAACACACTCAGCTTCCTATCCTCCCGCAATGTCAGCGACAAAGTTTCACACCCATACAAAATAACAGGCAAAATTATAGTTCTATACGTCCACGCTAATACTACCTACGATAATTCTAAATATCCCTAAATGGTAAGTGAGATAAATGCAGAACAAAAACATGCCGTCGAAAAAGTGGGGGTCAGGCGGTGGTCGACTCAGTTTTATTACTATTCTTTGTCAAATCAAAATTCTTATCATTTTGCTCCATCCTCTTCCTCGTCCCCCGAAGGATCACAATAGTTCCTTAAAAATAAGAAGGAAGAGAATCATATACACATAATTCTAACACTCATGGTTGCAATGTACTTTACATGTTTTCAGACTTACAAAGACGCAGTAAATGCTACTAGTTTAACACACAACTTTAATAACCATGAAGTCAAATAAGGGGATAGAAATGAAGAGGGACCTTACTAAGTAGCTTACAGTACTTTCCGGTGGGGTAGCACACATCGGATAGATTTTGATTACATCACAAGATCAATGGGAAACTCATAAGTTTCGTTTAAAATCTTTCTCGCTGCATCCATGAATGCCTAATATTTACTCGATAGCTCTCGATGATCACGGAACTGAGTACAAAGTTTATGACTGTACACAAGTCTTCTTTCCGCTTCCTCTTACTTCCAGTCTCTCCTCCTGGCCTTAATCTTAATTCAGGGGCATTAAACCTTATCATTTAATGAGTAATTTGATTGGCTTCTCCCTTGGATATCTTCTCAGCGGAAGTAATTTCGAGTCCCGTGTGTAGCGAGTTGGTGATTAAAAGAAGCCTGCCTAGTGCTGCCTCTGTAGGCAGCGAAGCAAACACAACTAAAGGCGCCAACGTGCTTCGTATCTTTGTGACATAGACATTTTCTGAAACTTTATCTCAATATGCTCTCTCCGTCTCTTAAAAACGAGATCTAATTCCTGGTTCAGCCACAATCTTAAATAATAAGGAATAATTATCCAAGTAACAGACAAAGACTAAAACACCAATAGAAATTCCTGAAATTTTGGTTTTCCGATTTAACAGCATCTTTACAATTACATTTTTACGTTTTAATTCACAATTATATATGGCGGAAATTAATACCATTTGCGTCTTTTTCATTCCAGCAACTTGAAAAAAGCGGGACGGATTTAATGAGACAATTCATTCTGTCTCTTTCCAACGTATGTCAGTGATAAAAAAGTAAAAATTAAGTTACAAATACGAATAATAATACACACAGAAATATAATCAGGCAGATGGACTGACTAGCATTGAGGTAACTTTCAATTCCAGACTTGTCCGTGTGAGATTTGTGGTGGGCAAAGAGTACTTCGCTTCTCCGCTGTCAGGATCCAGTCATAAATGCTTCATGCTTGTTCTTTCATTATCGACGCTACAAAATTTTAGCAACTGAGAGGGTCGTGCAATAATGCACTTAAAACAGACAGGTAGGGAGATAATATAGGTAGATACACACGAATATAAAGTAGTAATTACGTTTAAGTTTTCAAGTATTCTGTAACGTTAAGTCATGTTTCAGGAATACCTGCCCTTAAGTTAAAGGAAGGTTGCTTGATTCTGAATTTGAAGGCACTCTATTCTTTCCCGACTTCGGCAAATCTTTGCCAGTCGACACGGCATAACAAGGCGGAAGACTAGAATCTTCATCGACACAGCTCTATGGAATTCAGATCACTAATATCAAGATTATTCTAACAGGTAGGTTTAAATTTGCGTGTAAAATGCGACCGAGATAAATGTAAAAAAGTATTAAAACAAGTAATTGTTAGCCCAATGTTCTGTCTTCATCAAATTTCGATTCACTCAAATGCAAAACGGGCATTTTACTGCAAGAGACATCAAGCGTGGAGCTTCCTTATACTTACAGTACATGTGATGCCATACTGCTATTAGTAAAGTAGAGAAAAGTTGTTCCTATACACGTTATGAACGCATGTATGGGGAGTGGAATTATAGCTACATTCATTCTGAATCTCAGCGCTAAATGAAGGCGAGTCGTCAGTCTCAAACCCCAATCTCTTTACCCCCAGAAAAGAACCCCGATCCAGGTAGCTCAGTCGGTATAGCGACTGACTACAGGTTGGATGGTCCGGGATCGAATCCCGGTGGGGACGAGATTTATCCGCCCGTCCAGACCGGCCCTGGGGCCTACCCAGCCTCCTGTAAACTGGGTACCGGGTCTTTCCGGGGGGTAAAGTGCGGCCGGGGCATGCTGCTGACCACTCACCCCCTTCTAGTGCCGCGGTCATGGAAGAGTAGAGCTATACCTCTACCCACCCTCTGGGCCACACCGGACATGTAACGGGATCACTTTACCTAAAGAACCCCGATACCCATCGAGTATTGGTATTTCCATGAAAACAGGAGTCCTGTGTTGCCTGGAAAACTTGTTTATTTGATTATCTTACTAAACTTTACATCTGACAAAATTTGTTGTCTAATCCTGTAATAGGACTCAACTCAAGTTGTCTGAAACACAAACACGTCTGTGGGAGAGGAAAGTTGTGTAAACACGTGTATATGTAGACACGTTTTATTGGCAGAAGAAGCCGATTACAGCAACACATGTGGCAGGTAGTCTGTTCCTAAGTACAGCAGTATAAAATGCAACCCACTACCAGTTGGTTGCTCCCCTTTTCCACACGATACAAGAGACCATTTTCATGAATACCGAAGAAAGAAGCGAGCCCAAGGTACAAATGAACCAAACGGAGTACTCTCCGGTTAAACTACGAACTTTCCTTTTAAATTGGATGAGAAGCAGGACGCCAGAAGGATGGGTAATTTGCCTAAAACGTAACACGGTGGTGGGTTCGCATAAGCGATTTTATAGCGGATTATGTCTCCGTGCTCGGCAACATCCGCACCGCACACACGACCTACGCAGCGGTTTTCAAGACCACCACCCATCCAAAAACTCGGTGCAGAAAACCGTATGCTGCAACTCAACATCTAATGCTCCTGATGATGGGCGTATGTACCCGAAACATGTCGAGCTAAGAACACATTAATAAAATTACTTAGTTGCACCAAGTTGGCATTTCATTTTATTTCATGAGGAAGATGAACGGTCAAACAACACTCAACATTCTGCAAAATTTATACCTCATCTGCAATCTTGACAGCCTAATACTATTTCAGCGGAAAACAACGATTTTATGGAAGATGTATGTCGTCGGCAACAACAAAACGTACTTCGGTCTTTATGTAAAGTGCTCGATATTTTTGAGCGATCCGAAACAAGTTTGGATTTTCTCAGCATATTTTAATAAAGGTTTCCAATACAAAAGTTCACGAAAATTCGTCTAGCAGGAACCGAGGTGATTCATGCGGGCAGAAGGACGGACGGACAAGACAAAGCCAATAGGCGTTTTGATCTACAGGCGAACGTGTCTAAAAAGGAAAGAAGAAAGATTAGATCGCAATAATATAGAACGTAATAGGAATACAGAAAGAAGAATAAACAAAACAAGCAAGTACTAGAACGTAACATTGAGGCGTGTTAGGCCAACCATTGTTGCAGTGGAAAAGCAATAATTACTACATATTCTGAGTGTGTGTTTGCGGCATTAGGTAACCAGCATGTAATTCTCATTCACCTTATTGTCATCTGTGGCCAGCCCGGCTCTACATTATTTCTCCACATTATCTCATAAACGGCAGGATTTAAACAAAAAAATATTGAACATAAAATATGCGTTTTGACTTTCTATACAACTTTTGTCTGAAATATTTCTCATTTTACGAAGAACTGATCAAGAACTTGAATTCTTGTTAAATTTTAAAGTAACATGAATTTTCCTCACGGATTTTCGAAAAATACTCAAATACCAAATTTAGATAAAATCCTTCCAATGGAGCCAAGTTGTTCCATGCAGACGGACAGACGTACAGACAGATATGACGAAGCTAACAGTCGCTTTTCGCAATTTTGCGAACGCGCCTAAAAATAACTAGTAATGACAGAAATGACGACACGTGATTCGCATAGAAAATATGGTAAAAAAATTAATTAACCTGTTTGCTTTAACATAAGACGAGAATTTTTTCCATAATATATCATCCGAAAAATGTGAGGGCTTTAAAATTAAACACATTCTGTGCAGGAATTTTCCCGCTGAATGACCATTGTGAAGGGGAGGGGGGTCGAATTTTTTCGTTGGGCCCTCTAATATGAGAGTAAATACGTGTACTAGAAGAAACAAAACGGTCACGCCCTCCATATTGTCACTGTGGCCCCATTTTGATCGCCAGCAACCCCGAAACTCAACACAGATCCGTGAGCAGGACAAACTGTTCTATCTAAAGGGCGTGATCGTGTTGAACTCAGTGAGCTGTGTGGGCTCAACTGAGCAGGAAGGGCTTAATTGAAAATGACTCTTACATGGAGTCAGTCTTCATGCACGACAGCGGACCTCAAAAGAAACACGGAACTACCTTGCAAGTAGTTATGTATTTATAAGCAACCTGGTCTTGTACTTACGCTGGTGGTGCAGGGAGGGAAGCTGCCCAAACACACACAAATTACTGTACTTGTCCTCCTTATAGGCTAGTGACCCGCATTAAAACGGTTCTAAACTTGGAGCGGGTTTTCTGAGTAGCTGCTGACTCACACTGCACATCGCGTGTCCAGTAGCGTATCTCGTTCTCATCGGATTCCACGACTCGAACGATATCGACAAGAGAGTGCTACGTGGCCACTAGAGTGTTGCAGGCACAGCTCTGTCTCCCCTGACAGTATGCGGGTTTGGAGCCAACTTATTGTTAGTTTTTGATTGACATCAGGCCTGTCAAACACGCGACCCGCTCACGTTTCGAATACATACCGTTCTACCGCCATTACTGCACAGTACACATAACAATTCCTACATAAATTAAATTCAAACAGTTCTTATAATAAAACCAACTAGATGAACTAATTTCTCAATTTTTTTTCAATAAAAGTCTACATGTTTCGGACAGTTCCTCTGTCCCTCATCAGGAGTTATTCACTGTACACACAGCAATGGTATATATCATGCAGGTTTGCTGACAGCTTGCGAGCAGGATCAGGATGGAACTGCATTTCCGTCCTGATCCTGCTCGCAAGCTGTCAGCAAACCTTCATGACATATACCATTGCTGTGTGTACAGTGAAAAACTCCTGATGATGGACAAAGGAACTGTCCGAAACACGTGGAGTTTTATTCCAAAAATAAATTTGAGAAATTAGTGCATCTAGTTGGTTTTATTATAAGAATTTAACGATGCACGGTCACCTGAACGTCAAAATTCAAGCAGATCTTCGCTCTTCTGGGTGGTTACGCAGTGCTGATTGATAGTTTCGGGACAACTTATCGGCCCATCAAGCAGTTCATGATTTTTTTTTCTAGATTAAACATTTAAAGATGAAGAAAGACGAGAGAATGTGACATTATATTCTCACGTTGGAGCCCAAACTATCAAACCGGATTTGGGATTTGACCTGCAAGCTGTTTTGAATTTGAGAAGCCTGAATGATGTGTGCAGTATAAATATGGCAACAGGCAGGGTTCTGTGACGCATACATCATATTTTGCACACCGCTTCACGGATTTCGGTGTTAATTGTAACGGGGTGATGAAATGACTCCAAAAGTATTTTAATTTAAAACTGAACACACGATTGTCAAATGTCACTTCAAATTTACCAAAACTTGCTCGTGATGAAAAAAAGGCATTCAGTAAGGTTGGATATTACTGGTGTCTATAAATCTGATTTTGCTTGATATGCCCTCTATGTAACGGAACACATAAAAGAGAAATTATTAATGCTTTAACACAAAGTAGTGTCTCTCCTGTTGTTCCGTTGCTTATCAAGCACAGGACAGGCAACGAGCTATGAGAGGCAGTATCTCTACAGCTGATAGCAATCAATGACAGTCAATCACAACTGAGGACTTTCATTATATGGAGAAGAAATCGGTTAAAACATCTTGCTGCCGGAATTGGCCAAGTTAAGTTTATCTCTAAAGTTGATTGACCCCAATATACAACAGGTTCATAACCGAATTCATTAATAAAAAGACCAGTCACAAATAGCCTCATGGACGTAGATGACGAGCTCTGATATATATAAACAGTCGCTAATAGGACAGACCATAAGCACCATGCGTATGAGAAAGATCTGAGACATGACGAAATTGAAGGGTCAGATTGTTGTCTGTGTGGATGCATCAGAATCATTTCTTACTGGCCTTCGAGTACTGAAGAGGTTCGGAGATACAGAGGAGAGTGACACTGAATGATGTTAGCACAGTGTACCCAGTATTACGAACACTGAATTTAGACGACTCAAGTCTTCTGGTATGCTACGCCGTGTCGAATGGAGAATAGTTACTGGCATTTTGACGGAGCGTTATAAGACAGCCTTCAGAGTCAAACAGTCCCTTGGACTTGCAGTCACTACCACCCTTCGGAACGTCGATTAACCGTTTACCAGTCGACAAAGCATAACTTCTTACACGACTTGGAACCTTATCGACACCACTCTAAGAACCTCAAATCTGACACAGAAAGTCAGATTCCATATACGACAGTGACATAAGTACATGAAAACCATGACCACGTATGATGTCCATAACAGCAAAAATTTCCTACTCAAATTTCCAAAGGTTCTAGACTAATGTCAGAATAATCCTAGTAATTAATCAACTTGATGCACAAAATCTTGTTTTATAGTAAGTTTATTAAATGTCTCTACATGTTTCGAGCACTATATGCTCATCATCAGGAGGTCAAAGTTGTATTATACAGCATCTGGTATCATCACACCTGTAGGTGGCCGTCCGGTGCACAGGTTGAGAGAGGACTCAACCAGTCTTCTCTCAACCTGTGCATCGGACGGCCACCTACAGGTGTGATGACATCAGATGCTGTATAATACAATTTTGATCTCCTGATGATGAGCATATAGTGCTCGAAACATGTAGAGACATTTAATAAACTTACTATAAAACAAGATTTTGTGCATCAAGTTGATTAATTACTAGGATTATACTGAGATGCACGGTCAGCATAACATTAAAAAAAATAATTTCCGAATATTTTATGAAGCCTTGCCTGTGATTACATACCAACAGCCACAAAATAATTCTGTACTATGCACCATTTGGCAATTGGAGCATAATACCGCGTTACTTAACCAGTCATCGTACTGTCGTCATTATCTCACAAAAGGAAGTATGGATAACGAGGGTTCGAGGTGACTGCCAGACATTGGTGGGAAGGCGATTGCTGGTGAGGTGGGCTGAAATCTTTCGTCCTCCCATTCCACTTTCTGGCGATCATTACAGCTCACACTGGCGCAGATCCAACCTCCATTAATCTTATCGGTTTAATCTAACACCTGTCCTCACGGCTCTTCTACTTCATCCCAAACTCAGGATGAAAAGCAGTGATTCCCAGTTGCTGGACAATAGGCCTAGAAGTGAAGCGCCATCCTGACTGGCCAAGACATGAACTCTGATCTAATCAAACCACATTTCAGAGGGAAAGTCGGGTTCTTGATTGTCGTAAAAAGCACAGCACGTGCAAATTTACAGAGCTTGGAGGGTTAATGCAGTAAGTCAAATCTTGCTAAACGCGAATGGAATTAAAACCTACCCTTACTGACGTTAAGATGCTCTGTAGGGACAGATGTAACAGACTGACACAGTGTCTATTTGAGGGACAAATAATTGGAATTTTCACTGAAGCACCAGCTAGCACTATAAGTTTCAGTATTATCGGAATACTATTACCCAGTAGGCAGGGTCACAACCTTTCCGATACCATAAATTATTTCTGAGCATATATAATATATGTTATATACAGACGTAATTCCATCTAAATAAACTACCAAATAGACCCATATTATCTTTAAAGAGGTGTAATTACCCGTGGGAATATAAACTTGCGAATATGTGTATTCCCCTTTCCGTGGTACTACAGCAGAAATCGGGCTAAAGCCGCCTCATTGTTGAGTATTACAGATCACACACAATTAGACACATGCACGCACAAACACATGCACCCGATGGACTCTTCTGAACGAGTGACCAGCTCGTCGCAGAGGCCACTACCTACACAACGCACGACAGACACAAACGACGAAATTCCATGCCCTCAGCGGGATTTCAACACGCGATCCCAGCGATCGAGAGGCCGCAGACCTACGTAGTATGTCTAAGACCGCACGGCCACCGGAATCAGGTGTTTGTGTTTTATAAGGCGAAAATGGTTTAAACTGAAAGGCATAAAGGCGAACAATAAAGTTGTGGGACACTTGCGGTCATCTGAGTATTAGAATGTTTTTGAGGTAAAGTACCAAAGGCACCTTGAAAGTGCGAGCTCAATAACGGAAGCTGCAATAAGAAGTTCAGTGTTGGTGATCAACATTACACGTCTACGTGAAGAGGAATTACACTCAAATTTTCTGGCATCACTGAAGAATTCGTACACCCAACCACTAACACACTGGGAGTAGCGCACAAGCGTGTACACACGCACACACGTTGGCACATGTGTGCATATATGTATATATTTATATATTTATTCATGTGCAGTAAGCAAATCGAAGCACACAATTCTCAAGTGCTAATAATTCAAATTATACTGACAGAAAATTATTTAAAAAGAAGCTCAGGAATATTAAATTTCCAAAATTATTTTATTTTATTCGGGATCGTGTTTTGTTTTGTTCGCCAAAAAGACGAGAGGAAAGATTACAAATTTCCACATCGTTAAAGAATTTGACTTTTCCACACTTTTTGTGTTTATAAATTCACTTTCTATTTCTATTTCTACTTTTAGAACTTCGTATTTCAGCATTTCTTTCAATGGCACAATATTTGCGGTTCTGACACAATTCTTGATACAGATTCCAGTCTCCTGGGATGAAGCCGTGTAGACTGGTACATAGGTAGTGGCGCTTCGGGGGAATTTTCTGTCTCCATTTTTGTGGTATCCAAGAAATTTCTTTACTGTCCTGAAGATGAACGCAGCAGGATCTTCCGAAACGTTTGTACCTATAGGACCATACGAATATACACGGCGTGCTTACATTTTTATGGCAATCCAAAAAATTTCCTTGGTGTACCCTGAAGACGGAGGCACCAAGCGTCTCCAAAACTTTGACTCCTCTGTAACAATCCACATGGCGTCGTATTCCAGAAGACAGTAATCTAGCGTATAGCTGTTTCACCTTGTAATCAGACTTGACACGTACAATCTCGTGTAATGTATTCTGCTAGTGGATGTACATTCTGTTCTGTATTCGCCACCACAGCCGAGTTAGGCTGAGTTGCGAGTCACGAGTGAGGTCATAAACACCCTGTTTTATCCTCTCGGGACAGATCAGCCACTTCCGCTTCTAGAAGCCACTGCCTTTTCGACCCGATAAGAATAATAATCAGCTTATTGTTGACAGCGAAAATCTCGACCCGATTTACACTTCTTTTTACGCTGTGCAGCATGATGCATATCGCACCTGCATAGGCGCTTCTTATTAGCACGGCGAAACTAGGGAAACTGGTTAAACCTTATTTTAATTGGAAAGTCCCTACCTAATCATATATATCATTTCAGTTCACCAGATATTGTAACACTGTTAAGAGACTGGGTCCAAGATTTGGGGCTGTGTGTAAGCAGCATGCCGTCTTGCCGGTTACGGAATTAAACCAGCTACTTGTCAGAATTAGTTCCTGTTGCATATTGGTTAACCATTTAAAGCACAGTGGTCAGTATATGCAGGTCCGCCACCTGCTGCAACATCAAGCAACTAGGCCTACATTTTGCTACACAACGAATTCAAGGAATCCACAAGGTTTCTCCAATAAATACCGATTTCCTAAAACATCAAGGACTAATTTGTATTTCTAATGGATGGGAACTGTGCCCTTCATGGGGTAAGATTTGAAATTTTATATAAAAATTAGGACGAATACCTTATCAGAAGGACAAGCGAGCACTGCTTCAGATCCTTCATGGTAGTAACATTATCGTATTCCTCCATAATAATCGATATTCAAACCAGGAAAGGTCACGCCTCCCAATGAATTCTAGACAAATAGGCTCAATACCTTCTGTCTCTAAACAGCAAAAAATTAAAAAAAATCTCAGTTTTCTTATTCGAAACCTCAAAGTTATTACAGTCAAGTATAGATTCAAAGACAAGACATTCCACAACCAATACATTGCTGCGAAAACTATGCACGTTTCCAATTGGTAATCGCATTGAAACATGTTTTAATACAATGTAAACTATGATGTCACTGCAAATTCTATAAAGGCACAACTCCGTCCCATGTGATACACACAACGTACAGTACAACTGTCTCAAACTGTATCCTTTTTTCTGTAACGTTTACAAGTTCATTTTCATGCCAACGCCCGAACAGTATAATTAACTGCGGGAAGTCTGCAATATTTAGAGCTATTTTCTTTGTATAAATGTAATATCGTCTCTCTTTTTGTAAGCACTCTTTATACGGGCGGCGGCAGCGGCAGCAGCAGCAGCAACAGCAACGCCAACAGCAGCAACAGCAGCAACAACAACAGCCAACAACAATTACTACTACTACTACTACTACTACTACTACCACTGCCACTATTCCTACTGCTACTACTACCACCGGCAGCAGCAGCAGCAGCACCACCACCACAACCACCACCATCATCACCACCACTATTACTATTACTACTACTACTAGTACTACTACTACTACTAGTAGTAGTAGTAGTAGCAGCAGTAGTAGTAGTAGTAGTACTGACTGCTGCTGCTGTAATTCTCAGTAATTGTTAATTAAACTATAATTACCTTTCGTGCGCTGCAGACATAATTTCGAATTTAAAAAATGTCTGTTGGCCGGCTCGGGGATAAATGCGTTGCTTTACCTGCACCATAAATCGTAGCTACTTCCCTGCGATATGCAGAAAAACTTTTCCATTAAAGAACAAAAGAAATTCGAAGTTACAGCTAGAAGTCAGAAGAGCATCTGGGGGTAATGCAGGCCATTTCGCAGTAACAGTGAGCTTTAGAATATTGTTACCACAACCAAAAATTCATAAGTCCTTTCTTGCTATATTTCAAGCTAACGGCGTTATTTGTAATACTATAAGGTGGTTCAAACATGACCGGGACTGTTTGTGTGTAAATCTGGCGACATCAGTCCCGGCCATATTTGAACCACCTTGTATTTTTAACCTAATTATTTTCACATTTTTATCTCATGATAGGTACTTCGGTACATAATAACATTAAAAACGTTATGCTTATTCTTAAACAGCAATGGAATTCTTGAAATGTCTTCCCTGCAGCATTTTCTTTTGAATAGTGTACTAATCGTCTATTTTCTTCGTCAAATGAGAACCTTATAACCAGCTCTTCGTTTTGAAGTTGATATAACAAACAACCCATCCTTCACCTGTCAACTTTTAACAAAATTAAGTAATGCTCATAGAGATGGAGAAGAGCAAGCAAGTCTTTGTTTACCCATGTGTAAGAATTAATGAGCAATTTTTTGACGTAAAATAAGTAATTTACAAATAGGATGCTTCCAATAGGCGTGCAATTCTGGAAAGTGCGTTCAAGCAAACAACGCCCGCATCAGGAGGTATCAGTGGCGGTTTGAACATTTTATGTACTGAAAATATATGAAATAAATACAGTAACTCCCCTATTTACGTAATACTCGACTTACATAAATTCGAATTTACGTAAATTTATCCTGGTCGGTTCAAACTTAAAAAAAAAAGAAAAAAGTCGTAGAAATGTATTTTGCATCCTGCAGGAAATAAATAGCAAGGAATGTTTAATTATATTGTATTATGGTCTCTTTTACTGGAACTTGTCTTAATCTTATTGCTGTCCATTTCGAAGCACAATTTTGTAATTTTTCCTCTGCGTGGGATAAAAAATTTCAATTTATTTGAATTTAGGGAAATTTCGACTTACGTAAAATTCGACTTGCGTAACGTTCCGCGGAACGCAACCCTTACGTCAGTCGGGGAGTGACTGTATATGCATGACGTAGATCTACATAAAGACTGATAATAGTTCCTTCGAAAGGGTGGAACATTTAAAATATTTGGGAAAATCCTTAACAAGCCAAACTTCTATTCAGGAAGAAATTTAGAGCAGACTGACTTCAGGGACTGCTTGCAAGCATTCTGTGCAGAATCTTGTGTCTTCCAATTTGCTATCCAAAATTTAAAGATTAAGATACACAGAACCATAATTTTGCCTGTTATTTTGTATGCCTGTGAAACTTGGTCGCTCACATTGAGTGAGGAACCTAGGCTGATGGTGTTTGAGAATAGGATATTGAGGAAAATATTTGGACATAAGAGGGACAAGGAGACAGGAGAGTGGAGAAAACTACGAAATGAGGAGCTTTATGATCTGTACTCTTCACCCAATATTGTTCGGGTGATGATTTAGAAAAGAATGAGATGGGCGGAGCATGTAGCGCGTATGGGGGAGAGGAGAGGCCTATACAGGGTTTTGGTGGGGAAACCTGAGGGAAAGAGACCACTTGAGAGACCCAGGCGTAGATGGGAGGATAATATTAAGATGGATATTCAGGATACTGGATGTGGGGGTATGGACTGGATCCAACTGGCTCAGGATAGGAACAGGTGGCAGGCACTTGTGAATGCGGTAATGAACCGTCGGTTCCATAAAATGCGAGGAATTTCTTGACTAGTTGAAAAACGGTTAGCTTCTCAAGAAGAACTCAGCTCCATGGAGTAAGTAAGTAAGTAAATAAGTAGGTAAGAAGTAAGTAAGATTTACATAAAATAGGCAAATACGTGGAATTAACTTTTACGTACTTGTCGGCAGATAATAAACAGGACACCATGATGGAACCATGACTTGGCCATGATGGGACCATGACGTTTCTGGCACTGCAGAAATTAGGATATGGGCTGGACTGGAGAATCGGGGTACGATTTCAACGGTGACGGAGACAGGCTCTGGGGCTCAGTGAGTCTTATAAATGGTAACAGGATTGCATCCTAGGGGTTCAAGCTTTCAAACGCTAACCACTGTCACGTAGTGCTGAAGGTTAAGAGAACATGCCAAATGAAGATCAGAGTTCACAGAGTATTGTAAATGTCCGGTTAGCACCTATCGGGTTAATAATGTAAATTAAGACCGATACAATACTCAGGATGAAGTCATATTGAATGTTACTATCAGAGCGTCCAAATGGTAAATTATTATCTACGATCATGCCTATCTGTCTACAGACAGACCTACTGTAACGTTTGTGATAAATGTGCGAAGGTAAAGATGGCCATAAAATTGTACTGAAATTATATTTAGAGCATGCTAGAATGACTGACGCCAGAGGATAGTACAGCATTTGGAACCACAGATTCTCAGAACAACGGACTGAAGTATCTGCTTTGTTACTGTTCGTCCGCCCATCACAAGGACAACTAAAAAAGGACAGTCGAAATTCTATGTAAGTTTAACGATTCTGATGTTAAATTCCCCGTTGTGTTGGAATCCAGTTATTGGAAGTACTGGTATTGCCGTCTACACATCTTGAATTATTTTAGTTGGTAAGTATATTATTCACATTAATCTACATGTTTCGACGGACATGTGATCATGTCCAGGCTATTCAAATTGTACAATAATATGAATTGAACTTAAGCTACATATTTTTGTGTTCGGTGACTGTGAACTCAAATCTTACACAAAATATGCAAATATATGTATATATATATAAACACACACACATATATATAATATATATATATATATGTTCGAATATAGACGCAACCAGAATTTTTCTTTTTAGGGGTGGGGTGGGAGTGGGAGTGGTGGTGGGGGTGGGGGAAGGCGAAACCGGAGACTGTATAAAATTTGTTTGATTTTAAGAACTATGTTATGAAAAATCATGTAAATATCTCCGAACTGACATCTAGTTAGGTTACAGGGAAAATTAAATGTAACCGAAAAAGAATAATTTACATATTGGTAAGTTTTCATTAAATGTTTCAACATTCCAATATACCGGTCATCAACCGATTTCGGTGGCTGATTTAGGCTGAAGCGTAAATCACAGAAAACCTTTTGATATAATCGTGTCTACAAAATATATATTTTTTTTAATTTCGCTCTGGGGGGGGGGGGTTTTTTGGGGGGGCGCCCCCCCCCCCCCCCCCCCCCCCCCCCCTCTCCTCCCCGGGCAGAAAAACATATATAAAAATAAATAAAAAAAACAAA
>Ga0123355_10010076_pt1 | contig 14441 bp, 9 predicted proteins | sample TergutEmb28metaG_3_FD_89872 | JGI IMG/M metagenome (GOLD analysis project Ga0123355, IMG submission 89872) | Embiratermes neotenicus P1 segment gut microbial communities from Petit-Saut dam, French Guiana - Emb289 P1 | ecosystem: Host-associated > Arthropoda: Insects > Digestive system > Gut ...
AGCAAAAGGGCGTGGCGTCCAGGGTTGCCGGTGCCGGCCGTACTGTTAAAAGTAAGGTCAGAAGAATTGCGGGTGGATTTTTTAAAGCTGTAAAAACCGTCAAAGCCGCTTCCGCAATGACTATGGCAAGCTTTGTTGTAATTTTTATATTAATCGCTTTTAGTCCTATGCTTTGGATTATGGGATTGTTTCAAGGGTCAGTTTGGGTGGGTACCATGTATCTGGCTGATGACCACGACGTCAACGATGCATGGATTTTTGCGTCGTCACAGATTGTTGCGTTGCAACAGCAATTACTTGAGTTCCCCCTCGGGGACAGTCACGAAGTGGCAACGTTTCGTAGTAGGTGGGGCGATGATGGCAGCATTGTCTCGGAAGAACAAAGCAGAATTATATTATACAATGTTGTTGCTGCGGGTGAAGGATGGGATACGCACCTTGTAAATGAGTGGGCTTGGGGCAATATGACAGCCGAAGAAATACAGGGCAGCTTGATGTCGTCGCTTATTTCATCGGTTGCCATAAATCCGCATTCATTGCTGGCAATACTCACCGTGCTGTGGGAAGATTTCACAATGGAAGAAATTGAGCCGATACTGATAACACTTTTCGTACACACCTTTGACGTGGTGCCTGATGTGAGGTTGGTGCCGCGCGCACACGACGTCACAATCACCGTTTATGAGTATGTTGACTTTGGCGGCTATGTCGATGTTGGCTATTTTGACGATGACGGCATATGGATACCTATACTTGTATGGGTTTCCGACTATCAACGTGTTTACCGCACAGAAGACATCACACTTCCATACACATGGCAAATCCTCCACATTCACCTAATGGGCCTTTCCATGCATGAAATCATAGCCGCTCAACCTGATTGGATTTGGGGAGAGGATGAGCAGGACCATTACGAAATTCTAATGGAATCACTCGGCAACCGCGCCTGGGTCGGTACCCCTTTTGATTTTTATTGGCTACCTTTCATATCCAGCCATTATGGTTATCGCTTAGGTCCTTTTGGTGGTGGTGCACAATTCCACATGGGTGTCGATATAGCGCAACCCGCGGGCACTCCTATACTTGCTACGCACAGCGGGCAGATAGTGCGCTCGGAATACGCGGGTGAGCTGGGCAACGTAATTGAGATTAGTGAGATGCGCCGAATTGCGCGCGAGGACCATCATGTTGCCACGCGATATGCGCACTTACTCGAAAGATTTGTAAATGTCGGTGATTGGGTGTATGAAGGTGATGTCATCGGCACCGTTGGGTCAACAGGCCAATCAACAGGCAACCACTTACATTTTGAAGTATGGGTTGATGGCAGACATCTAAATCCCGCATTCTTCTCCGACTTGAACAGACCGGACCCGGATGCGGAAGACTAGCCGGACCACGCAGCCGCACAGCTAATGTTTTTATTTTCGGCAGTAAATAAAAAACCATGCCGCTACAGTTACTACGACAGATTATGGCATGCATCTACAGCAACCCGCAATAATCTGCAACAAGTTTACAAAACCCATTGAAAACAACCACCCAACGTGGTATAATAACCACAAGGCGAAAGCCTTAAAAGAGCATTCAATAGGCAAGGCGGTTGGCTAATCCCCCATGCAGAAAGGGGGTGGAGCTATGTCTGCATATGAGATAATTGTTATTATTTTCCTTGCTATGACTTTTGTTATAGCATTGGTGAAGCTGATGATATATCTTGCGGACAAGTTTTCGCAAAGAAAATAACCGCCCTCAGCTAAAGTAGCGGTTATTTAAATTAACCAATGTTTAGCCAACCGCCTTGCGATTGCTCTTTTTATTATTATACCAAAATCCTTTTGTCTATGCAAGGGGATTTTTTGATGTAAAACGTTGTTTTTAGTGAAAAATAATCGAATTTAAAAAATGAGGTGACATTTTGCAAGATGGTCCGGATGATATGTATGGATTTGCTAATGAGGAAGCTGTGTCGGCGGGGGATGGAGTGAATGGCGTCGTCGATGGAGCCGGCGATGTTGTGGGTGAAGAACAACACCTATACGGCGAAGACGAGCATGTCGCGCAATCTGATCTTAGTCGATACACTCGTATTATAACCAACATCGAAGAATTGCATTACTTTGGCGCGGTACATGTGAGTGAAACACATCGTGTGTCGGAATCTTATTATACGATTACACGTATTTTGCGCCTACCTTTTGATGCACCGGAAGTAATTCGCTTAGATGGCTTTGTAATGGATGACATGCACTTTGAGTTTACCTCGATGGAGCGCGTAAGCAACACAGGCGTGACAGAGAAGTTTCATTCGATACCGATAGAGATAATCACATATACCAGCGACACCAACGCCATCCGCGATGCGATGCCGAGTTTCGTCGAGTACGAAATAGATGGATATGTGGGTATTTTGACAATGGTGGATTCGAGCATAATCACAGCACCAAAGCCTGCGCAGTGGGAACGTCATTATATATACCACACCATTCAATATAACAACATAGTTTTTGGTGACACAGACAGCTTTGCTGTCTTTTTTAATGTTGATGGTATTGTGTTTTCGGTGTATGACATTGAATGGCTGCCGATTGAAGGCATAAATGACCATGCGGAGCCGGGTTTCAATCCGATCGCATCAGAAATGCTCTTTAATGCAATAGTGACATATCGTGGCTGGTATTCCGTTGCGACCATCCCGGGGTTTACCACCACGGCTACTTATGAAGGCTTACTGTTTAACTTTGACCATTTTCCGTCTGTGCTATATGAAATAAGTTTTTCTGCGCAATTGTCAAACAGTGTAGAATTGCAACAAGATTTAAATCAAATAACGCAGCCAAATCTACCGGGCCTTGCCGAGGTAGAGATATTGCAGCAGGAATATGAAGTGGCGGGATTGGAAACGCCACACAACGCAAATGAATCTCAATTGGAAATTTCAATTGGAAACATTGTTTTAGCAGCGACTATTGTTGTTTTGCTTATCTTGGTTATTGTGGCACTGAAAAAAGGGTGGTTTCGTAGGTTATTTGGATTGCTGAAGAAAAAAGGCGCGAACGAAGATGATTTTTGGGACGATGTGAATGATTAAAAGGCCGGTAAAGGGGGCTGAGATTAGTGTATGAAAATTTTATGCAAGATTGCCTTGATGCAGAAGCTACCCTTCTGGACTTGGATAGATACGTTGAGTATTGGCATAACAATGATACAAACAGCACTTTTCAAGAATTTTTAGGCTTAACGGATTATGAATTTGAACGATGGGGGAAAACTTCCGATGCCATATTTAGGGACATATTGTTCTGTAGGCAGCGTGGATTAGATTATTCAGAAAGTGCCTTAAAATTAAGCCAAAGTAAAGCGAAAAGTGTGGTCAACAATTTACCGTCGGCCGCCACGGGCAACCATCGCAGACTTTCATCGGAAGAAATTGATTCTGCCTCTAAAGTTAATCTTGCAGATTTTTTGCCGAGCATTGGCGAACCTTTGAAAAGAATGGGAAAAAGCTTTAAATGGACGGGAGCTGGTAACGACAGCGTGTTCATTATACCTGAAAAACCTTATATGTTTAAGCATTTTTCAAACGGTCGCTCGGGTAATGCAATTACTTTTTGCAAAGATTACTTAGGTATGACATTTCAAGATGCGGTAATTGCACTTAATCGGGGCCGATTCGTGGATACTTTTCCTAATCGAAGTGGAGCAAGCATTTTGCATGATGATATAGAACGGCACAAAGCACATCCGTCTAACAAGGTATTTGTGGCACCAAAGCGCAATGAGAACAATGACAAGTTGACGGATTATCTGCACAAACAACGAGGTATCAGGTGTGATGTTTTAGATTTTTTTATCAAAGAAGGCTTGGTGTATCAAACAAGAGAACAAACGGCCAAAGGTGCAATACTTTCCAATATCGCGTTTATGTGCCGAAGCCTCGATGGCAAAATGATGGGCGCAATAAAGCGTGGGTTTCCGGATAAAGACAATGCCGGTTTTAAAGGCAATTCCGTAGGTTCAGATATTGGCCGGTACGGTTTTTGTTACCCCGGTTTGAACATAAACAGCAACGACAGCAACCCGCGCAGTCTTTTTGTGTTTGAAGCGCCGATTGATGCGTTATCATACATAACTATGGCAGTTAATGCGCTTGCAGATAAACATCCGGAAGTTGCCATGCGTCATTGCTATTATGCAACCGGAGGAACGCACATATCCGGCTTGATTCATTTTCTTACTCAACCCGAAAACCGTGCGCACTACAGCAGAATATATTTGTGTCACGATAATGATGCAGCGGGTCTGCAAGCGCGCATCGCCGCCATAGCCGCACTGGAGAAATTGGGATATGCATCGGACGACATTAGATGTCATATGCCTATATCCAAAGATTGGAATGAGGACTTGATGAGTGGCAAAGCATCTAGAGAAGTGGTCAAGGGTTCTTTTGACAGCATGGTCGAAAAACTCAATGAGATACAAGCTAAAATGGCAAACAAATTTGCGGACGAGGTGCAGGTTGATTTATCTGTGGATGCTTCACTCATTGACACAACCAATAAGCAACCGAGTTACGTTCATACAATGAGAAGCATACCATAATTGCCAAATGGTCTATTGTGCGAAGAATTGGTTTGTGCTATAATAAAGACAGATGAGGTGACTAACTATCAATGACGCCATAAAGCCGTTGGGCTATTACGAAACAAGTTCGGGTAAAAAATTTCCCATCACCCCGATGAATGATGTTTTTCTGAATTTTATGTTTGAACGCAAGGAATTTTGGGATGTGCCCAAAAGCATCGTCAATATTTTATCAGAAGAGTACAGCAAGCAGACGACAAACCAAAACCACAAAATGCCTTTTATCGAAGGCGATGTTGTGGTTGAGACCCAGTACAGGCATATGCTGGCAATGCAAGGCACCAGTGACTTAAAACGCCAGGATATAAAAGTGATGGAGCGCAACGCTGGTGACGTTAGCGGCAACAAAGCAGTGGACGATACCGATACAGACACAGCAAACGATGGCTCGGCAAACGGCAACACGGTGTATATCGAATTCCAAAATCAGGCAAACACACGCCCACCTATATCAGAGAGGGGTTTGCAATATTTTGGATTGGGCATTGGCCAAGATCCCGACAAGAGAGCTGATCAAATATGGCTATTGGCAAAATCTAGTGCCACACTTGATGATCGATTGCTTCATGGAAGGGTTTTTTCGAACTATACATTAAAGGATGAGAACAACGCTGTGTACCCTAATGCATCCGGCATTACTTATATAAACTTGGATGCATTAGCAAGGCAAAACAGTAAAGCCGGCCAATTGGCTGCTGTGTTGCTGGGGCATAATGTTTGTGTGTCTTATCCGGAGGTAAAAGCGGTATCACAATATTTTAGCAATGCGCTATCTGTTTTTAAAAAAGAAAAGGAGGCAGAAGGCATGTTATCTTTCGCGGATAGAAAACTTGAAGAAGGGTTCGCTCAAGGCATTGAGCAAGGCATCATGCGCAGTGCCAAAGTGATTGCCAAAAAATTCGACATGACAATCGAAGAAGCAATGTCTATTCTTGACAAAGAGTTAGATTTGCCTATTAAAGAAGGTGTTGCCGACAAAAGCATCTCACACGAATCATCGCATCCAACACCTGATGGGCAAACTTCCGATTTTGATAACATTATCAAAAATCTCAACAAAGTTGCAAACAATCATCAAAATCCATCCGGCACACTCAAACCGTCGCCGCAAAACCCCGGCAATCTCTAATTATGAGAGGTGTGAAGTATCTCATGAATCACTATGAAATTTTGACGAAAGACAGTGGTCAGTGGTACAGGGTGCATGGCGATGATCCCCTCGCTGAACATTTCCGTAACACAATAAGTAAGCCGGGCAGGTATGTAATGCCAACATTGACTTACGATGATTTTTACAGACTTTGGTGGTCGCATCAAGACGAAGTGCCGCGGTTTAGTCTTATAGTTGCGCGTGACGATCATCCGGACATAAAAATGGGGTCATGGGAAAAAATAAAAGCGGAGACACATGCAGAGTCTGTGGCTGCGCATGAAGCTAAACTTCTTGAGCCTGTCCGTGGTCATCAAAGCGAATTTGATGTTGAGGGTTTTAATAAAAAAGAAGTTGACATAGTCAGTTATTCAGAAGGTTTTTTGGCCGGAGTACAACATGAACGCAGCAAACACCTTGACGTTGAAGATAACCATCACTTGGACATGGTGATGGCCAATGAAACAATTGCGAAATTGCGCAAATTGTATTCCGATGCACAAGGACGCCTTGAAGAGACTGCGAGCAAAGCGGAGAAGTATTTTCAATGGTGCAAAGACCTTACGGCGGAACTGGACCGCTTTAGGGTGCTTAATGAAGCTGAAACCAAGCTGCACCGCCTAAAGGCAGTGGCCGTAACGATTGAAGAATTGATTGAGCAGGGCTACATAGAGTCAAGTGAATTACTTCGGCAAATCGTTGAGGACACGGAAGATGATGTAAAGAAACAAATCGAATATATAAAAACTCTGTAATCCCTTAGGTGCGAACGCTTATGCCCGGGGATTTTTCTTTTACTAAAACACAAGGAGGAATGTCATGCAACAGGTTCAAGATCAATTATCGGTTATGCCTGCTTTTATGGGCTTAAAATTACTCAGCACCGTTACCAGAGGTGCCGCACCGGCCATAGTTGTTACTTTAGCTGCTTTGGCGGGAGGCACTGTATATGGTGCTGTTAAAACAGGGCAGAGCATCAAAAAGTATTGCGAAAAGACAAAACCTGGAAGCAATAAATCTTCAAAATTATTTCGTGACGTTGAAAGGCAGAAATTGGTATATACAAGCGGTAAGCAAAAAGGGCAGCCCATCCCGCTAAGTGAATTGATGAGCTATTACAGGGTTTCGGCGGAAGATTTTAAAATATTTGAAAAACTTGCACGAAAAGCCGGCATGCCTATGTCTCCTATAAATTTAAAAGATGTAGGCGGCCCGGATACGTATGAGGTCATGATATATAAAAAACATGATTTTGTTGTTCAAAATGTTATAAAAAATATCGCCGAAGCAAAAGCCGTCCAATGGCAAAAAAATGAAGAAATCAAAAACGCACAAGCCAGAAATGAAAGGCGTCCTGTGTATCATCAAAACCCGCCGGATTATGAAGCGGAACTCAAAGCCGGGATGGCCATACCGCTGGGAGAAGCCCCTGTGCATGAGCAATCCATCAACCAAGCGGCAGTTACAACTCTAAAAGAAGTGCATGATAACGGCATTGGTTCTATTGTGACAGGTGACAAAATGTCGAAAGAAGAAAAGAATCAACTAAAATTAGTGAGCAGAGACGCCGATAGGGTGCAAACGAATGTTGAACACAAAGCCCGACAAGACTTGAATACTCTTCATTTAAATATGTTTAAAGTCGGCCAGGCGGCAAAGGAAGCTCGCATCGAAGCAAGGGATTATAACTACGACTTCATCGAAGCAAGCAACCCCCGGGATGATAACTACAACTTCAACTTCATCGAAGTAAGCAAACTCGAAGCAAGCAAACCCCCGAATAATGACTACAGCTTCAATTTTACCCCGGCCAAAAACCTACCCGAAGGATGGGGCTGGAGAGAATGGAATGATGGAAGGGGCAGCTTGGTATCGCCGGAGGGCAAAGAGGTGGTGTTGTATGACTATCAAACAAAGGAATATAGCATTGATGGAGAGTGCCACTTCATGGGCGATAGCGGTTTCGACAGAGATTACCATGAAAGACTTGCTCGTGATAAGTACGTGCAAGCCGCAGAAGCAACAAATGACAAGACTTTGCCGAATAGCTCCGCACACGAATATCGTAAATTTGACTTGCCTGCTGCTGATGTAAAAAAAATTGCACATGCCGGCAGAGAATTGTACAAAGTATTTTATTCAGAAATACAAAGGCGGGAATCTGTTGGCCCAAATAAAGGTGTTCACTCTATAGATGAGCGCGAAAAAACTTTTGTTTTGATGAATGAAAAATTAAAAGCTGCCGGGTATCCTGTTGTTTTTCACTATGACGCATCATCTAAAAGTGCAGCCGCCACGATTGTCTGTGAAACCAAAGACAAAGATCGACTTATGGAAATGACTGAGGCAATATCTCAAAAACTGAGTAGCCCGGAGATAAAGCAGGAGATTGTGCGATCTTTGGGTGAGAACACACGCGAAGCTGATAAACATGCAATGGACATGCTTCTGCAGCCACAATCTCCGGAAACCATCGGTTCGGGCGCAGCCGCATCGGAGCTGACCGATGCGGCCAGTGCAATGAATCTGAACAAAAATGACCGCAGGTCAAACTCGACACAACCGACTGCGCCGCCAAAACGGTAATATGTATGACGAGGAGGAGGATGTTTTATCAAGGCTGATATCAAGTCACATCGGAAGACAAGCAAAGCATGGTTGCAACCGAACCACGTAATTAAATTTGTCATAATCGTAATTACAGCATACATCGGCTTGCACATCGGTTATGCTGTTTTTTTATGGTCATCAAGTGATTATATTGGCATACAGGAGTCTGCTGATATTTCTATGCACAACATTGTTGCCGATGCATTAGCACCGTTTGCCGCAATAAGACAAAGTCCGATTGTTATGCTTTCTCCACTGGTTGCAAACATAATTTTATATGTTGCAATTTCAGAGTTAAAAGCGCGCCGGCGCGCTTTTAGAGTAAAAAAGGAACATGGGTCAGCTGCACTTTCTAAGTTAAAAGACTTCTCTGGCTTAAAACATGCAGAGCGAAGCAACAACATACTTTTATCTGCTAATATTGCGTTGTCAATTGACCATCACTCTACAGGAATAAATCTCAACGCTTTTGTAGTAGGAGGGCCTGGATCCGGCAAAACACGTGGATTTATTAAGCCAAACATATTGAATCTGGCTGACTCAAGGCGGGGATATGGAGCAAACATGGTTATCACTGACCCAAAGAGCAACATCCTTAGCTCGGTTGGTAAATATTTGAAAAAACGAGGCTACACCATCAAAGTTATCAATCTGTCTGACATAGCTAAATCGGATTACTACAATCCATTTAGCTACATGCGCATTGAAAAAGACGAAGACAGGGCGCAAATTATATCGCTTATTGATGTAATAATCAAATCCACAAATTCTACAGCGGATGGTAAAAGTGGTTCAACAGGTGATGCTTTTTGGACAAACAGCGAAAAGATGCTTCTGCAAGCATTATTTTTTTATGTCTTAGAAGCGGAACCGCCTGAGCGTCGAAGTCTGGTAACGATAATATCCATGCTTGACGAAACCACCATTGGTCAGGAAACTGAAAGCAAAATGCAGGCCAAATTTAGAGAATTGGCAGCTCGTAGGCCCGACTCTCTGGCTGTATCATTCTGGAAGCAGGTGTCAGCATCAAATGTGGAAACCATGCGCTCAACTCTTGCGATGGCTAATGCTCGTTTTTCGCTTTTTAAATCTGTGCAATCACTTTTTTCAAAAGACAGCCTGGAGTTAGAGAAGTTGGACAATAGGAAAACTGCCATCTTTGTGACCACCAGCCCTGCCAATTCATCTTTGAACTTTATAGCTACAATGTTTTACACGCAGTTGTTTCAGCAAGTGGACTATATTGCAACGCAATTTAATGCAGTGGGTGCCGGAGCCATTGAGCCAAGCCTGAAAATTCCATTGCTTTTGATGCTTGATGAATTTGCAAACCTCCCCAAAATCCCAAATTTCCTTGAGATGTTAGCTTATGCGCGCAGTCTGAATATGGGCATTATACCAATATTTCAATCCACCGTGCAAGCACAGCACATGTATGAGAAAGATTGGGAAACCATCGTAGATGCATGTGATACATTTTTGTATCTGGGCGGTGCAAAATCAAACTTCACTACAGAATATGTAGCGAAATTTCTTGGTAAAGAAACTATTGATATGCACACCTACTCAAACAGCTATGACAAAGGCAAAAGGATAAGTCAAAACGTTCAGGTATTGGCGCGTGACTTGATGACCGCTGATGAAGTTGGTAGGTTGCCGAAAAAAGACTCTATCTTACGCGTGGGTTCGATAAATCCTATTATAACACCTAAATACAACCTAACATCGCATCCAAAGTATAAATTTCTTGCTGACGCAAACGCCGCGGATCCGTCGGCTGTCTATATTCATGATGTTCCGGAACGCAACATCAAGGAAGTGTATGTTGTGAATTTTTCACTGGATGATGCATCAGGGGAAAATCACGCTCATGACAAAGATGAAGAGATGGTCGAAGGCCTCGACAGCTATATGGCCGCCGCATCTTACAATGCAAATGACTGGCAATAAATTGATGATAAAAAAGGGGTGACAATGTGCCGGAAAATCAATATGATGATGTGAAAAACCACTCAAGCAACAAGACCGAGCATGCCACCCACGACATACAGCTTGACGGTAATGATATAAACGGAGCACACAGTAGTTCTATATCACATCATCGCAAACAAAAATCATCAGATGATAGCAGTAATGCTGTGTCTCGTTCGGCAGAGCTGAGCCCTGTTTATTCAACCACAGAATTCGGCAAAGCTGTTGTACATAACATTGTGCAACCGTCCGGCAGACGTCGCTCCAAAGTCAAGATGGCTAAAAATACAAAGGTCGCCGCAGAAGACGGGAGCGATGCAGAAAAAAACACCGGGAAAAGCAACGCCAAAAGAGCCGCCAAGCACAGTTATAAAGCGAAGGTGTTGCAACGGCTGTTAAAAAAACACGCAGATGCCGCAAATGAAGCTGATTCATCCAAAAAAACAAAGTCAAAGCGACGTGTAAGAGCTTCAAAATCCGTTGCCAATAACCAAAAGCATCTTGCACAAGCCACAGCCTTACGTAACCTTATGATTTCTCTTTTACTAAAAAAAGAGGGTGTCAGCAGAAAAAAAGCAAACCAAGAGAGTGACAGTGCTGAATGCTCAGATGCAGAGAATGAGCAAACGGAAGTGGGCGCGGTCGAGGATGAGCCGGCAAAAAAGAAACGCAAAACCGACTCTTCGACACAAGGTATCAATGTTGTGCAAAGCAACACAACCGGAAATGTGGCTACACGTAAAGTCATTAGCGGCTTTGACGCGTTGCGTCTAAAAAAGGCCACCGCCACTGCTAAAAATCATAAAAAGGATTCCGAGCAAACCCACGACGGACAAAGCCAAAGCAAGCAACTGCTGTTTGGTGATTTAACTGTTGGCATTGAAAGCACAACTACTAATGAAGGCCAAAAAGGGCAGCAGAAACAAGATGGGCGAAAAGTCCTAAGGATAGCCAGGATATCTTTTGAACGTCGCATGTTATCCGGTGTGAATTCTTCTGCTGAAACTGGCATTCAAATCCGTAGCGAAGTCGGCGCCGCGGATAACACCAGCACCAACGCACGTCGCAGGGCGGCCATTATGTCAAGATATTTGTTACGCAAAGGCAGTAAGGCGGCTCCAAAAGGGCTGAAAAAAATTACAAGCACCACCCTCAAAAGCGTTAGGAGCATGGCGGAGATAGGCGGCAAAGCCACTGCATCCGGTTTTGATGCAGTGGCCGACAAAAATTCTAAGGCCGCTGTAGCACCCATTAAATCAACAGCAGCAATGGGTGCCGCGCTGATGCGCCCTCGCAGTCTGCACAAAAAAACTTATGCAACCGTTAAAACCAACATAAAATCAGCCATAGAAGCCAATAAAGGTGTTGCCGGTGAGCATGTGTCCGATGACGATTCGACAGTTATTAAGCCTAAGAAAGTCGTGCTGAAAACAGCCAAAACCACAAAAAACACACTAAAGACTACGCGCAGAGCCTTCAAGGGCACTCTTATCGTAGTAAAGGGTGCTATCAAAATCGCAAAACTTATAAAGGCGATTAAAGTAGCACTTTTGGTGGTCAAATTTGTTAAATTGATAGTTAAAGTCGTCTTTAAAGTAGTGATGGTTGTTGTAAAATTAGTAGCAAAAGCAATTACCGTTATCTCGACAATGGTAACTGCAAAGGTCATTATATTGGTATCTACAATTGCGGTGGCAGCTGTAGCCATTGTTGCTATATTGGCTTTAATATTCAGCACCACACCTTTGATAGATGTGGAGGCAATAATAGCGAAGTTTTGGACTATAATTAGCATGGACAACGCTGTAAACCAACAAATTGCCGACGCCACACAATACGCAGATGATGTTGTCTTCGTGCCACCGGAAAATACCATCGTAAACACCAATGTCGTGAAATTCCTGGTAATCTATACATACTGGCAAAATAATGATTGGGATTATTGGCCATACTGGTTTAGCATTTTGCACAGCGCATTTTTTACGCTGGAAATCGTCGAAGAAATATTTTATGAATGGGTCGATGATGTGCTTGTACAAAGATTGCGTGTATATGTTCACTTGGAATTTCGCACTATCGAAGAAATAGCTCTTGCGCTTGGTTTGGACGAAGATTCTGTGGAGTGGCTGGAAGAAATGATTGGCAACAGATTTCTTCTTGACTTTTTTCCTGAGTTGGGCGCATTAATAGAAGGCGAGTCATCTGCGAGCCCGGATGAGCCGGGATAACCTGTGGGTGATGTGTGAATTAAACAATTTTAAACAACTGAGCAATTTTGCTTAATATCAAACTTAATGAGGTGTTACAATGTCTGACACAAACACAAACGTAGTTGTGCCAACTATTGAATCAATAACAACCAACCCGGAAGCGTCAAAACCACCCACAATTACCACAAAAAGAAAATCGGTAACAAAGGTGGAGAAGTTAGAAGCTCTTATCGCAAAGAAACACAAACAAGAGGATGACATAAAAAGGGCGCAGGAAAATTTACAAAAAATCAACGAAACCATCAAAGCCATGCAACGAGAAATCGGCGGCTTGGAATTTTTAAGTCTTAGCCCGGAAGCAATTTTGCAAATCTCCAAATCTTTTGAATCACAGAATACTTCTGTGATTAACATAATCGAATTTTTACGAGACGGAGATTTCGATAAATTGAGAGAAATACACAACTCAATAAATTTACAAAATCCAAATAATACAGACAACAGTTTGAGGGGGAATTAATATTTAACTATAAAAAGGGTATGATTCAAAAAACAATATCGTCTGAGTTGCGTTTTTGTAAAACACACTCACAACAGGGTCATAGGGATGAAATCCCTAAATACAAAAGTGCAATTTTTGAAAAAAATTGCACTTTTGGCCATATGTTCTCTGCTTGCAAAAACTTTTTTGAGTAAAGAAAAAAGTTTTGAGTGACGCAGTCATTCCTCTAACCATCTTTACCACGATGTTATTTTACAAGAAAGTAAAAATCCATGCTCTCAAGAAGGATGTGAAAGAAATAAAAACATCACCAAAATACATACGCGTTCCGGTATCTGATGAAGAATACACAGATATAAAAGCCAGGTCTGAAAATAACGGCATGTCTATGGCGAAGTTTATGCGCCATATGGCGTTGCAAGGTTATGTAATTCACCGAGGTGTCGTTGATATACAGCGTCTCGTCTGGGAGATAAATAAGATTGGTGTTAACATAAATCAGGTGGTACACCTCATAAATCAAAGCAAGCAAGTGACTTCTTATCAACTTACAAAAATCCAAGACCAACACAATGAAGTGTGGGAGCTGATAGATAAGTTTGCGGAGCCGTTATCGGTTAGTTGGAGTAATGGCGGCAAGTATTCGGTTCACCTCGTGCCCTCGAAAGATGAGTGATACGGTGCCGCGTTTTGCAATGCATAAATTTTCTGAACAATGTACAAAATCAAAAAACAAAAGGGTGTGATACTCTGGCCATCATAAAAACAATCAACAAGCACGGCCACACCAAAGCCGGCATTGACTATATCTTAAATCCAAAGAAAACAGATATTGTAAACCTCGTCTCTACTTTCAATTGCAATCTCACATATGCTCACGTGCAATTTGACAAGGTTCAGCGTTTCTGCCACCATGAAACACAGCGTACTAAAAGCAAGTGTGGCAAAGAAAAACAAAATGTCACAGGCATCCACATCATACAGTCATTTAAAGGTGTGGAGGTTTCAGCCGACACTGCCCATCGGCTTGCACGCGAATTAATTGTCAATACTTTTGGGCCGCACGCGCAAGCTGTCATCGCTACGCACACCGACAAAGGCAATGTACATAACCACATCGTTATAAACTCTGTCGATATACAAGGCAAGAAAATTTATAACAATGTCGAACAACGCAAAAAACTACGACAACTTTCTGATAATTTATGCCGCAAACATAATCTGTCTGTAATTACAAACCCACAAGCGAGTGGTGTGGGCTACAAAGAACACATGGAGCGCGCCAAAGGCAATAGTTGGAAAGAACAATATCGTAATGACATCGACGGTGCGATTCTCTCCAATGATACTTGGG
>Ga0123355_10010077_pt1 | contig 14441 bp, 9 predicted proteins | sample TergutEmb28metaG_3_FD_89872 | JGI IMG/M metagenome (GOLD analysis project Ga0123355, IMG submission 89872) | Embiratermes neotenicus P1 segment gut microbial communities from Petit-Saut dam, French Guiana - Emb289 P1 | ecosystem: Host-associated > Arthropoda: Insects > Digestive system > Gut ...
CTTCTTCCTCCTCTTCTTTTCATCTTCTTCCTCTTCTTCCCTCCTCTTCTTCCTCTCCTTCCCCTTATTCCCCTTCCTCTTCTTCCTCCTCCTCTTCCTCTTCTTCCTCTTTCTCTTCTTGCTCTTCCTTTTTTTCTTCTTCCTCTTCTTCCTCCTTCTTCCTCATCTATTCCTCTTCCTCTTCTACCTCTTCTTGCTCTTCTTTCTCTTATTCCTTTTCTTCTTCCTCTTCTTCTTCTCATTCTTCTTCTCCTCCTCCTCCTTCTTCTCCTTCTTCTCCTTCTTCTTCTCCTTCTCCTCCTTCTCCTTCTCCTCCTCCTCCTCCTCCTCCTCCTCCTCCTCCTTCTTCTTCCTCTCCTCCTCCTCCTCCTCCTCCTTCTTCTCCTTCTGCTCCTCCTCCTCCTCCTCCTCCTCCTCCTCCTTCTCCTTCTTCTTCTCCTTCTCCTTCTTCTTCTTCTCCTCCTCCTTTTTCTTCTTCTCCTTTTTCTCCTACTCCTCCTACTCCTACTTCTCCTCCTTCTCCTCCTCCTCCTCCTCCTCCTCCTCCTCCTTCTTCTTCTCCTCCTCCTTCTTCTTTAGGCAAGTACTAGGATAAATGGTACTGCTTTAAAAGAGTTGGCCTTAGGTACTTGTTTCCACATCCTTTTCAGTTTTTGTAAATCTTATGCAGTAAAGAAAGTATCATTATAATAAGCTATGATACAAAAGAATTTACTTTCATGAACAAAATATTGTATTGTATTCTTTCTTTTGGGTGATTCTCCATCATCTGCATTTAGATACTGGGAAATCACCCAAAAGAAAGAATACAACATTCAGAACACGGTGAACGTTTGAAATCAAAAACAAAATATTACTTAATACTTGTAGGACAAACCAACAAATGTCATGTAAAACATCCTTTAATGCATGGACATGGAACATATGAAACTTGTTTAGCTACCCCGTTTTAAGGAAATGATATGCCTGCGGTCGATACTTGAAAAAATCATTTTATGGGCGCATGTTTTTGCTGCTCTTAGAAATGTTGGAAAATTATGGACTGACATTCTCCAGACACTGAAATAATTCCTTTCCACCTAGCGTTAAATATTGATATGTAAGCTATTTGCCATTTGTCTGAACTTTCATTTTCTCATTGTTGAATTACATGTGGTGGTCATTTTTTAGGTATCTAAGAAACGAGCAGCAGAAAAAATGTTGGAAGAACTTAAGAAGCTACCACCCCAGTCACCCACCAACATGGCTGCGAGTATGGCTCGTCTCAAGCGTAAAGCCAATCCAGGAAAAAAGAAAACACGCAATCTCATCAAGGTATATCAGCAGGTTAGCTATGACAAAACTTTATGTACACTTATATGAGAATATCAGTTGTAGCTCAACATATAAATTTGTATTGTTCAAAAGAACTTCATAATCTGAGTGCCAGGCAGTAGTGGTGAAGATTTATGGAGGGTTTTATTAGTCATACATCCTGTAATGTTTCAGTTTCCAAGAATTCTTTTATCTGGGAATGTGGACTCTTCTATGTGCTTGATACTCAGGCAGTTTAAGGTTTTTTTTTATTGATTTTATGCAACATGAATGAGAAGTGAGAAGGGACTAAGTTATGTATATGGCTGCTGGAAGTAATTTAATGTGGTCACCTCTTATATTAATATTTATTTCAGTTGATTTTTTTGGAGGGTGGGATGGGGATTACTTTGTACTGAAAAGATTATTTACAGTGGTGTGGTTTCATTGGTATCACGCCACATAATGAAACCTGTCAAAATTATTTTTGTTATTGTGCATAGCAAGAATGTATTTGTTTCCATTAAATCTTCTTTGATTTAATGTTTTTCCATTAATTATGGTTACACTTGTATGATCCTAGCCTGTATTAAAAACCTTAAATAGATTTACAGAATACTTTTATCAATGTTTTGATGGATACAGTGTGTTACACAAAGCCTCATGGGAATCATGTTGCAGAAGAATTTAGTAATTGGTTGGCTTTTCACTGAGGGAGAACTTTCATTATAGTCCCTCGATGAAGCAAGCATTTGATGTTGTTTGCAGGCATGGTTAGGGCAGGAAATGTATTATTTTAGGCTCTACAATTGGAAAATGATTACTGAACAAAGTGTTTCAGAGCATGTAGTTTGTGGCAGCCCCTAACACACTATTAATCTATTGACATCTTACAAAAAATTGTTTGTCAGCAAAGGGAAAGCAATTTTATGACACACTGGCTAAAGTGGACTTTGTACAGTCTGTTCCAAAGATTGTGGCACATTTCTTTCATGAATGTTTTCTAAAATGCTTTTATGAATGTTTTCTAAAATGTGAAAATAAATTAAGTATGAAGGGTCATAAATGAAGGTGGTATAAACAGACAGTTTGCTTTAAAATTCACTAGTATGGGTATGTGGATTTATTCTTAACCTACGGTTTATTTGAATTTAAAAAATGTGTGGAATATCACATATAATATTGCCTCCTGCAAATTGGGCATTTAAATACACTCTGCAGTTCAATTAGATTTAGTGGATGTGCAGGAGGTTAGGTGGGACAAAGAGGGCACAGTAAGAGCAGGGGATTATAATTTTTTCAGTGGAAAAGGAAACAAACATCATCAATTGGGAAATTTTTTGTACACCAGAGAATAATTTTAGCAGTTAAGAGAGTAAAGTTTGTTAGTGATAGATGTCATATATAGTTCTGGGAGGTCGCTGGTGAAATATTGTTCTGAATGTGCATGCACCAAGTGAGGAGAAAAGTGATGATTCAAAAGACAGTTTTTATGAGGAATTAGAGCAGGTTTTTGATCATTTTCCTAAGTACCATATGAAAATTCTGTTAGTAGATTGTAATGCAAAAGTGGGGAGAGAGGATATTTTCAAACTGACAATTGGGAATGAGAGTTTACATCAGGATAGTAATGATAATGGTGTTACAATAGTATACTCTGCCACATCACAGCTTAAGTGATGGTGAGGACATGAATAGGGCTTGGGAGAACTTTAAAGAGAATATCAAAACTTCAGCGAAAGAGAGTCTAGGTCTGCACAAGTTGAAGCAGCATAAACCATAATTTGATGATGAATGTTTAGGTTTTTTAGATCAAAGGAAGCAGGCTAAAATGCTGTGGTTACAAGATCCAAGCCAAAGCAATGTAGATAATCTAAACAATGTAAGACATGAAGCTAGCTGACGTTTCAGGAGCGAAAAGAAGGAATATCTGAAAGCTAAAATGGAGGAACTTGTAACTTGTGAACTTGTAGGAATGGTTTGAAACAAGGAGATGCTTTATCGCCATTGCTTTTCAACTTTGTTTTAGAGTATGCCATTAGGAGGGTTCAGGTAAACCAGGATGGCTTGAAATTAAATGGTACACATCAGCTTCTGGTTTATGCTGATGATGTTGATATGGTGGGAGGAAGCGTACATACTATAAAGGAAAATGTGGAAGCTTTGGTATTAGCTGGTAAGGAGATTGTACTAGAAGTAAATGCAGATAAAACTAAGTACATTGTCATGTCTCAAGACCAGAAAGCAGGATGAAGTCACAATGTAAAGATTGATAATAGTTCCTTTGAAAGGGTGGAAGAGTTCAAATATTTGGGAAAAACCTTAACAAAACAAAATTCTATTTAGGAAGAAATAAAGAGAAGACTGAAGTCGGGGAATACTTGCTGTCATTCAGTGCACGGTATTTTATCTTCCAGTTTGCTATCCAAAAATGTAAAGATTAAGCTGTATGGAACTATAATTTTGCCTGTAGTTTTGTACGGGTGTGAAACTTGGTTGCTCACATTGAGGGAGGAACATAGGTTGAGGGTGTTTGAGAATAGGCTGTTGTAGAGAATGTATGGGCCTAAGAGGGGCAAGGTGACAGGGGCGTGGAGAAAACTACATAATGAGGAGTGTAATGATCTGTACTTCTCACTGAATATTGTTCGGTGTTAAAATCGAGAAGAATGAGATTGGTGGGGCATGTAGTGTGTATAGGGGAGAGGAGAGGGGTATGCAGGGTTTTGGTGGGGAAACCTGAGAGAACTTGGGAGACCCAGGCATAGATGGGAGGATAGTATTAAGTTGGAACTTCAAGAAGTGGGATGTGGGGTTATGGACTGGATCTAGCTAGCTTAGGATAGGGACAGGTGGCGGGCACGTGTGACTTCAGTAATGAACCTTCGGGATCCATAATGTGCGAGAAATTTCTGGAATAGCTGAAAACCATTTAGCTTTTCAAGGACTTTGTTCCGTGGAGTAAGTAAATAAGTGAGTAATGTTAAGGTTAGGTGACAGAATCACTGAGGTGTTTTAATCAGGGTGTGAATTTAATTCAACCTGTAGTGGTAACTTAGTATAATTAGTGCTTGCCCATGAGGTGGTTGACCACCCTTCAGTTCACAGTAGAGACATGCACTTTCATTTTGCATGGCACTTATACCAACCCTGGGGCCCACCCAGCCTCATGTGTAGTGGGTACAAGGGTATAAGTCCAGCTGTCAACCCCAAGCATGGTGCTGACCTCCATCTGATGCTGATATTAAGAAGAACATTTTGTCTCATTCCTGCCTGTGTCTGCATTGCATTATGCTGAAACATTTGGGTTGTTTTAACCTGCACTGAAGTTTTCAGATTATACAGTGTAAATGACGTGTCTTAGGTTGGTTTGAATGCTGTGTAATATAGAGTTCACTCAGATTACTTCTTTGTGTACTCATGTTAGTTGTGATTGTACCTCAGGAGCAAAAGGCAGAACCAGAGTATGGTGAAGATATCAACCCAATTTCACGGCTGATCCAGATACAGCAGGCTAAGAAAGAGCGTGAGCCTGTTTACTCACTACTTGAGGAGAGGGGAGTGCCTCGGCGCAGGGAGTTTGTCATGGAGGTGGGCATTAGATACATGGACTGCTATGTTAATGCAGTGGTAACTTGCACAATGCTGAATTATTTTTGGTAATTGTTCCACCTTTGTTTTGTGAATGCTTTCTATATTGATTATGTGCTGTAGTGGGAGTCAGGATAGTGTAGTTGGTATGGTGATTAGGCCATGGGCTGGGCATCTAAGGAATTATAGTTCAACTCCTGGCAGGGGCAAGAGGTCTCTTCTAGAAAATGTCCAGCAGTTTGTGGGATCACCCAGCCTCCTATGCGATGTATACTGGGGGCTTTTTCCACTGGGTAAAGTTTGTCGTATTTGATATTTGTATAGCTTCAGATCCTATGTGGTTACATATTTTTCACTTAATTTCTTTTCTTGTTAGTCTTTGGTATGTTTTATAACACTTACTACATGGGTAGCCCGAGAATGTTAATAACTTGGCATGCCTCCTGTGGGGCCAGTTTATAATATACTCTGTGAACGTCTGGTAGCCTTTGCTGTTCGTATTGGTGTAGCGAATGGAGTGAAATTTGTGCTTGTGGATTTTGGCCACAGAATGCTGTGAAGAACACAAGTCAACTGGTGGAAATTTTTGATGGCATTTACAACCACAATGAATTTGGGCATGAGAGCAGGAAGTGTGCAAAACAGTGTGTAATTCCTAAAAGGAATTCATGAATGGGAAGAGAATGGGAGTTTCAAAATCAAGATTTTCATTACAGCAATGTCAACCAGTGACTATATATTGTGCCAGAATGTGTTAATGTGTTCATAGGGATGCTAACATCTGTTGAAAACACTTGAAGGAATACCACATCAAGGTCACTTACTAGGATAGGTAACACTTTGAAGTGTAAAAATTGTCTAAATAATGTTTAAAAACCCAGTTCCTGCCTCACAGTGCATCATCATTCTATAGCCAAATTGGCTGTTGCTGTGTGAAGAAATAATCACTGTTTATTGTGAGGCTCATGATGGAACACAAAACCATATGCTCGGAACCATGCAGAATTTTTTAGACATAGTCACAAAATGTGAAAAGTGACCGTTAGCCTCGTCATGTATGTCCATCCATCCCTCAGTCTGCGTGGAACAACTCAGCTCCCATTGGACGGATTCTCATGAAATTTGACATTTGAGTATTTTTCCAAGATCTGTTGAGAAAATTCAAGTTTTATTAAAACCTGACAAGAATAATGGGTACTTTACATGAAGGTCAGTATTCATTTTTGATCATATCTTGCCGAATTATTCTTAGAATGAGAAATGTTTCAAACAAAAGTTGTAGAGAAAATCAAAACACATTTTATGTTCAGTAACTTTTTTGAAAAATCATGCCATTTTTGAGATAATGTGGAAAAATGTTGTGTAGCTGGGCAGGCCACATATTGCAAAATGGTGTGTGCACATTGCGTGCTATATACCTAAGGCTAATATACACACCCATAATATGTAACACTTTTGCTTTTCCACTGCAAGAATGGTTGCATCAACACTCCTGAATGATACATTATATGTACATTGCTTGTTTTGTTATTCTCAAGTAGGCAGTGCATATAGTAACCATTGTGCTTCAGGCTTTTCAAACGACATGTACTTTTATTCTGCAGGTATTATAGCACTGGCCTATAGCGTTGTATGTTAATGAGACTTGAGGTTCTGACATTATGTTGGCAAAGATTCAAGTCTTCTGTTATCTCGTGTCATATCATTTGGCAACTATTTACCAGCCAACAAAAGACATGAATTATGACAAAAACTTGGTTGAAATTGTAAAAGTTACAGTTATTTTAGTCCAACTGTCTCCCTTTTTTTGGTGTGTGTGTGTGTGTGTGTGTGTGTGTGTGTGTGCACTCGCATGCGTATATGCGTGCGTGTGGGGGGCGTGCACATGCAAGGGGATGGGCTGAAGAGTGAGAGCAGCTTACCTCTTTCTTTTTCTGCACATATTTTACTTGGACTATTTACCCTTCAGCACCAGCCTCTGTGCACTGTTTATTTTTTATCATCCTTTAAAATGGCTGGTGAATATATTCATTGGAAAGTATAGCAACTGGTAACAAAAAAGATGAAAGGTGAAAAACAAGAAAAACTGGAGGTAGCATTAGGGATATGGATAGGGCAGTCCTTTAAACGATTGGGTTGGTATTTGAATTTAGTGTGTGGTATGTGAAAAAGTCAGTATTATTTGATCTGAAAAAGATAAAATTATAGGGAAAAAACGGTATTTTGTGGTAAATAAGACAGAGATTATGCTGGAAATTTTAAAAGTGCATTAAATTTCCTTGTTGCCTCAGTAAATTTTGACAAGTGTTTTAATGTGCATTTGCATATGCTAACTGAGGTCATTTAAAAGTTGAATGCTTACAAGATAAGGCAGTGTACGTATAATGGAACGCTGGCTCATTTGCGTAAGGTCCCAAATATCAAATTGTGTGGCAGTTTGTTCATTGGGAGCCACACTGATACGTGCAGACAGACAGATTGACAGATGAACAAGCTGATACTATTTCCCTATAAGAGAGCACTTTTATGGTGATTAATGTCACTGTCAACAATAAAACATACTTACTTCTTCATGTTAAGTGCCCAACATTTTTGTCTGATTTTAACCAAACTTGGATTCAAGCAAATGTGGATTTTTACTGAACAATTTGTATGGCAGTCACAAGTATCAAACTTCATGAAAATCTGCCCATTGGGAGCCATGCTGATACATGTGGACAGATGGACATGTCGAAGCTGATAGACACTTTTCATGCCTGTGTGAGTGGCACCTAGAAATATTGCAGCAAGGGACAAGGTTATTAAGGAAAGGGGAAAGGTAGTTGACAAGTATTGTGCACTACTGCAGCATTAAGTGCTCTTCTGATGTGCTGTTATTATGTAATTAACATCTCTTTATCATTGTAGGTAAATTCTACAAGTTTAGAAAAGTTAAAACTTACAGTATTCCAATTTACTGCCACCTTGAATATAATGCCACACAGTGCAGAGAAAAAGCAAAAGTGCTGTATCAGGTATTGACTGTAATTCAAAGTGTCTTGTGTGCACAGTTGAAAAGCATGTTCGTTGTGATGGCAGACATTTTGTTCTATGTGATATTCATTCCATGTCATACATATGCCTTTCCTTTTGTCGGTTGTGTCACGTTTTAAAAATGATAACTTTTGTATGTTTCACTATAAACTGAACAATTTTCTATCCCCAATTCAAGTTAAATATTATTACTACCAACCAAATGCACAGTATCATATACATATAACTGTACTGTTATACATACATGATATTGTGCATATGGTTGATTGTAACAAATGAATATATTGATCTGAAATGTTTGGAGTAAATGACTTTAAAACTCTGATTCAAGTGCCGTCTGTCTTCCTTGAATCATGATTCATTCTGCATAATTTCTGTGTTTATACAGTGTTTGTATTCTGTTCCTCATGGTATGATGCAGGTCTCTATTGGGCAGCATTCATGCACTGGTACAGGGCCCAATAAGAAGTTGGCAAAGCGAGCAGCAGCTGAGGGATTGTTGCAACTGTTGGGTTACTCTCGTCCAGCAGCCCAGCCCGTGAAACCTTCCATTAAGACTGGTGATACGAACCAGGATATGGACAAAAGTAGAAAGGTATATTCTGTGTTCTACAGAAAGTCTAATTTCATTATTCATTTAGTTGGACTTTTGTGAATGAAACTTGCATGGTACATAATTTGTCATCCACTCATTGACTTACCCTCCCACCCACCCATGGTCTTAAGATCCTGCTAATTGCTGACTTACTCAAGAAATTCTCCACCTTACATGGAACCTGAAAGTTCAGTATTGTGTTCAGTATAGCCCACCTCTGGTGCCTGTCTATCCTCAGCCTGCTGAATGCAGTCCGTAACCCTGTATCTTACTTCTTGAAGATTTATTTTAATATTATTTGTCTCTTAGATGCGTAGGTGTCTGCATTGGGTTTTGAAGTGACTCAGTAATTAAGACTGTACAGTGTCAGTTGGAGATAGACAAATTAATATAAACTTTATGTTTTCCATGCCCATGCATTATAAAATATTTTTACTATGTAACAAATAACAAATCCACATAAGTAAAATAATTTTATCATATATTGCTCTTCACTGACATGGTGATGATAGTCACAGAAGCAACCAAAACATGTCTGAATAGCAGTATATGATGAAACATATTTTATTGATGTGCATTTGTCGGTTGTTACATAGTATAAATGAATATATAAGTTGGAGCATTGTTTGAGTGAAAGTTGTTGGGAAGAGCCAAAACACTTGGAGATGAACCTGTCTGATTGCCACTGAGTCCACCATTCTAATTAACCCTTTAACACCAAATGATATATATATATGTACATGTACATGTACATGTCATAAACAGTGTGTCAAAGTTTGGAGGAGTTTTTTCCACTCCTATTCGGTTAAATGCTGTGGCTCACTATGCATCAGGACCCATGAAGGTCAGACTTTCCTTCAGAAGCCAGAATGTACCCCCTCCACCTCCTAAACCCCTCCACAAACACCAATATATATGCAGACACTTAGTAACTTTCTAAACAGGATGCACTAGTTACCTCACTGAAAACAATGTAAACAACAAGAAATGAATATTATATATACTACAGATTGCTCATAATAATGATTACTCCCATTTCATGGTAACAGAATTAAGTACAAGAATTAAAACCAAACTTCTAAATCAGTTGGTTAATTATCCTGATGTACAGTAGCCTCAAACATGGATAATTTTAAGTCCCACGATCCTTTGATTATAAAGGTTATTAACATATTTAAATACACTAACTTTCTCATTGCCTTTCGGTCATTGAACATTCCATTCATCCTACTCAGACCACAAAAATAAATGGAAAGCAAATATTTGGCTAGTGGTATCTGTAATTTAAGATGTAAAACGTGTGATAAATTGCATGTAGGCCAAAGTGCATAGTCATAATAAGTTTCCTAGAACACCATAGGTACATAAAAACAAATAACCCAAAGTCTGCATATGTGTACACATTTTAAGTAACAAATATAATTTTGATCCATACAGTACACCTTAAAGGTAAGACCATGTCACGAAGGAGGGCACATGAACTGTGTAGAAAATTTTGACATATTTTACCAACATCAAGAAGTATTTATCGATGAGCAAAATACTTACGATATGAATTCTTTTTTACTGTATCTTAAGATATGCAAACCCAGTATGCTTGTACGTATCAATTACACATCTTCAACGGCATCTGCTCCATGACAACAGGTCAGTACACAACACTCCTACACAAGACACATCAGTAAACACCATACGTTGTGTATATAATATCAAGATTTGTGGATATCCCTTTGAGATTTTAATGTGATTTTATTCCATTTTAATTTTAGTTAAACCTTTTTGCAGGATCTGATTGTTTGGTTTGAATACTTTGATACCAGAATTTTTTATGCATACAGCCACATATAAGATAAACAGTAGCACATCGTTAATCTTAGTAGAGGACATCCTGTTGTGTTTAAGTATAATATTAACATGATATAAAATATATACTTCATCAAACACACTATCTTATACTTTATTCGTTTAAAAATATATTATTAACCCTTTCCCCGTTCAATTTAAATCGCTAGTGCCTGGGCAGAAGAGCCGAGTTTTTTCACGGGACATTTAAATTTACGTACTATACCAGAAACCCTTTAGAGCGTTTAGAGGGGGAGGGGACTTTTAAATCCCGAGCGCTTTGGAGCGTTAGGGAGGGGAAAGGGTTAAATTAATAAAGTATAAGATAGTTATGTTTGACAAAGTATATATTTTATTTCATTTTAATAGTAGCACATCAATTAATTTTATTCAAGAATATGGAATCATCACGTTATCAATAATATCCACAGTTTTTATTTTTATGGCTGCCACTGTTTACTTGAAACATTTTATTTTTAAGGCTGTATTTTTGAAATTGGATGTGTTGGTTTTGTATGCCGCTGTATTGTGTCTACCTGAGGATGGTCATTTATCAACTAAACATGCAGGAGAATCTATGTGTATGGATAATTTATGATATTACATTAGTTTTGTGCACTTGTTGGTGTGTATGGATGATGATGTTCATATCTTTGTCCTTATCAGCAGAGTCCCTTGTTTCATTTTCAGCAGTGTCTGAAATTTTGTGATATGTCATTATTTATTAATCTGGTTCTTTGCTTCAGAGGAATTCATTTTGTTGTTGCATGTGTGTTATTAATTGTGAGAAATTGGGCATCATGATTTGATAGGCCTTTTATTAGGGGAGATGTAGAAAATGATTTTAATTTGCTGTTATTCACAGATACATTATCATTGGCAGTACTTGTGTCATTTTGAATTCTTGTTGTAAAATTGACTGTATGTGACACGTTCTTCTTCGTCTCCTCCTCATGCTTCTCCTCTTCCTGCTTCTCCTCCTCCTCCTCCTCCTTATTCTCCTTCTCCTTCTCCTCCTCCCCCTGCTCCTTCTCCTCCCCCCCCCGCTCCTTCCCCTTCTCCTTCAGCTCCTCTGCCTTCTCCTTCTCCTCCTTCTCTTTCTCCTTTTCCTTTCTTCTCCTTATTTTCCTTCCTTCTTTTTCTCCTTCTTCTCCTTCTTTTACTTTTTATACCATGCAATTGATGTATCATAAAGTGAACCAAGAAACAAGAAGAGACATTCAGGAAGATAAGCTTCTTTATAATTGATAGTTCTGTATGAGGTTTTGTGTTCCGTTTGTAATTCTCTTTCATGTCATCATATTGTCTGTATATAATGACTTCAGGTGACATTCCTTGAGGAGGAAAAAGTGGTTGAGTTGCCAGCTGGTGGCAGCAGTGGGCGGCAGTTGGTGCCAGGTCTTCTGCTTATGGCTGACAACACAGCAGGGAACTATGTACACACACCTACCAAAAACTCTGGTAAAGCAAAACTGTACAGTCATTCCATTTGTGTTTGTAACGGATTAATTATTTTATGGTAATCTGATGACCTTTCTAACTGGCTAGGATAAATAATGCTTTTGACATGCATGTATACATGCGTGGATTATGAAACGTGCTTGAGTGTTTTATATCAGTTCCATAAATGAAAGATTCATGTCTCCAGTTTTAAAACGACATGCCATTCCAGGCAGGTCATGTTTTATGCCAGAGTTATGTTATGGAAAATGTCGCACAAATCAAAAATAAAATTTCCATTTAAAACAGTATGTTTCCTGGTGGTTAGGGGGATTGACAGCCTAATCCAATATAGTGAATGACTATACCATTAGTGTCCATATGGATGTGTAGAGTATATGTGTACTGTATATGCAGTATATATACATTGCTGTTCAGTATACATTTATTTATTTATTTCTAATGTGATAAAAATGTAAGACACATTTATAGTTCTTGGCACAGTTCGAACAGCCACTTCCTGTTTCATATTGTTGCCATTTAAGGTTATCTACACATATAGCATCTCGTAATTCTGTCAGCATATTCTTGAATTGTACATCTGCTACTATGACTAAATCTTAACATTATGGCATATGTCAACAAGTCGTTCACTTTTTTCAGTTCAGCTTACTATGTCTGTCTCTTCAGTACCAATTATTTTAGACCAGTTTTCACTTGGATTGCAATAGCTGATGTAGATGTACATTTCTCTCTCGTTGGTAAGAGAAGCAAATGTTGGTGAGGAAACTACATGAGGCACATGATTGCCATATTTACCCAAATGCAAGATGACTCTAATCTAAGACAACCGCTCAAATAAAACACCCTGCCAAGGAAAAATGTATTTATTCAAATCTAAGGTAAACCTCCCCCCCCAAAAAAATAATATGTCTGCTGGGGAAAAAAATACTATTAATTGCATACACTTAATACACAGACATGTCAGATTCTGTCTACCTATTCCAATCAGTGTCACTGTTTCCATCGTCACAGTCAGTGCCATCATCTTCCTCACCCTGACTCTTAACATTCCCATCCCCTTTACTGCCATGTCTCAACATACCACCATCAGTCTTATACACTGCATTGGGTATACAGCATTTCTTAAAACCCTTCACAGTCACTTTGGTGAATTGCACTGCCATGCTGTTACAATCCATGTTCACTAAATGATATGTTTATGTTTCTGAGTGTATAAACATACTTGAAACAGTGAAGATTCACAATTTTCTCTGCAGATGGTGTTAGTGGTGTTAAGAGTTTTAAATACACATGTTCTGGTTTTTTGTGTTGTGTTTGTGATCTGGTCGGTCTGAGTTCATGACTTTTTTTTATGGTTATTAATATGTGGATTGGCCAGGGTTTTATTTTTGAGCCTTGTAGCTGATTTTTAATTTTTCAGTAGCCATATTTCTGTTACTACCTTTGGACTAGATTTTTTTCAGGTGTTTATCTTGACAAGTTACTGTGCCTATGATGCACAGTGATTGAGAATAACTTAATCTACACGTACACCAGTTTAGGTACTCCTTTGCCTGAAAATGGAAACAGAGCTGGTTTCATAACCATCTTGCTTCTCTTTAAAAAATTAAACATTGGACAAAGTCCCCCCAACAATGGTGTCAGTTGACTTCATTTATCATCTTTTCTCCTTGTGGATTTCTTGACCTTTGAAAATGGGGCCAATAGGTTTTCCTGAAATGTTGGCAATTAATTACTACTCTGTGCTGCATGATATCCCAGTAGAGTGCAGATGTTGAATAATGATTTGGTGATGCACGCCTAGGTTTGTCTCCACATGGTCCCATTCAGATTGATGTGGCTTGCTGCAGTCCACTTCAGCACTTCATAAACGAATTTAAGACGCTCTCACACATTTAAGCATGAAATGTAAGGAAAAATTGGAGAATTTCTGCTTTATTTTTGCATACCCACATATTTAAGCAACTTCTTAATTTTTATTCATACACTGTAGGGCAGTAGGGATCATTGTGTGATACCTGTGTCATATGTGGCACATAGTGACCCTAAAAATGACACAAGAATAATTTTAAAGACTAAACAAAGTTTTTTTTTTTTTTAATTTGAAGATTTGGTACTTACATCTTTGCTTGGTTTAGGGAAGTATTCTTGTAATGTAAAAATTAAATTTTTGTCCAATACACCACTCGATATTAAGCTGAAGTAAGATGGCATAAAAAACAGAAAAAAAATTGGCTTTCGCTGTATTATGAACTTAACAGGGTACTTAATGTGAAGCTGAAAAAATGTACATATGATGATGCACTTGATTCATTGGCACATCACATTTTGGCTTGGAGAAAGCGGGGTAAGGCTGGGATTGACCACCTCTGATGTAGAAACTGCATTTCTAGTAATATTTCTTACCAAGTTTGTGTGAAGCAAGATTTGATGTTATCATGGTGGTGACTGTGAAGTGAAGTTATCATATCCAGGGATGAGATACTGTACGCGCTGTCTAGTTCAGGATACATAAAGGTTAATAGAAATCCTTCTATTCGGATAAATGCACTGGTTCTGTAATTTTGGTTATATTCTAAACATTCAATAATAAAGGCTGGTTATACAATAAGCCTGGTTGCAC
>Ga0123355_10010078_pt1 | contig 14440 bp, 13 predicted proteins | sample TergutEmb28metaG_3_FD_89872 | JGI IMG/M metagenome (GOLD analysis project Ga0123355, IMG submission 89872) | Embiratermes neotenicus P1 segment gut microbial communities from Petit-Saut dam, French Guiana - Emb289 P1 | ecosystem: Host-associated > Arthropoda: Insects > Digestive system > Gut ...
TAATACTCCTGATGATGGGTGCTGTGACACCCGAAACATGTAGAGTAGTTTTGCAGTGAATAAATATCTGCATACTGTTGCATCTGTTGGATTTTTATTCACATTGAATTACGATGCACGGAATCATGAGCTTAAAAAAAAGTTTTATAAACTGTGCCCATTTTGCCTGCATGTTACAGAACATCAGGGTGAATTGTGAAACCTTTTTCAAATGAAGCCAACTAGGTGCACACTACTTCTCAGCATATTTATTTCAATATCTCTACATTTTTCGGGCAACTACGTACCCATCATCAGGAGAACTTACTGTATCTATGCGACACTGGACAGCCACCTATACAGAGTGAAAAATACTAGTGTCACATAGATACAGTAAGTTCTCCTGATGATGGGCACATAGTTACCAGAAACATGTAGAGAAGTTGAACTAAATGTACTGAGAAGCAGTGTGCACCTAGTTGGCTTCATTTGAAAAAGATTATACAGGGATGCACAGTCAACAAAACATAAAGTGTGAAACCTTTCTCATATGAGCCCCATTTTTGTACTAGGGATCCAAAAAATATGGTCTTTCCTTGAAATCACAAGATGTATTTTGTTTCATACATGCAAAGGTAGAAGGCAGATACTCATGTAGTTCAAATTGTTATTGCCAGCAGTTTGTCCTACATCAGAAGTAATCCTGTAGAAGATGAAGCAGTGTGACTTAAATATTTCACAAAAAATAGATAATTCTGACCTGTGGTTAACTCGACAGCTGGATCTTACATAATACAAATTCATATGCATTAGTATATTTTTATTTAAACCCTGTAACTTGGAAGAACACACACAAATTGCTAGTGAGGGCATCAGACTGAACTGCAAGACATGTAGTCCTGTGAGACAGTGTAACCGTACTCTCAGTTATTTGTAAGAAATATGATGCCAGTGCAGGCCAGTTATGAGATTACAAGAAAATAAAAAATCCTAGCCTGAGAAGTTTCATAATTGTGTGTTGCTTGGTTTGGCTATTTATTGAGCCCTCTTGCCAGTAACTGGTAATTATTTTATGTCACCCAGTGTCACTTATAAATAGTATATAGGAAAGGCAATAGTGCCCATATTAGACGTGTACAATACAATAATATAATTTATTCGAGTTCAGTTCTTACAATAGTTGGGTCTACCTTCCGATTAATACTGGGTGGTCGCAGTGGTATACCATCGCTGTTTTATATTTGTGTCATATTTACATTTACTTTTGTTCTGTTAAACCATTTATACTTAAATTTGATGTATGTTTGTCCGTGCATCATAGTATACGCACAGAGAAGGAAACCAACTAGATGCTACTGAATGCTTTATTGCACGTATAATCTGCTCAACATGTTTCGGGCACTTATATGCCCATCATCAGGAGCTCGAGACTATACTTGTGTTATTGCCGCATGTGGTGTGCAATGCCTCGGTTGCTGGTGGTCGGCTGTTACGAGCAGAGCAGCAGGCTATGTGTCTGGGATGAGGGAAATTGTTACACAGTTTCCCTCATCCCAGACACATAGCCTGCTGCTCTGCTCGTAACAGCCGACCACCAGCAACCGACGCATTGCACACCACATGCGGCAATAACACAAGTATAGTCTCGAGCTCCTGATGATGGGCATATAAGTGCCCGAAACAAGTTGAGCAGATTATAAGTGCAATAAAGCATTCAGTAGCATCTAGCTGGTTTTCTTCTCTACACTTTTATACTTCATTTTGTCTAAACATCTGCCTAGAATTCTTATCTGATCTTTATTAGTGGATCTTAATGTTTTCCTGTAAACTACCTCTTTATTCATACTTAACCACTTATCATTTAAATATTTCATTCTCCAGTTTCTAGTTTACAAACATTCCAATAATATGTGTAAAACACCCTCTTCACCTAAACAATATGGGCACCTCCCTTAATTGGTGATTCTTCACATTCCTTTCAATTGCCACACCCCTACTAGTAGCCATGCTATTTCATTTGTGTCTATGCTTCAACACCATTAGAAATGAAGACAAGTTCTTTTCTTGCTACAGAGTTCATGAGGTTTTCTCTGACAGCTTTGATATTAGACTTGTAGACTTTGTTTAACATAGCTGTGGAAATGTTTTATACCACATATCTAATTTGTATAAATGGTTTATAGAGTTTACTGAATGCAAATAAAGATATACAGTTTTCATATTTTGTGTTCATTTTCTTTGCTGTGCAAACAAACATGAACACACGTATTTAAAAACATTTTTAAAACTGTAATGAGGACAAATCAGTGATCCAGCAACAAGAACATTCATTGTGGATCTTTCTGCAGAGGCAACTACTCTGTTCTTTAAATTAGATGAATTTGAGTATTTAATGTAATTAATTTGCAGAAAGTAGCTTTACAAAGTTCAGCTGAAGCACTTCACTAGCCTTCAGGGCAAATCTGAATATATTTTTTGTGGAGCCCAAACCCTTGCAAAACTCTTCTGCTTTGAATTCCATTTTTTATACAGAATCATTTAACTTCTAATGCCAAAAAAATGAAAGATGGCTGTTTTCAGCATCCATGTCAGAAGAATTTATTTCTGGTAAAACTGTTTTGTTTGCAAACCCTGGAACCTTTTGAGGGATTACGAAGATCTTCAAGGTGGGATGTTAAAAACAGCGTAAGTCTGAATGCTTAATATCAGAGACTTGATAGAATTTGCTGAGAATGAAATGATGTGAAAGATGTTATTTCATTTGACATTCAGAAGACCATGCATCGTGATATATTCTTATAATAAAAGCCAACTAGATGCACTCTTTCTCAAATTTATTTTGTTAAAGAACTCTACATGTTTCAGCCAGATCTACTGTCCATCATCGGGAGTCTCAACAGGACCTGACCTTGCTAGCAGACAGTCAACATAACTAGCATGACAAATACCTGTTGCTGTGTATACAGTGTTGAGACTCCTGATGATAGACAGTAGATCTGTCCAAGTTCTTTATTAAAATAAATTTGAGAAATAGTGCATCTAAGTGGCTTTTATTATAAGAATGTTATTTCATATTATGCTTCTAGAGAGTGTGCTCATTCAAGAAGGCAGAAAGCATATCATTGTCTTAGCCAAAGTGAGCTACTACAGTGGACCTGACTTTTGGTTTTAATGTCGGTGGTGTTTTAATCAGGTTCCATGAATCTTTCTTTTAATCATATTTCTGAAATATTGGCAAATTATTAAATGGCTGTTTGATTTGAGTTCAATTTCTTAGGTTCTGATTTGTTTTTATTAACGTATTGACCACAGATTGAGTGTGAATAGCTGCTAACAGTTGAATGGAGAAAATAGTTGTTTGTTAGACTAACAACTCATCTGTTAGCTTGGAGAACCACATAAACAGTAAAGCTAAACGGAATCTGGAGGGATACCTATTGAATCGTCAGTGCTGTTGGCATAGAAGTTGCCTCGTTATTTATTACATTTGCATTAGTTGCAACAATGCATCTATTAGCTTTGCCATTAGCTGGCTGTCAATTCCTACTTCACTCTCTCTGTATTTAATAATATGAGAACCGTTGACCAAATTGTAATTGCATGTGATATTGGCGGATTGCTGCAGACAAGTACAGTCCAGTTGTGTTTAAAACTGGATTATAAAAACAAACACTTTACAGGAAGACATACATGTATTTCTTTGTGCATCACCAAGTGTAAGTTTATGCATATAAAATGAAGTAAAAGATGTTTTTAGGAAAACCTGATGAACCCATACTTAGCATTTATGTAAAGCACCACCTCATTGGCCCCAATCTTCATGGAACTAAGAAGGATCACACAAATTTATGCAAGGACTTTCAACATGAGGTCTGATCAGGATCATTTAGGCTCTGGTAGGCAAGTTGCATTTATCCCAAAATGTATTATGTCCTGTTTATTATTCTTGTGTTTCAGGAACAGTATGTAGTTTTATTGCAAAGTGTTTTCTTTTTGTTGTGTTGGTGGGATGTAGAGGTTCCCGCATTTTGTGTGGCAGGGATTCTTGTGAGAAGTACAATAAAGAAACAGGAAGTAGTAAAGAAAACTTGGCTGAGATTCTTTCCTTAGTTTGTCCGATTTATACAGTGCTCTGTGCGTTCATTTTGTTCCAAGTGTTCTGCTTATCAGTGTGATTTTGACAAACTTTGTTTCTACCAAAGTTGTGGAAGCCAAATGTGGTACGTAGAACTTGCAACTGTTCTCCGTTTTCCAAATTTCACTCGGTGTTGTTGATTGTCAGAGTAGCAGAATGACTAAAGTCATTGCAATTTCTATGTAAGTTACACATGCACACAAACATCACATGGCTATAAAACAGTTTAAAATGATTAAGTATGTTTTGGTAATTGTGCTTTGGAGTGATTACTTTAAGTATTTGTACTTTCCTCTACAGGAAACTTGCTTTTGCTGAGGAACATGGAAGTTCTGAGGGGTATAAGGGACAAGTTATTGATTCAATGTATCCATTTCTAAGTTAAGAACAGAAAGATCCATTACACTACCAGGGTTTCCAAAGTATGAATTGTTTGGAAGGGGTGGGTTATTTGGAGTTGAACAGCAGTTTCCCTTGATTAGGTGTCATTTGTGGATGTTACTCCAGCTAGCTGCTGCTGTTGTAGTTCTGCTGTCTGTGGAACATTGCAAAACAACAATCAACAGCAGTGAGATGGAGATCTATATGTACATAGGTAATCTGTGAAGTCAATTATTTGTTAACAAAATGAAATTTACGGTCTGGGGATCGAATCCTGGTAGGGGTGATATTTTCCACACTTGTCCAGACTGGCTCTTGGGCCCACCCAGACTCCTGCACATTCTGTACTGGGTGTCTTTCCAGGGGGTTAAGGCAACCAGTGTGGAGTTGAACACCCACCCGTATCTAGTGTGGAGGTTGAAGAGGTGCATTAAAGCACTATTTCTCAGGGCTTTCATGGCCTGTGCTAGGGTGAACTTTACCTTTTTATATGAGTTTGGGGGATGTGGAGGGCAGTTATTGATTGCCAGATCGATTCTTTACCCGGGCTTTTCAGTGTCCGGCTCACTAGGACTGATGTGTTTTCATGATTCATTTATAGCAACCCATTCAGGTTTCACCATCTGTATAATGTACTGCAGGAAAATGGTAACACCTGAGAACAGATGAACATTAGACTTAATATTGAGAACAATGTAGCTTCTTCTTTGGGAGCCAGGAAAGTGCAGGTGGTACAGGTACTGGTTTACAAGCTATGTGCCTTCATGGCCTGTAGAGGGACATATTTACCTTATAACTTCTTCCTCCTTGCTACAGTATGAACCTGTTAGCCCCTGCTTAAAAATGCTCTCTCCATCTATACTTAAGTTACCCAGAGCAAGATAACCTACCTGTATGTTTAGTCCAAGAATTTAAATATACCTCAAAATTCATTGCACCTGCATGAGTATTACGCTCTGTTCTCTTGTGTCATTAACTACAATAAAAGGGAAGTCAAATTTATTACATGCACAAAGCGCAAAAAAGCGCCAGTTATTTGGTATTTTTCCGTGAAAGGGTCTACTATATTTTGCTTAACGTCATACATCGGTCAAACGCATCTACACGAAACTGCTAGGAATATTTAAAAAAATTACTGAATTTATCTTCGGAGACCAGAAAAGCATAGTTAATATAGTGACTATGCTACAGACTGAACAATCCAGGGTTCGAATTATAGTAGCAAGCTATTTTCCTGCTCTCTAAAACGCCTAGGCCGACTCTTAACCACATCCGGCCTCCTGTTCCATGGCTACCAGTACGGGGGTTCATTACATAGAAGTAAAGCGGCCGGGGCGTGATGCTAGCCACTAACCACCAGTTAGTACCAAGTGGCTCCACGTCTCGTCAGCTGCACTTTCACCTTTACGTTAATTTACCATGTCTTACCTGAAACTTTACTACAGTAGGTGTTCAGTACGATGCTGTGCGAGCTAGCGTTAGAACAGGTTATAAACACTAATCGCGAAACGTGCCTCTGAACGCACAATTAACGATGCGCTATAAAGGCTGCAGCCACAGATCATCTAGTACGGCTGGAGCCACAGATCATGCCGGAGCTAATCCATGTGTTGAATTACAGCGTATGCGCAGTCCGACCGGAACACGATTGTGGACCGGCCGGGGTTGTGTCGTGTGGGAGGGAACCGGTGCAATCGATGAACAGAGCATGAAAAGCGACCGCCCACATTCGGAGAAAACCGGATGTCCGTGAACGAGATCGCCTTGAAGATTTGTTCTACGTGATTCGTTCGTCCGCGAACGACGAATTTAAAGGTGTCGCTATGTCCGTAGATCGGCGTTCGGGAGAAATGTGTTTTGCTGGAAACATTTGTTCATAATATTTCAACTGTCGTTGAGTTTATGTCCTTTTCAAGCTGATTTTTCATTGTATCCACAATGGCTACAAGAGCAGCGACCTGTAAGTTGATGGGGAGCGAAACGTACGATTTTTACATACAGTTAATTCTCACAGACTAATGTGTAGAGGCAAGATTTCAGGTTTGAAATCGATCTATATACAGTTTTAAGGGATTTTCTGGGTCCCAGCGCATTATGTAGGTAGACCGTGGAGTGTCAATGGATGCAGTGCGTAGTCTTTCCGAAACGTCGAAAACCATTTTATGAGTATTTTTGGTGTCTGAACCCGGAAGGAAGAATGCGAACTTGCGCAGAATGTAAATGGAAGGGCAAAATCTAGGAAACTCAGACACATATTTTTGTTTACATGTTAGATATACTGTAAATTTGTGTATTTGAGAAACAGGTCAGCTTCTTGAACTTGTCTTCAGGATTCAGTCAGCCTGATGTGAATGTCATAACTGAAGTGCATGTGGATAGTTTTCTGTTAGTAATCTCCACTGCCTCTTTGAGCAGCATTGTTTTGTTTTGTGGTAGAAAGCCCTTGGGAACTTCTTACATGACATTCTTCTATAGTTGCAGAAGTCTTCCCAAACTTTTTTGTCTTTGTGGTTTATATTTTGCGATCCAGCATGGAATTTTTTCATGTTCTTTTGAGTTTGTTCTGTATGCTATAAATTATGTTATATCTAGAGTTTCAATTTTCTCAGAATTTCTTCATTTCTGTCACAGTCCAAGAGGGCATGTGCTGTTTATAAAATGTTTTTCTGCCTAAGTCTTGTTTCACCAGTTTGTACAGCCTATAATTCACTGCCATAAGGTGCTGTTCTAGCAAGCATCTTGTAAATTAATGTGTGCCCAAACACTAATGAGGATTTGAAAATTATTTTTTTTCATAGGATTTTGATAAAATTTGAACATTTAAGTATGTGATTGTTTTAAAGTGTTTGAGGTGAAATAATGTTCTTGTGAATTGTTTGTGATGTCTTCTTATAAATCTTACACTTCGATGAATATGTTCTATCTGTCTGTACTAAATATTGTTCTCCATTGCCTATTTTTGTCCGGTACAGCATCAAGTCTCAAAACTGTGTTCTAGCATTATGTTTTCTTTTCTAAAGAATGTACTCATTCTTGCCCACTTATATGTAAAATGTTGTTAGATTTGTAGAAATATTGCTCTTGCATGATGTCCACATACCAGAAAAGAGGGAGATAAAATATCATGTGTAGTGTCAGTGGCTTAGGACATCCTAGCTTTTTTGATAACTTTTAATATATGTTGCTGTTAGTAGTTTAAAAGAGGTAAATTATATTTTCATTGAATTGAAGGATGAAGTAACTATAAGTAACCTGATATTAGTAGTGTAATTAAGTCTTGGAGACTGCAAAGGGTCAGGCATGTGCCTTATACAGAGAGTACAATTTATGTATTGGATTTTGGTGGAAATGGTTTGTGAGAAGTTCTTGTTGGAGGGCCATGGAGAATGTGCTTAGTATTAAGTTGAACCTTCTAAAATATGGTAACAACACAGGTTGATGGAACTGGCTCAGGTTCATGTCTAGTGGCAGATGTTGGCAGCATTAATTCTTCACGTAGCTATGTTTGAATAAAGAAAATAAGTAAGTGGTTATATTTGGCAGATAAATGAAGTTTATTGTTTATATGTTGTATAAGCATAACAGGATGCCCTCCAGTAAATTGATTCTTCAGCTTATGCCACCAGAGAGTTAATTTTAACTAATAGCATTAAAATACTGGTCACAAAATTTCACCCAGGTATAGCTTGTACAGGACTGAGAAACATTTTTAGAATTCTGTAAGACTGTAAAATGTTTTCTTTTAAAAACAGCGATTAATTTTGTTTTTATGAGTGCAACATTCTAATTTGTAATTGTATTGTTGGATCCAAGTGTACAGTAATTAAAGTGTCCTTGTTGACTCTTAATACAGTAAAATTCCATTAATGCAGCACCATTAGGACTGGACAGGTGCCATCTTATTGGATATTCTGGTTTATCAGGTGGTACCTCTGCTAAGTTCCTACAGGTAATTTTTGTTACTGCTGGCCTGCCCAACTAATTATAATCAGAAGAGTATTCCATTTGGTTATTGCCTTCATCTGTTGGTTCAGGGCCATCAGGGTCCTCTTCTTTGTTTTCTGGATTCCTCATAGCTAAAGGAGTTGTTGGAGTAGGAAACATGGGGTCAGGAGATACCACAATGGTTGATGTACAGACACTCTTGATGGCCTTTTTGAACGTGTCACGAGATCTACCCATAATTGTAATTGTAATTTATTTCACATTTCAGATATCCATGATAGGTAACAAAACCTTTGGATATAGAACAAGTCATAATAGAATATGTAATAGCTACATATGTAATACAGTATATAATGGCTACATAAAAATAAACTGGTTATTAAACAAGCATTAGTATTAAGATATTACATAGAAGTGAAAAAATAGTTAAAATAAAAGCTTAATAAAGTGGTTAGTAAACAATGTGGTAAGAAAGTAGTTAACCCTTTGACGCCTAACGACCCCTGTAGGGGTTGTACCGCACCGCTAACCTCTAAACGTTGCATTTTATATATTTATTCAACAAATATAGGTACTGAATATTTTAAACATGGTATATACTCTCCGTTTCTTTCTATTCAAAATGCGGTTTGTTTCATAATTCTAACATATTTGGTTCCTGTTTTATTCACATTTTATGTACAGGGTGTGCTACAATTAAAAAAAATAATTCCGGCGCCAAACGGTTAAGTATATAAGATTGAGAAGATAAGTATTAAAATGTATAAATATTTGAATAAAGTTTATACAAAACCCACAGATTTAACCTTTATTATATTTAAAACACTCACCTATGAATAAAAAAGAATGTAGGTTTCATAGATATTGTTTGTTCACTTAAACCCAATAGATTTTACAAAGACATTTACATAGTTTTTATAACTTTAAATAAATGGCTAAGAGCAAACCAGTTATTTTTAAACTTTAAAAAAACAAATTATGTACACTTTACAACTAAGAGAAATATGTCAGTAAACTTAAAAATAGGCTTCAGCAATAATTTTATTACCAACAGCTCCTACACAAAATTCCTGGGGGTGGCAATGAATAATCATATTGACTTAATTATCAAAATGTTGAGTAATGCTTGTTATATAATTATGAATGCCAAAATATACATGTCTGTCTGTTTCATCATTAAAAGTGATTTATTATGCCTTTTTTGACTCAGTTATAAGCTATGGAATTATATTTTGGGGAAACTCGTCGCACAGTTCAGTAATTTTTAGAATACGAAAAAAGTCAATTAGAATTATGGAAGGATGTGGGAACAGAGTTTTGTGCAGAAACTTATTTAAGACATTACAAATTTTGCCTTTGACATCACAATGTATGTTATCTTTATTAGTGTCTGTGGTTCAAAACAAAAATCTTTTCCTGACAAACAATGAAAATCACAATTTAGACACTAGACAAAGAAATAATTTATACGTTCCTGAAACAAACTTAACCATTTACCAAAAAGGAGCTTATTATTCAGGGATAAAAATTTTTAATAATTTACCCTTAGAGATTAAGAATGTTGCTGGTAACCAAAAAAAAAATTTAAAATTGCTCTGAAAAAACTTTTACACACTCATTTTACACAACTGAAGAGTACTTTAGTCAATTGTGAATTAAGAACTGTATCACAAGATTTTAATATAGTGGTATTTTGATTTAAGGTTTCTGTCTATGTGCATTATGTACGTACTCTTAAATTTTTTTAAGTTATGTTTAGTTACATTATGTATTTCATTGACTGTATATTCTGAACTGATCGCATTTCCTTGTATAAACTTGATTTATTATTTATGTATCATATGCACAAATTACTAGCATATGTATCTTACTGTCAAGACTCATTTGTGCTATGTCTGTTGTTATCTAATTACAAGTTCTATATCCACTCAGATGATTCTCTGGAGTACTAAATAAATAAAATAAAAATAGATGAAACTTTCTTCTGGTAAGAAATATTGAGGGCTACTTAGCAAAAGTGCCAGGTTATCAGATGATGGATTAAAGGAATTTTACTGTATTTGAGGGGTTGGTAATTTGGGACTGAACATTGGAATATTTGCTGTTCATATGTATGCATGTGTTTATGTCAAATTTCAACTTCCATAATATCTGTAACATTATTGATGGTGACACATTGATCAAAAGAGTTCTTTTGCTGCAGTGTCAAAACTGTGTGCTTAGAAGCAAGGGTATTGTAAAGTTAATAAATTACTGTAGCAATAATTTGTTTAACATTTCAGTTACAGCCAAGATACGTAATCTTCATGATTGTCAGCTACGATTATTACATAATGTTATGCCGGTTCCTTCTGGAGTAGATGTAGCCAATACGCTGAAGTATTTTTCCCAGACACTGTTAAGTAAGTGTGCCTGCCCTTAAACAAAATAATATGCCTTCCTGAAGTAAAATATGATGATTACAGGTCTGTTTTGAGGTTTGTGCTTGTTGATACTGTTGAGTATGAATGGATATCTGATTTATTTTTTGGAGAATTTGGTAAAACAAGGTGATGTAGTTGAAGTAAGATGAAGTTCTTGATTTTGGTTTCATGTTCATGAGTATCACTTATTTTAATTTAAATTTGATTTTGATATTTTAAATAAATTAGATCAGTCATAAAAATCAGAAGTGTTACTTATGTCTTGTGGAAAAGTGTAAAAGTTCACTTCATTATATGATTTTCATTGTAATTTTGCTTGGCAGCTGTACTGAAAGATGTTCCAAGCTCTCCAATGGAAATGTTGAAGTTACAAGAGAAGGATTCTGTACGTCTTGGATTGTACCCAAATTTGGATTATAAGGGTCTCTACAATGCCATTGTACAGCTATCAGATGTTGTACCACTCATTCAGTATGGACTGCATGGTTTGTATAGTAACTGCAGTATGCAGTAGTGCTGTTGTCAAAACAGAAGAGTTGTTAAATTAAGTTTTCATTTATATGTCTTATTTATCATTTTCTGGTGAATCTGTTCATTCCTTTCAATCAGCATTTCTGATATAACAGTTCTGCTTGCAGGTCTAAAAATAGACTCTGTTCCCTTGCCAGCTACATCTAGTTGGAAGTCTATTAATGACAGTTGAACTTGTCCAACCTATTTCATTATATCATTGAACCATTTTTTTTTATTTGTGTATTACACAATGACTGAGGTTTTTGATGTGTGTTGTATAAGTGACTGACATTCTAAAAACTGAAATTCAAATCTAAGGTGGAGAATATCATGTTTTTTATGTGATAAAAAGTGAGGGGGCTTAATTGATACCATGTTTGGAATACAGGGCTTCATAAGTATAGCTTAAACCTACTGGCCACTTTACATAACTAGCCCACTTGTCTGTAATTGTACAGTATGCTTTATAAAAATATTTTTATAGGAGATGTTTAAAACTCAGTGGGGTACACAAATTTGTGTTTGTAAATATGGGTTCAGATATTTTTCAAGTTATGAAACGTGTTTCAATGAAAGGTAATGGACCTTTTTAGGAATCCCTTTAAGTAATACATTTATTACATAACTGTGTGAAGGTAATGAAAAGTTTCTTGTGATAAAAATGCTGGTATTGGGAGAGATGAATAATATCCACATGATAAGCTACATATAAGTATAGTGTAGAGTTCATTTTATGCATGCTGTACTGATCATTGTAAACAGTAGTTGCAGAACATACAGCTAGGTTTCATGTCTTTTGTAGCCAGCCATATCTTCACTCATAGACAAATTAGATTCATGCAAATGAATGGACAAATATTTACTGATAGATTTATGTTACTGTGGGAAAATTCTTAAGGAAACTCTATGTAATTTCTATAAGAAATTATGCAGAACTGTTTGAAGTAGTGAAGGTAAACAAAAACTGAATGTGGGTTTTTAAACCTTTTACTGAAGAATTTATTTTGAAATTTGGCAAGTAGAATTGTAATACCAGATTTACTTGAACATAAGGTGACCTTCTTTATGATCTTCTTTTCCCAGGATAATGTGAATATGTAACATGTTTAACTTTGTGCGTAATTATAAGATGATAACTTTACACATAATTATAAGGTGACACCCTCATTTTTATGTTAATGAAGTGGGGGGGGGGGGGGGTTTTTTGTTATTTTTGGGAAAGGGGGGTTTTTAAATTTTTTTTCTTCCTTTTTTAAAATTTTTAATTTTTTTTTTTTTTTTTTTTTAAAAAATATATAATATATTAATAAAAAAAAAATAAAGGAGCAACTTTTTTTTTTTTATATGGGGGGGGGGGGGGGGGGGGGGGTATATTGGCATATTCAGGTAAGTGAGGCATTTCAAATATTTTTCCTTCCTATTTGAAACTTTTGAAGTTATTGTTGTTTCAGTTCATAATAAAAGTTGTTATGAACTGTTTAATGTAAGAATTTCTAATTTACTGTCACCATAGCGAAGTATATTCCTCCAATAAGTGATAATTACTAGCACAAGAAATTTCCTGCTTTGCTTGGAACCAGCAATTCATTAGATTGTTCACAAAGCCGTAATATAGGGCAGTGTTCTGAAGTGGTTGAATCCAGTCCATCTCTGCCCATCCCTTTCCTCTGAGAGTAATTTTAATATAATTTTCCTGTCTGTGCCAAGATCGGCCAGTGCCATTCCATTGCGGTTTTCAAATCAAAATAGTTTTATGTATGCATGGGCACTTGCGTTTGGCTGTGTGTGTGTGCACATGCGCGTGTCCACATGTACATTTCTCTGCATGTGCTCTTAGGCATCACCACCACCACCACTGCTCCCGCTACTGCTGCTACTTTTTAGGTTTGTGTACTTATGCTGACTTTGTAATTGGCTCTGAGACTGTTGAGTCAGCCTATAAATGAAGGATGGAGTTGAATTATCAATGTTGTTGTATCTTCATCATCACTGTTGTAAAATACTATTAATGGTGTCTTATTTTACAGTGTTTGGCCAGGCCATGCTGCAGTGTTTGGGTTGCCTCCTTCCTTTTTTGGATAATGATATGATTGGTACTCTTCCATACATGACTGCTTCTTTGATAGCAGTTCTACCCAATACACTGCATCAAGAAATTGTAAACACACTCTGCTTTTATGTTCTTCCCTTCACTATAAGTAAGTTATTACACTAGAAGCATGTCCAGTTGCAGTGTGGACAACACCATTTGTTGACAACTTTACATGTTTTGTTAAGTATGAAGTAGGCTTCATTTTGTAACTGTACTCTTTGATTTGATACATAAGTCTTTAGAGATAGAAAAAAACTGATAACTAAAAATTTGATACCTGTGAAGTAAGACAACAGTTTTATGAATAAAATAATTGCTGAGTTCTTAAAAACAACTTGTTATGGGAATATTTGTTTACAAATTAGATTTGAATTTAAATTGTTACAGAATGCCCATAAACAAGGATATAACGTTTTAGACTGCATACTAGTCCATATAACGAACTCTGCTTTCAGGAACCACTGTAGATGGAAGGCCAACTAATTTAATTTTATTGCATTATGAAGAATTACTTGTATCTAAATGTGATGCTGTTCAGCTGTTAGATTGTTACAAACATTTCAGAGGAATGTGCTGCCTATATCTTCAGGTCACAAGAGTTTACTCTGAAGACAGGCAGCACTGTCTCTTTAAACTTTAGTACCTGTCTGCTGAACTGCATGGTGTCACATCCCAGAATACAGCATTCTTCTTTCTCACCACTGTGAGAAGCTTAAATATTGCTTTCTGCAATTTGTTTGCACTGAATTTTTTAATGAAGTTAAACCAACACCTGTTGCTATTCCAATGTGTCTTTGTCATTGTAAAAATTGTTGTTGCTTTTTAATGTATAATAGAAGGATGTTTATATAGCCTACAGTTCTGTGATCATAAGGTTCGTCATTCCCGTTGTGTTTATAATAAACAAGATTGGAGTTTGTATACCTGTCTAACACAACTGTATGGTGGTATAGATATGTATAATTTATTACA
>Ga0123355_10010079_pt1 | contig 14440 bp, 9 predicted proteins | sample TergutEmb28metaG_3_FD_89872 | JGI IMG/M metagenome (GOLD analysis project Ga0123355, IMG submission 89872) | Embiratermes neotenicus P1 segment gut microbial communities from Petit-Saut dam, French Guiana - Emb289 P1 | ecosystem: Host-associated > Arthropoda: Insects > Digestive system > Gut ...
TCGCGCAGACACACAATACACACACACAATAAACACACACACACACCCACAATGAACGCACACACAAACAAAACACACACACTCTCTCACACACACACAATACACACACATATACAATACACACACACACTCACTCACACACTCACACACACAATATACACACACAATACACACACTCACACACACACAATACACACACACTCTCACACACACACACATACTCACACACACACAATACACACACATACACACACAATACACTCACACAGACACACAATACACACACAATAAACTCACACACACACACAATGCACACACACACAATGCACACACACACATACAATACACACACACTCACACACACACACACACATACACACACTAAGTCACCAGTTACTAGCAAATTCAATTATTAAACACCGTCAGCACTTTTCTGTATTGTGCCACCGACCAGGTCGCACTGCACATTACAGTTAATAAGATTAATTTTTAAACTGACGTTACCAGCAAAGAATGTGAGATAAAAAATGATAAGGAACGTGGGTCTGCTATACGGCGTTTGCCTGTTGAAACAGAAACTGTGCATAAGTAATTTTGAGGGAAAAAAATCCTTGAGCCGCCTTGATGAACGAGAATGGGACATGATACGAGCTTCCTTCATATCCACAGTTCCGTGCGCTGTAAAGAATGTGTGAATTGAAGTGTAACTGTGGATTTACATGCAGCCAGAAACAAAGACTCAAGTGAAAATATTGTTAAGTTCATTTTGATATGTGTTCAGGCAGCATCACATACAGTCTACAACCTTACATAACACATTCTCAGTTAAATTAGATCTCTCATTTCCAGATGTATTAAAATGACACGGGGACACGCTGAAAAAATTGTGTATATTTAAGGGCTTCTAGTCTTGGACCTGAGTAAAATTTTTAATGTTGTGTACCTCACACAAACAATAATACTGTTGTGTCAGCGTATTTAATTACGCGACCGAGAATGAAAACATAACCATTATATTTAATACCAAAATATTTACAAGTATAACAGTAAAATACTGCGTAGAAATAACCACAGAAATGTGTTCATAAAACAAAGGTAGACTCCACTCGCATGATATATTTTATACCAATAATCGCAGTTTAGATATAATGATCATAAAACAAAAGCCAGCTTTACTGAATAAGGTCGCTCGGCTATGCATTTTCCAATATGAAACATATATTACTAACATGATACACAAAAGGGTAACTAATTCGGAATCGCTTAAACAGCAAAACATAAAATACCATTTATTTCCCAAGAGTTCACTCTTTGGTGTGTGATAAAAATGGCGAACACATACAGGGCTCCAATATTAATCACTGGCACTGTAAAAAACATTAATTCAAAGAGGTTCAAAACGATTATTAAATTCTTAGCAAAATGCTTCACAGCGTCTACAAATTTATATCGTTTTTCTCAAGTTTGCTCTCTTAGGTTTACGTGCATGTTAAATGCAGGATAAACTAATCTGAGACGTACAATTCGGCAGTTCAAACTCTCGTACGGAGACAACTGTAACACCAGAAAATTCAAAGGCCTACTCCACTGAGAATAGCTCTCCACGAGACACTGCCTGCACTCACATGTTCAAGACATTCGTCGTCTGTTATGAGCGCCGGTGGGTCAATATCATAGCCACAACAGCCTGCCACAGGACTCTGCTCTGAGCCAGATATATAAACGCAGCATCCTGAGGCTCTGCACATTATTCATCTGAGATCCAAGTGGTCCCATCATATCAGCTAACACGACAAAGCGGTAGTATTACGTACAATGCCACGACTTTTAGCAAATCAACAGAACCGCCTCTTGCCGACGATCCACAAGAGCTTATTAAACAATGCTACTACATATAAAGAGCTGCGTAATGAATTGCTGTCCGGGGGTAATTATTACGAAATGCTTTAGGCAGGCATTTTAACGACTAAAATGCAATGAGACTGTCAGTACGAGAAAAATTTCAACCCTCAGATACAAATAATTTCAAACTTAAACTGAAGAGAATATTTCGCTATATGCATAGTTGCAAGTTTTATGAAACTGATATTGCCACCTGCTTTGTATGCAACACGCCTACAGCTTTAAATTCAACTCACTACAGAATAACAGCGGAACTAAGAGTGTGCTTGCTAGAGTAGTTGAAAGGAAAAGAAGACAATTCTAAACTGTGCTTTAGAATTAGTGCAGGGAAAGCATAGGGATCAAGAAAAAGCATTGGAAACACCTAAAGAATTTCGTTGTAACACGAGAAAAAATTATTCTCCAGATGAAAGAGAAGCGTTTGGTCAAAATTTAGAGGCGCAGGTTTAGCACAATGAAACAATATGGAGGAATCATGAAAACGTTTTTTTGCCTAACGAGTAGCGACTTCAATGGGACAATAACTGAGAGACGAAATCCATTTTGAAAGGAATGGCAAAACGCAAAGAATACCAAAATGTATTACTCGGTTACCCTAAGCTGGAGTTTATTTCAAAGAAATCAAGCATAATCTGATAGAAAATAATGATTTACTGGTCGGTAAAAGACCTCGATTTTATGTTACTTGTGCCTAGTTTTGTAATATTTTGATCATGTTTCACGAAGGATTAATGCGGACAGCATATTGAAGGGGATATAAAGGCATGGCAGGGGGTGATAAATAAAAAAAAACAAAATTTTATCGGTAGAAATGTGGCGAAAAAAGATGATAATATTAAACTTACTTACTCACTATATGGAGCAGAGTGCTTCTTGAGAAGCTAACCGGTTTTCAGCCAGTCAAGATATTCCCCGCATTTCATGGAACCCAAAGTTGAATGGAGGCATCACGATGTGCTTGGTTACATGTTATGATATTAATAGTGTACGTCAGCATATCTGTTTTTATTACACAAGGTAATTACATAGGCTACATGTTTCGACCATTGAATAGTCATCTTCAGGCCTATTCTTTACAGGTTAAGTCACAGGATGCTGTGCACACATTGGGATCCCAGTGTTTACATCAGTGAAATACTTAAGCCCGATTGTCTAGGAAAGTAAACGTGCGAAATGTGTAACTAAGTGGTTAAAATACATTTAAAATTATTTTTAAAAATAGTGTATTGCAGTTTACCAGTTAAAAACAGGTCCCGTTAACAAATAATTCATCCTTGGGTAGTGAGGTTATATTTGCTAGTGAAACCGGCGTGTATCCTTTATTGTTGCTGCCCCGCGGGATGCGCGTGTTGTCGTATTCTCACGCGATGACTATGTCCAGCAGAATTCGGGAAGGAACAATCTGGTGCGGCTCGGTGTCTGTGTACTTAGGTATGTTTGTATGGGAAGAGTGAGCTTCCTCGTCAAGGTTGTCTCCTGGCGTCTGGTGATCAGAAATTGGTAACAACATTAGCCTAAGCTATTTTAACCGCTTAGTTACACATTTCGCACGTTTAGTTTCCTAGACAGATGATGGGACTTGAGTATTTCACTGATGTAAACACACTGGGATCCCAATGTGTGCACAGCATCCTGTGACTTAACGTGTAAAGAATAGGCCTGAAGATGACTATTCAATAGTCGAAACATGTAGCCTATGTAATTACCTTGTGTAATAAAAACAGTTGTGCTGACGTACACTATTAATATCATAATACAGAACCCAAAGGTCCTTTACCGCATTCAAAAGTGCCAGCCACCTGTCCCTATCCCGAGCCAGTTCGATTCAGTCCCTGCCCCAACATCCCACTTCCTGAAGATCCATCTTAATATTATCCTCCCATCTACGCCTGGGACTTCCAAGTGGCCTCTTTCCCTCAGGTTTCTCCACCAAACCCCTGCATAAGCCTCTCCTCTCCTCCATACGTGCAACATGCTCCGCCCATCTCATTCTTCTCGATTTGATCACCCGATTAATATTTGGTGATGAGTACAGATCATTAAGCTCCTCTGTCCTTATTTTATCCTCTCCTCTGATACCCCTTCCCTATTCGGTCCAAACATTCTCTTCGGCACCCTATTCTCAGACACTCTCAATTTACGCTCCTCCCCCAATGTAAGCGACCAAGTTCCACACCCATACAAAACAACGGGCAAAATTATAGATCTGTATGTCTTTATCTTTATATTTTTATATAGCAAACTAGAAGAAGGAAGATTCTGTACCGAATGGTAGAAAGCCTTTCCCTGACTTCAATCTGCGAAAATTTTAAACTGATGCTAAAGGAATATGACCTGAAGATACAGATTGCATTGAACGGTCTGTGGACAGGAACCCAGTGAAGAGCTCTCTTTAGGTTTCACAGAAGGTGTGGATTTTCAGGACGAAATGAGCGACTATCAGAGTTGCAAGAAAATATTTGTTCCAAAGGGTTTGCTTTTTAAATAGACGGATGTGTCGATAGACTTTGTCAGCTCGGTTGATCTCTGTATTTGAACACTGGATGAAAAGAGAGATTTTAATGCTGATTAAAATTTCAATTCTTCGCCTATTTTAATTCTCGCACAACAAGCAGTTTCAACGTGGCTCGGACCTATTGAGAAATAACGAATAAAGAAATAATCTCCCAAACATGTTTTCTGGATTATATTTCGGTCAGGCAGGGCTGTGACCTTTGTTGCAGCTTATTCTATTACTCGAACTGTACAAAAGGCTGGTAAATAAAAGAAAGAGGAAACATCTCTTCTTATTGTGAAACGAAGCGTGAAATTGTTCAACTGAATAAAAGTTGGAGGGGAGGGGGGGGGGGTAGATTCAGGGCTGGAACGAGAAAAGTAACATTTAAAAAAAAGACAGTGGGGGCGGGACATACACAACAGATAGCACAATGCCGGGCTTTGTTATTAACAATTAGAGAAACACCGCCATCTTCGCTAGAATACAACCGACTGCTGGGTGTAATGGACGAGGTGTCCGTGCAGTGCATGTAGAAGTAATCTTACAGGCAAGAAGCATGTTTGTTTAACAGACAACCCTGCTGTGAAAGTAGTTACACTAATAAACATAGGGCGTATGAATAAATCACTGAAAACACTCCTTCTAGATGTTCAAGGCGAAATGGGGTGAGGAAAATAAATGCCGCAGTAACTTTTCTTTTCTCCATTACAGTTAACGAATTATGCACTAGTCGGGCTTAGCCCAACAGGAAACTAATAATGCTTTGTTTAACAGTCTTTGTAGAACCTTAATGGCAGAAGAGCTGTATACCTCCGACCCTCTGCTTTTAATTACAGCTTAATCCATCAGCCGGTGACGTGCCTATAAAAAGGAAAATTTAAATTTACCTCAAAAATGTCGTTGGCAAGAATGGAAAATGAGATGGGATGTAAGCGTGGTGTAAATATTCTAAGAAGGTAAGCACCAAGTTAGTATCAAATGTGTCTCGAGAAGTTCAGCGTGGCCCTTTCACTGATAGGAGTGCACCAAAGAGTGACGATGTGACTGTACCGGTCAGAGGATGTACAAACCGATGGTACTTTGGGAATGAGAGTTATGAATGGACGTAATGATCGAAAGGATGGTGGACGAAGGGGGCGGTCGTGGTCTAATTTAAGGCACGATGCCGGAAATTAACTGGAAGGACCAAAAAAGCACGAAAACCCTCAGCTAGGACAGTCGGTGTCCCTGTCCAATTTTGAACCGTGAACATCCTACAACACAAGTGAGAAGCCGGAGTCACACAACAGAAAGTTTCACAAATGTCACCAGATGTGCTCACCACTAAACTTCATTTTCAGCTACCTAAACCGACCAATGAAACAGCAGGAACTGAACCCTTCTTGAGACGTCCATGATTATTCAGCTAGATAAAAAATCCCGGTACTCGAAGGGAACATGGAAGTTCATTACGTATTTACAAACATCAGTCGATGGACCTGAGGGAACTTGCGACAAAAATCATGCTATCCCGCACACAACCTCTGAGAAATAAATTTTTGAGCGCATATTTGACTGCACATTCAAGATTCAGCGGCCAGTATAAAATAACAGGACTGTAATAAAAAGCCGCATTGTTAAACTAAAAGAATGATTACACTCTTCTCGTACATTCATAGCTTTGATAAAGCAGGGCAGTAGACTTTGTTGTGCTTGGTTTACGATTAAAGTTTAAAATGCCACAGTATCCTGCCCCGGCAAGTTTAAGCATGCTGTACATTTTAATTAGAAAGTTTATCGACGCCGCCACGAAATCAATTTCACAGCAGCAGAGGGCTCAAAGGCTGCAGACTGAGCGTGTTTAAATTGTATTGTCGTAGGGGTTAACGTGCGTTTACAGGTTTGTTTCGGAGTTAAAGGGAGGTGGAAGATAAAAGCATATCTTAAGTTTCGTCACGGTAATACAACTACGTGATCAAATGGCATGCTTTCCTCACGGACGAACTACTCTGATTCCGTATAGTTTAATTTATTTTATATTACAGCGTTTAAGGGCTTAAATAAACCTTTACCTTCACCTAGTTTACCGTACTTCCAAAATTTTAGCTACGTAGCCTGTAAATCACCACGTTCTGTGTTTGTGTGTCTCATTGTCCGTCTATTCTCACTTCTGAAGCAAATAACCGACGTGCTCTGAACATCAAACAACGGGTGGATACCTCAATGCCGTATTTTCCATTTTCGTACCAAAATAAAAGCGACGAAGGCCAGATATATATCGTGATGCGGAGGCAATATTAGCGACATGTAGTACAGATTACTAAACTGGTTTGTGGTAAAGCGTCCTGTTCCTAGTGGTCGCGCGTCTAAAGTGCGGGTCTGCGGCCGCTCTCTTGCTGGGATGGCGGGTTTGAATCCCGTCGGAGGCATGGATGCCTGTCTGTAGTGACTGTTGTGTATTGTCAAATAAAAATTTCTGTGACGGGCCGATCACTCGTCCAGAGGAGCCCCATCGGGCTGGTGCGTCTGAGTGTGATCGTGAAACCTCGGCCATGAGGAGGCCTTGGTCCACTACGGGCTGTCCAACCATGGAGGGAAGTGGGGAGGAAAGAAAATTTTAACCCCATGCAAGTTTTTCAGGACCGAACTGAGTTCCGTCCTGATTCTGCTCGCAAGTTCTCAGCAAACCTGTACGAAATATACCATTGCTGTGTGTACAGTGAAAACCTCCTGATGATGGACAGAGGAGCTGTCCGAAACTTGTAGGGATTTACTCTAAAAATGAATTTGAGGAATTATTGCATCTAGTTGGTTTTATTATAGACGGAATAAAAAACACTCAAACATAACCGGTTGTTGTTATCAAGGGCTTATGTAAAGGATCCTGTAAAACCCTGGCAACACAACCTGAGTTATAGCTCACAGTCTGCCTGGGTGCAACAGATATGTGGTAGGGGAAAAATAAACACACATTTTAAATTACACTGGAAGAGTTCACGCGCCCATTCTTGTTGCTGCGTATAAACAAGACATAAGAACGTGATCTGCAGATCAGTCTTGATGCAGTATGTACGGTACATTTAAAAACGTAGCGTATACGAACGTTAATTTCACTTCATTTTCTCCTATATCGCAAGCGAATACATTAAGAATCCCTGTTTAAGATTCGTTTAAACAGAACTCCGTTAAGAAAGCAAGCACATATCACACCCATAGCAGTAGGCTAGAGTAGCAGTGACAGTCTATGCCTGCATTCAGGGGGTACCAACTGTCAATTTAGGGCTGGTTACTGGCAAAGCAGAGTTTAGCGATTTCCGCTGGCCCATCCGGGTGATCCCCAGTACTTCACTAGTATAGTACAGTACAACGCTTGACAATAAGCTAAATAACGTCTCATTGCAAAGGTTTAAGCTACTCGCAACTGGAGATTACATTCCCATTCAATTCGACGCTTCAAAGCCCATAGGGATGAAACAGTCTTCTCATGTGACATATGAAAAATCGATAAATATGGAAATGCTTATCAAATTATAATGTCAGGCGAAGAAGTCAAACCAAAAATCATACAGTACCTATTCAAACGTGATTAAAAGGGCATTGTAGAAACTATAGGTATGCGAATTTTATTTACACGTTCTGCAGAATATCAAGTCATACAAAACGCAGTTTCAAGAGGTTTTTTTTTTAAGTTTGTAATCTAGATTATATATATTATATATATTAAATTGGTTACAATTTTCCTAAGTTTTGATTGGAAAACTTTTTTACCCGAGATTTTTGTAAGAGATACAGTCAATGAACATAGCTAAAGTAATTACAAGCGAAACTCAATGTCTGCAGTCGTGTTCAGTCACATGCAATTTCACGATATACTTAATTATAACAGACAGTGCTATGAACGAAAATATTCCACCTAGTTAACTACACTCATAAATGCCCGAAACTTTAACAGAAGTAGACATACTATGAGGCATTCTTCTTCTCTCATTACACAGCACAAACAACTGAAAATACTAAGAAGCAAGCAACGTAAAACACATCCACACAGTTTGTTCCAAAAATTAGTACGTTCCTTCAGAGGGTTTACTTACTTACTTACTCCATGGAGCAGAGTCCTTCTTGAGAAGCTAACTGTTTCTGCAGCTAGTCAAGAAAAATCCCGCACCTTATGGAACACGAAAGTTCATCACCATATTCACAAGTGCCCACCAGCTGTCCCTATCCTGAGCCAACTCCATCCAGTCTCCACCCCCTCCCACTTACCGAAGATCCATCTTAATATTATCCTCTTATCTACGTCTGGGTCTCCCCAATGGTCTCTTTCCCTCAGGTTTCCCCACTAGAACCATGTGCACACCTCTCCCCGCCCCCATACGCGCCACATGCCCCGCCCATCTCATTCTTCTCTATTTTACCACCTGCACAATATTGGGTAAGGAGTAAAGATTCCTAAGCTCCTCATTATGTAATTTTCTCCATTCCCTTGTTCAGAGGGTGTACCGCAGGTAAATTTTCGAGTCCCCAATTCTTTCGCAGTGATTCGCTAAATCTCGTCCCTGTCAGCGTCCAATGGTAGAATCACGGACGAATGCTGAACTGACGAGTACACTTAAGGCAGAGATTTACTGTTCAAGTATTTGTCCTGAGGAGCTGAGAAAAGTAACAAGTTTCCGGCCGAGATTTGAAGACGGTATCTCCTAAAAATTAGTCTTCATCTTTGCTTGTCTACCAGCCTGCTGCATGAGATAAACAGACAAAATAAGTTACAAACATAACACAAGTATGTGTCAGACACTACACAGTCAGAGAGTGACTGAATCGTGTATGTGGGTTTGTATAATAAAACACAAGTAAGCCATACTCGCAAACTTCAAGACATTAAACCTTATCGCAAAGCAAACACTTTGTCCGTCAGCTCAGGCATGCTTCGTGTAAGCTGCCTCCTCCTTCCTGCACCCATTATAGATGGTTCTTTAGGGCAGTGATGGGGAAAGATGTGTTCTGGATCGAAATACCAGCCCCTTGAATGTGGCAGTGTATTCGAACACAATCTTTGATGACACTTGAGGGTCAATACGTCACTACAGTAAACCTGTCAATAGAACTCTCTGTTCTGAAGCCTGCTATTATTTTTTCGGAAAATTCGATACTTGAAAGCTGCCAATAGGGCATACTTGGTGAAGCATGGTGAAGTATGTTAGGAGTTGCTGCTGTCAATTCATACTTATTCAAGTACGGAGAACCTTTTCTTAAAAATAAATTTAAAAAAAATATTAAAATAATTTGAACTTTCGTATTATTATTCACATACATAATAATGCGCACATTAGACCCACAGTATATTTTAAGAGAACGTGGTGTTGAGGAGAATATTTGGACCGAGAAGGGACGAGGTAACGGGGGAATGGAGGAGATTGCATAACGAGGAGCTAAATGATTTGTATTCCTCACCCAATATTGTGCGGGTGATAAAATCGAGAAAAATGAGATGGGCTGGGCATATGGCGCTAATGTGTGAGGAGAGGGGGGTGTAAAGGGTCTTGCTGGGGAAACCGGAGGGAAGGAGACCAATGGGAAGACCTAGGCGTAGATGGGTGGATAATATTACGATGGATCTCCAGGAGGTGGGATGTGGGTATACGGACTGGATTGGGCTGGCCCAGGATAGAGATAGGTGGCAGACGCTTGTGAGCGCGGTAATGAAACTTCGGGTTCCGTGAAATGCGGGGAATTTCTTGACTAGCTGCAAACCAGTTAGCTTCTCAAGAAGGACTCTGCACCGTAGAGTAAGTAAGTATGTAAGTATATTTTAAGAGATACAAGACAAGCAATTTAACCCTTTGAAGTTAGATATAAGAAGCTATACCATATTAACACTTTTTCACACTGTTGTTTACACCGTGCATCTTTACCAAATTATTTACCTACAAATTGTTCCAACAATATGCATGGTTTTAAAAGTTCTTATAAAAGTTTCTAATAAGAAGGTTTTTATAAGAACTTTTAAAATCATTATATGGTGTGTATTGATGGAACAATTTCTACATAAACATCCCAACTGTTCATTGCAGCGTCTGTCATGGCCGCTACATTGTCCTGTGCCTTACGACACCTCAGCTTCCTCAAAAAAGTGTTTTCACTATAATAAACTTCACCAAATACGTAACCCAGGCTGACCTTGCATGACTTGAAAAGTTTGGTTGTTATAGAATGAATGACAGCATTTCAGTTAGTTTTGTTTCTACGGCTGGGAAACTGCAGTGCCTATGGCAAGCGTAGAATTCTTCACAGATATTGCAACCACGTCCCGGGGAGAATTCTGTAGTGCAGGTCGCTGTAAGACACCCCTTTCATGTTGAAATAATATGAATATCAAGAAACGAATTAGAAGCATACTCACAAAGGAAACGGCCAGCGCCATGCCGATGGTCGCTCGGCTGGTCAACTTAACTTCCCGCCTCTTATGATACACGAAGGTCCATTTCCGGCACGTCCTAATACCCATTTTCCCACAGGAACTTTCTTAACAGAAGTTCGTTCTTCATGTCACCGAGCATGGCAGCTTTATCGCAAATAAAGCCTGCATCTGCCTGACCATCCTTTAACGGCTGTGACATTCAGAAGAAACGCACTGCATTATACTCAAGTTTAGGCCGAATGCTTACTCTAGAACTAGGTCGTTAACAGCAGCCTAAAAATTAAGTGTATGATGGTCTTCATCATGTCAACGTCATTGTCTTCAACGTCCCCTTATTTTATCTATCTCACAGCCCAGCACTTTACTGTACTTTGATACATAGTGTGAGATACAAAGTTTAATACCAAAACAATATGATCATTACAATTAGAGAGATGTATTTTCATATTCACCATATCAGATACCAGACGGGAAGAAAAAAATCCTAGAAGGAAAGTAACTGACATTTTCCAATTTGCTTTTCTCTTTACTTGTAAATAAATTCGGCTTTCCTTTGTTTCTGTCGTTTCCAAATACACGAAATTTGCGAATCGTCTTCCATGTTCTCTAGGTCATTGAATATAAAGGTATTATGTTCCTGCGAAGCGCTGGTAACCGACTATGCAGTGACACAACGTCGTTTATATTGCCTTGGCTATAGTGTTGAAAAATGTAACAGTAGCAAACCTTAAACGTACTCTGACTCTGCTGTGCGGTCCATCGACGTGTCACCCACGCGTAACAAATACAATGGCCGAAAGCACACTGAACATTCTTAAGCCAATAGTAAGGAAAAGAGTAAAAGCTAATCATACAAAAATCCGACGTTCTCAGACGTACATTGGCGGCCGCTTCAGTGCTGGGATCTTAGGGGAGAAATATTCCTATAATAAAACTAACTAGATGTACTAATTTCTCAAATTTATTTTTGGAATAAAACTCTACATGTTTCGGACAGTTCCTCTGCCCGTAGTCAGGAGTTCTTCACTGTACACGCAGCAATGGTATATGTCATGCAGGTTCGCTGACAGCTTGCGAGCAGGATCAGGACGGAACTTCTACATGTTTCAGACAGTTCCTCTGTACATCATCAGGAGGTTTTCACTGTACCCACATCAGTGGTATATGTCATACAGGTTTGCAGACAGCCTGCGAGCAGGATCAGGACGTTGCGTCCTGATCCTGCTCGCAAGCTGTCAGCAAACCTGTATGACATTTAACATTGCTGTGTGTACAGTGAAAAACTCCTAATGCTGGACAGAGGAATTGTCCGAAATATGTAGAGTTTTATTCCAAAAATAAATTTGAGAAATTAGTGCATCTAGTTGGTTTTATTATAAGAATTTATCACGATGCACGGCCAAATGAACGTCAAAGGAGAAATATTCGTCGCTTGGGTTTGTAGTGTGTTGTGCTAGTAGAGGCCTCTGCGACAAACTGATCACTCGTGCAGAGAAGTTCTGTCGGGTGTGTGTCTAACCGTGTGTGATCTACAAACCTCAACAATGAGGCAGCCTAGGCCTGATTTGGGCTATTGCGCCACAAAATTAAATTAAGACAAAATTTCCTCTACTGAAGGCGTCAGGCACTTGCAATTAGCCTATGCCACAATGGTGTTTGATGAATATGAGAGAAAGATAAATGAAAGAAGATTTAGACTTTCAAGTATTAAGCTCATTACAGACAAAATTTCGGGGATATGGCGTTAAAAAGTATATGTATTTTAATTCAGATTATATCGAAAGCAATAAGGTGCGGAATTAGGAGGACGTGTTGGCCGGCAATAGAAATGACAACCAAAGAAGTTGTTTAGAAAATGAACTGTTTAAAAACGTGTCTTCTGGAGAAAGAAACAAGCATCTGCTGCTGGCAGGATAAACACAACCTGTGCGCAAGCATTATATTAAAGAAACAGTAATGGATAATTTAAAAGAACCGAGACACTGCCCTTCTTATAACGCACATGACGTCTATAATAGGTCTAAACGAACATTATAAAAAATGAAGTTCTTGCACCTCTCGCAAATTGCAGGCCAGTCGTAAACGAAACCGTGATAAAAACAAACAAGTAGCAACGAATAAGAAGCGGAAAAGAAAAAGAAGAAGGAGAAACAAATCAGTACGGCCCCTGATTGAAGAGGCAGGATTTAGATACCCTGTAGAGGTAGAAACATTTCTCCCGACCCCCAAGCTCAAGCCGATTCTTACAACCAATCAGCGTCCTTCCAACAGGATACTGATGACTGATTCTAGACTGAAGCGTCCAGAACATAAGGCGTATGACACACTGCACTCCAGAATGTGTAGAAATACACCTTCAGCTTGTGCAATATTCGTGTCTTCGTGCTTACGTACAGCGCTGTATTCGTATTTGAAGGAAAACAGAAAATATGAATAGGGACTTGAGGTTCAGTTGTTAACTGTTTTATTAACAACAAACATGTAACGAATCGCCAGTATTTCCATTTGAAAGTTAATATAGACAAGCCTTGTTGGTGAATACTAAGTCTAGTCCTAATACAGACCTACTTATTTCGGGAGAAAGTAGGCCTGTCATTCTGTTACTTATCGTTTACGGCTACCGTGATGCCACGAGGGTCAATGTCGATTCATTTACGTGAATTATGTACCTCCATGCACGATATTACTACAGTGCTTCTGTGAGTCGTTCCTTCATTGCCTCTTCTGTTTGTGACCCCTCAGCATTTATGTCCGTTTACAAGTAACCACTTTCATCCTGAACGAACCAGAATCCAATGAAGCTACAGCCCTGACATCTTCAGAGAGTAAATCTAACCTGAATGCCAAATCCAATTATTAGTTATCGAACTTCACTCCATTGAGTCGATTTTGCTATTACGAAAAACGGGACGCATCTACATTAACTGAGTACTGAAGGAGAAAGCTAATCTTCTTTCCCTTCACAATTTATTACTCCGAGCCTGTTGACGAAGCTGGTAAGAATATAAAAGCTTAATTTAGTGAGATATGATGCATTACATCAGTTATACGATTCTTAGTCTACTGAGTCTCTGTATTCCCTTTTCTTTCTATTCAAACGGGAAATGTAAGGCAGAACACGATGTGTCATATCTGAGAGAATAGAAAAATGGTAGATAAAACACAAACTTTACTGTGCTTGTAAAGTGAATGGAAATAAATTCAGTGACGATGATATCCCAACCACAAATATATTTTAATTTTCACTAACCTGAATATATCTTACCGGAAATGTCTTATCATATTTCCTATTTTTATTGTGGCAAAGACTTATTTCGCAGGATCTGAGGTTCTCACAGCGGTGATGCTGCAGATTCAAGTATTCTGCGATGTTACTTAGTCACACTTCAGAAGAAGAAAGTTCACAGGATTTAGATAAAATTTCTGGGTTATAAATTTGTGAAGTCTGAGAGGAAGTTATTAAATTGTCACAAGAAAACCCGCTACTATCATTTCACATACCCACACACACACACACACACACACACACACACAAACACACACACACACAAACACACACACACACAAACACACACACACACACACACAAACACACACATACACAAACACACACACACACACACAAACACACACATACACAAACA
>Ga0123355_10010080_pt1 | contig 14438 bp, 9 predicted proteins | sample TergutEmb28metaG_3_FD_89872 | JGI IMG/M metagenome (GOLD analysis project Ga0123355, IMG submission 89872) | Embiratermes neotenicus P1 segment gut microbial communities from Petit-Saut dam, French Guiana - Emb289 P1 | ecosystem: Host-associated > Arthropoda: Insects > Digestive system > Gut ...
AACCCACACTCCCAGTAGATGGGTACTATGTTCCAACAGGGGTTTGATGCCGAGATCTCTTCATCGACACGCGAATTATATACAGCAATCTTAATGTTTTGAGGAAAAAACCTGATGATGGCCACAGCTGGCCAAAACACACAGCTTTTTGAATATTAAGAATATAACATCTAACTAGACATACAGTTGTGTTTTTGACTACATACCCTCTTATTAGTTTATATACACACAATGGGGATGACACACTTTAAAGTAACAGAAAAGAAGATGATGCAACTTAAAAGAATGATGACTGAAATGAAAATTTGGGGAAATGTTCTAGTAATTTTTTCTTAGCAATGTTCAGACACTAGTTCCCCCCCCCCAACAAAACAGTGACAACCATACCACTGTAAAACGGTTTTGGTGAAAGACAACCCACACGAATGTTTGGTGAGGTTTCCAAATTAGAGAATATAACAAACATCAAATGGAGTAAGACAATGAAATTTAAGAAACTGAACAATGTAAAAGGACTCTTAATAATTTCATCACTTTTAGAAATTCTCAGAACTCGCTTCTTCCTACAAATCATGAAAACCACACCCTATCAAGTTTTAGTAACAGATGACTTGCCCAAACAAATTTTCTATTACAGACAGCTGATTCATCAGTCATAATGTTCTGTTTGACATCAAGCTTGTAAGGTCCTTGCAGCTCTGTGCTTTCAGTTGCGAAGTGAGATCTTAGAGGTGAGCTTTCATACTATAATGAAGGAAGTTTGTGTATTGCAAGTTCAGTACAAGGTTTCAATCAAAAACATGAAGTTAAACACTTAGAAGAAACCAACCTGACAACTTTGTTCTTACACGTATCAGCATAGAATATGAACATAAAGATGCCTGCCACGCACACTGCCATTTCGGCGTAAGGGATTTTTTAAGACTACTGGACAACTTACAGTACTTCTTTGGAAAGTCTGTATTGTTTTGCATGTCTCATCTTTGGTGGCAGTACTGTGCAATCATGAACTGTGCTTATTTCAGTGCAGTGTGGACACAAAACATATATGGATTGACAACAAATTATGCCACTACACAATACATATCAGAATGGCAGTTCTGTGGTCTGACAGATATTCAGAATAGGGAGGAAGGGTTGGTGGCTACATGATCTACACAGCTCTCAAATAATAAAAATATGCTTCTTTGCTCTGACAGTTTAATCTTGAAATTAACTATGTCAACTTGTGAGTGGGCATTTGTACAGAGGTGTCAACATTAATAATACAAATTCTGATACCACCTGAAAATACAGACCACACTTTCACAGCAGAATATAAAATACTGTGAAACATGAACATCTATTTTAGGTAAATATTTTCAGTTGTGTGTTTTTGATCATGTATTCATGCATATATCATCGGAGGACACATTTTTATGTCACTATTATGCACAAATATTATTACTAGTAATCTTAATTACACGATACGTATCATACAATATTTCGTGCTCCTAACACTTGACAGCAGTTCCTACAAATGATAAAACCGTTCGTTTTGTAGCAACAGGATAATAAAAGAATGTTATGTTTCCATATTATGACGAAAACAATTTAATTACTATTCTATAGTTAAAAAACTTTACAATGTGGAATTTTACTTACGGTTCTATATTCGTACTATACAAAAAGTAATACTTCATAGGAACACTTAGTAACTGCCATAATCACATTCTTTAAGGTCTTACCTTAATTTCGTTAAGAAAAAGCATGAACATAAACAAATTGCGCTGCTCTTGATACACCTGGTAACATAAAATTGCACAAAATATTACCACACATTCAGTTTTTCTCGTGAAAAATATAATAGGATTAGTACATAATGTATATGTATAAAGTTTGTACTGACAGAAGATTTATCACTAACCCCAACAAAACAGAAGACCAGGCATTACTACTCAGTAATAAACTTCTTCCAAAAAGGAACCATCTGTGTGAGTATAACATCCTGAAATATGCCCCAGCACCTCACCCCCCCCCCACCCCACCCCAACTGCCCTAACTAGATCATCACTGAACAAGTCTGTCATACACTTTCCTTGCCCTGAAATAATTTCTGGCACAAATAATTATAATGGTATTCAGAACAGCCATAAATATGTAGGGAACTCAAACAAAAATCTTATATATAAAAGTTTTTACCAGCCAGTATAGTGTATATATATTTTGAAGAGCTCTGTCATATTTCAGATCATTTTTAACTGCCAGATCTAGCATACAAAGTACATGCTTCTAAACCCTGCTGATGCTCTGCTGTGCCTACAACTGCACCACACACTTCTAAGGCTTTCATTAGCCTTGCTATCATAAAATAAACTGACTGAAAACCACCATGTAATTTACGAAAATGAAACAGCGATGTAAGCAACCAACAGGTTACATCAAATTCCGTTTATTGAGCTTTTTAAAACAGCTCTACATGTTTCGGGCGACAAATTCGCCCATCCTCAGGAGCATTTTTTGACTGTATATACAGCTTTCGGTACAATGCACCGAAAGCTGTACATACAGTCAAAAAATGCTCCCGAGGATGGGCGAATGTCACCCAAAACATGTAGAGCTGTTTTAAAAAGATCAATAAACGGAATTTGTTGCATCCTGTTGGTTGCTTACATCATTGTTCTAATGATACACGGTCTCACAAACGTCAAGTACGAAAATGAAACATCGATTTGACCGCAAATAATAAGCCTACACAGCAAAAACAGAAGCTCAGTCTTTCCATAACAAATCTCTTCTGACCTTTTATCATAACCCACTTCACTGACCTTAATACTACATCAGTCTTTGAAATGTCGATTTGTTAATGACACACAATTTGCTATTGGCCTGACCTCTGATTAGGAGTTGTAGATATTGAAGTTTTAAAGTCAGCCAACAGCCAAATCAGAAACCAGTTATGCTCCAGATGCACACTTAGTACTGTCACAACTTCAAAATATGATTCATAGTGTTTACAAGAATGAGTCGCTGCACAGTGATTAACTCAATGTATTTTCCACGTGTATAGAAATGCTCAACTTACAACTGGGTTCCATTCCAGCAACCACACTGTAAGTCAGAAATACCTTATATATATATATAATGACTGCCAGCTACCACTGACATTTTCATTTCAAAATCCAATGTGTGTCGCTTTCTTCTACAACCACCTTTATCAATTTCACTTTTCCTCTTGCTTGCCATGTTGGGCCCAAGAAAAATTAAATACATCATAATAAACTAACATGTAAAACACAGACCAGTCACCAAACTACATTACTTCATACAGCATTGTAAAAAAACTTATGAAAACAGAAACAAGGGGGCCAGACATAACATGAGCTCATACACATGTGCACAGCATCAACAAATCGCTGGACTTACCAATCATATCATGCTCATAAGTATAAGTGGCCCTAAGTCCACGGTATCACAAGCTGCAGACCGTCCATATGTGTACATTCCACAATCTGTGGATTTTGCACATCACAATTATATCCTCTGGTACACCACATGAGAAGATAGTAAAACAGAGCTTTGGGGAACAGACTGTGAGAATGTGAAAACACATCAGCACAGCACTGCGTTTAACAGCAGGCATCAGTACAGAGCAATGAAATTGCACCTCTAGTATGTATTTATTACCAGAGTTGATTAGCACCTCAATTGCTGCTGATTTTCATAACCACTCTTGTATATCGTACAAAAAAAAAAGAACCCTGGCTTGGGATAATGATAAAACAAAATAAAAGGCTAAAATGCAGTACAAAGAGAGTATCTTGATCTGTGGCATGTATTTTATTACACCACGTAGCTTCAACAAGTTATGGGGAAGATGTGACTGCAGTTAATATTGCAGCACAGGCTCTGACACCTCCTTTACACAAGGAACCTGTTCTTTTACCATTCAGACCAGCTGGTGTGGTACACCCCAAAGAAGACACATCACAGCCAATGGAAGGTTTCAGACAGAACAAATGAATCACCTTGAACAAGTGAGTAACAAAATTTTGCCAAATAATGAGCCTTATTATGTACTTTGCCAGAGACAGGGACAGAGGCAGGGACTGTGCAACTGAATGAGCAAATGTATCAATCTATCAATCAATCACTGCATTATGCCATCAACAAACCTAACTGGCAAAGCTCTTGGATGGCTAACAAATTATGACTAATGCCAGAACAGTTAGCTCTATTAGGTCAAGCACTATTCAAGGCGTACCTTGATGAATTCTACAGTGAATATTAAAACAGTACATTATTCTGTTCATTCTGTATCCAACATACATCATCATCCTCCACTTGCATGCTATCCTTAACATCTTCTCACGCAAGCATACAACACACAATGTATGAAGTAAGACACATCAAAAAAAGTCAGATAAGCTCAAATGAAGTTCTGGGGTGGATGACCTCGTAAGAACATAAGAGTAATTCAACTGAACATCTGAAAGAGATCAGTGTCTGTAGATACAAGTAAACTTACCACTGAATTCAGTCAATACAATAGAAAAACAAGAAATGAGCCCGAGAATACCATGACCACTGTTGCTGGCTTATATTCATTACTCCACATGGCTTGCAATACTATGAGAAGCACAAAAAGACACCACTCTCAGCACACAATAGTAGCAACACATCTGCACACTCAGGTTCTCATGACTTTGCTGTAGGCAGTTCCTCAGGACGTTTCTTGATAAAGAAACAAGCAGGTAATTGGTTTCGAATTTTTCATCACCAAACAGACCCTCAAGCCTGCATTAGAAGAAACACAAGAAAAGAAGGAAGAAGAGATGAAATGCCATATTGAGAAAGAGGAGGGAACTTGAAAGAAGAGGGAGCAGAAGGTGAGGAAGAGGTTGAAGAAAAAAGAAGGAAGCGTGAAGAGACAATGCAGAAAGTTTTGAAAACTTGAGAAGCCCTTGAGAAACAGAAACAGAATGCAGAACTGGACATACAGGAGGAGGAGGAGAAAATGAGACAGATCATACAGAACTGTGAAGATACAATGAAAGAGCATGTGCAACAGAACAAACCTTGCCCAGAAGGCAGCAGCAGAAATATAAGAATGCAGAAAACAAGTGGAAGGAGCCCGTTTGGCCAAACTGAATGAAAAGGAAGAAGAGCAGCGCCGTCTCCAAGCAGAACGTTAAAAGGAACAGGAAGAAGCAGAGAGGCAACATTTGGAACGGTCACCTATACAGAAGGAAGCTGCACATCTTAGGGAGCAATAAACTGCAATGATGGCCCAAATGCAAGCTAAACTCGTGAAGGATAAACAGACAAATGGAAAGACTGAAACAGAAGTGAAAGCTGCCCCAAATAGAGCTGCCACTTTGGACAGAACTTTTAATGTGCCACCACCCAGTAGCAGCGCAAATGCAACGCACCCAAGAAGAGTGTCGGTGTAGACGATTATGGAATTGACATATCAGGACAGTCCAACAAGGATGAAGATAGGCCAAGGCTGATACATCTGTGGGAACATAGAGCAGAACATCTGGAGGCCCTAAAAAAGCAGGCTTTAGATATCAAAGGAGCTAATTGAGGCCTATTTTGCCTGTGAGGAAAAAAATACCAAATTTAATGAAGATGTTTGGTGTGAGATGTGTGTAAAGAACATCATGTGCAGTGTGGAGAACACCTCCATGCTTAAGCAGTCTATCAAAGTACTGGTCACTGACTTAAAGCTCATACACTCTACTCACACAGTATGTCTTTGATTTTTGTCCCAACAAAATCTTGCACCTTGCAACTAAAAGGCAGTTCATGGCATCATAATAAAACACTGTCAGTGTAAGTTCATGTTAATTCCAACGGAGGGGAATCATACAGGCTATTTAACACAGCATCAAATGTAATGTTGAATGGCAACAGAATGGTCACATTTGCTGGGCCTGAATGGACTGGGGAGGAAGTGGTGATGATCTGATAGAAGGTCCCTGGAGAGGTTAATTATGTAAGAACATAAGTTATGTCTAAAATCCAGTGTGAATATTTTGTCAAAACTCATAATAAAATCTGTATTTACTTAACAATTTTCATATATACATTGAAGTATTGGACCTTATCCAATATTTTTTCTCGAGCAATGCAAATGGCAGTACATTAAAGGGAAACAATACACTCATGTCATAACTCTGTTGTACACACTTTATGAAAGCAACTGTAACACAACAGAAGCACAATCTGTTCAGAATACGACTCAACAAAATTTATAGTGTCAATCCACAATTACTATACTTGTCTACAAGTGTCTGCACTGCCCCTGAAAATACACAAATACACAGAGAGAGACAGCATACATTCAAGCCCACAGGTACATAATTTTCTTTTCAATATTAAACAGAGGCAACTCTTAAGCAGTGCTGTGTGTTCTGTATCTTAACAAATACACTTCCAACATTTGTCAGAAAGACACAAAATCTGGCAACAAGAGTCCACCCCATCGTCACTCTGAGTATCTTCTCGGGTACCAGCCGAGGTACTCACTCCTGAAATCATTCTAAAAAGGCACACAAAGAACACCACACAGCAGGAAGAGAAAGAAACATAACAAACCAAGTTTTCAGTCAAATTTACTCACTAATGAGAGAATGATTTCTACTGAAACAAGGAAAAACATCTTCAGACCCACTATAACTCCAGTTCCCAAACAACAGCAATTTCCATATGTTAACTTAAAATGAAAATTTATTGCTGTGGGAAATGTTTTGACAATAATAACAAGTTTCAGGCAAGCACTAAAGAATTGCAATACACAGCATTATGTTCACTGTAATATACAATCACAAATAAATGTGTGACTTTTTTGTTAGGAATCGCACACACAAGCACAGACAGGTCAACATGCTTCATTCTTCCACGGAAACTCCCCAGTGCATAAAAGTGGGGATACTTACACAATAATTTAGTACTTTATCATGCCAGAAATTTGTGAAAAACAAAAATAAAACCAAAAAAAAAAACCAGGATGCCATTGAAATAAGGAAGAATTTATCTAAATGAACTGCAGTAACAGAATCTGTACTGGGTACCATTTACATTTTCATCATTTATGAATGTAATGCCATAAAATGTCTGGATTATCCAGCCGTACGCAACGCTGCACATGGTACACAGAGAGACCACTATGTCAACTGCAGGTGTAGAGACACGGAAAATAGACCCACTAGCTTTCTGGTTCTGCAGTGCCTTTTATTTGCTTTTATTCCCACCACTAAAACAGGAATGTTTCATGGAAGTGTTCACGCATACGTAACACACAAAACACTGGTTAGCCACATCCATCACCTGTCCACACATGCTCTCCCCACCCAAAAAAGTGCTAACATTTATGTCTTCAAACATCACTTAAAACCAATCTCGCTCACAACACTTAGCAACACGTCTTGAAAAGACAATGCAAATGTAGAATATTCCACCCTATACGTAGCACGTGAACACAGGGTTTAACAGCATGTCTCATGTCTTCATTACAGAGCAATTTCAATTATCGAACTCAAGAGAAGATGCAGCAACTTACCAGCTGTTCATATTTTAATATTTCAAACAGGAGACGTCAGAAGTGTGAACAGAGCAACTGTGTTTTGCACAGCTTCATTTTTAATGTAGCACAAAATTAAAAATTTGAGACCCTCACGACAAGTAAAGATCGCATTACTCTGAACTTAAAATGACCTCTAGTTTAAGATGAACCCAAATTTTAAAAATGGGATTTTTGAGAATAGATTTCTACAAGAAAATACATTTCAATGTCCACAAAATTTACAATTCTTTTAGCAAGGCCAGTTGCTCTTCGAGGAAAATTACATTTTCAAGACATTCGACGCGTGACCAATAATACCTTGAATTTAAGACGAACCTCAATTTTCAGTTCAAAAAATGTGGGGGAAAAAAAAAGGTTTGTCCTAAATCTTACATAATGTGGTACTGTGACTGTGGTTATTGTGGATATGACACTGCATATTCTGGAATGAAATTGCCAGTATTCAAAGGATCACATAAGCTCCAACTGCAGGGTTGACTTCAATACTTAGGATGGAGACAGTAAGTTCCTCTACAACAACGGCAAACTTCTACCAAATTACACAGCATCACATCTGAAGACTGGTATTAAGTACAGCATGATGTGTGGACACCTCTTTCGCCAAGTTCATGACATACTGCAATGCAACCTCAGAGAAGCCCCCCAGACCAGAGATCCGTGCTTCAGTAAAAAGCTTGTCCTCAACCCACACACAGCACCTGATGAAGACAATGTGGGCCACTCTCAACATTGTTTTGGACTTTGGGGACACAAACAAATGACTCTGCAGTGAGTTTAAAGCACAGCTGTAGTGCTCCGAGATTATCCAATATTCTTTCATACTTTCACACATGCACAGTCGAGCACCTCTGTTATGTGCCTCATGTGGTGGTGGTGTCTGTCTGCAACCTAGTTGTGTCTAATCCATTTAAATGATTCTCTTCAATGAACACGGGAGGCATTCTGGTATAAATTAGTTAAAAAACAACAAATGTTGTACATGATTCTGTACATGTTTCTGTATCTATCTCAAAGACAAATCTCTAAATATTTATTACACTGTTCCAAAGCAGTACGTAATAATAAGGCATGCAATACTTTATGCCCAGCACACTACCCCCCAGTCATCTTATACATTTCAAGATGAATCACCAATAGCAGTTTTTCTGTTGCATCACTTCACAACAAGATCCAATGGACTAATTTCAATCTGAAGTTCATTGCACGAGTATGTCAACAGTCACGTCTGTCCATACATAACCCAGTGTCAGCACCCAAATCATTGGACATTTTTCCAAATTTAAGAAGCAGCTGGGAAATTCCAATTATCAGCCATACTGACTCATAATAAAGTCTAGCTTACTACAAAGCCATAAATGAGCCTATTCAGGTTGGGCATAAACCATAATTCAATTTTATGAATCAATCACAGATTAACTTATAACTGCAAATAACAACAATGGAAATTCTGCATACTACATTATGGAGTATCACACTACCCACAGGCAACAACTGTTCATTCTTACATTTTATTAATACAAAACTGAGAAGCATATCCAACAAGTTTAATATCTTACTCAGACCTCCAATTTGCCATGAATTAATTGTACACATGCTGAATAACAGAGGCATAAATGAACATAACAAGCAGTACCAACCTAGAACTATGTACAGGATGAGAAACATATCTGCCTGCGGATTCCCAAAATATCTTGAACAGGTGAAAGAATCACTTCTGTCAGTTACTGAATGTATATGGGGTTACTGATCTTAGGCAGACTTAAATACATACAGCTAGTCAACCAACATCTATACCAGGTGCCATTCAGATCAAGACAGTTAAGTTTAAATCGTAAATCACCAGGTACTGACTAAATTCTGGCACATCTGATTCAGTCAGAGGTATAAGAGTATCTTGTGAGATCCATAAACTTAGCCACCATATGGGTAATAAGAAATAACTACATTGATAGAAACATGGGTCCATTATTGCACCCAAAGAAGAATTATGAAACTGGCTGCAGTGATTATTGAGGCATGTCAATGTTACCAGCTCCATATACAGTTTTATCCAACATCCTTCTACCAAGTCTAATCCCACATAAAAACAAAATTACTGGTAACCATCAGTGTAGAGTATTACATAACAGATTACCTACTGATCATATAGTCTGTATTGGTCAAGATACTGTAGAAAAAATGTCAATATACTGCAGTAGTACATAATCTACTTACAAGTTTCAAGAAAGCCCAAAAATGAGTTTGCAGGAAAGTTTTCTCATTGAGTTTGGTTTACCCATGAAACTAGTATGGTAAATGAAAATGTGTTTAAATAAAACCCATAGCAAAATCCACACAACTAAACATCTGTCTCATGCATTTCCTACTGAGAATGGTCTATAAAGAGATGCTTTATTGCCAGTGTTATTCAACTTCACTCTAGACTCTGCCATGAGAAAGGTGCACGAAAATCAAGGACTGAAATTGAATCGGACACATCAGTATCTGATCTGTGATAATGTTAATTCACTATAAAAAGTACAAATAATGTAAAGATACAAATACAAGCTCCGTCAGTAATTACTGAATATGGTCCAGAACTAAATACTCTGAAAAAAAAGCATACGAACTAAAGCGAGGACAAAATCACAACATAAAGAGATCTAAACAATTCTTCAATAAAAATGAGGCAAATCTCACCCTGTGGACCTGCAACCACCTCAGCTTAGGTGGTGAAGCATGCCCTAATATATTCCAGATGAAACGAGTTCAGCAAGCCACACCCAGAGCTTGCTTTAGCTTCTACTGTCTGTCTGATCAGTGATGCCAGGTTTAGTGGTATTGTCAAGCAACAAAAGAAGCACACTACATGACAGTATGATTCACATTTCATGATGTTGGTGTAAAATTGCATGGGTGTCCCCTCATAAAACCTTTTCTTAGTGCCTGGCTTCACTACATTTAATGACATCCTTCAAGCCGGTATGTTATGAAATTTAGCTCTGCAAGAGCTTGAGAAACTGCTCAGGGAATATTTGTACTGTGTAGTCTCCAAAAATGTTAGCAGGTGCAGTTCTTTTCCTAAATTTCATGCTTACATATGTGAGGTTGTCTTAAATTCACATATGAAGCACTGAACCGGATCGTCCTGAACAAGGCCATGCAGAACCAAAACAAGGCCTGCCATCGCCAAACCGTCACGTGTAAACAAAAGAGAGAACAGAACATGACTAACGTATTTTTCATATTATTCTCTCTGTGCATTGTGAATGGTTACAATCTCTTCGTACCAACAAATTCACATATTATACCAATATACTATATTAGTATAATATATGTTGGTACTAAGAGATTGTAAGAGAGTGGGACTAAGTTAACTGACACAGTATTTTTTTCTGGAGCTTTGTCCATCATCGTGGATTTTTAAAGATGTGTGACATTTCGGAAGCCAGCTCCATTTCCGTCTTCAGGCAAAGAAGCACCTAACTTTGTGTACTCTTAGATTGAGCTATTCTCCACCACTGCGCACCACAGGCACAGTAACACATAACACTAGCACCTATGTACAAATGTTGTCCATGCGCAGTAATAAGAAAATGGCTATCGGAAAATTAAAAATTAACTACAAGGCTCAAAAATAAAACCTGGACCAATCCACAGATTAAAATAACAATAATAATAATAATAAATAGGAGACATGAAATCCGAGTGACCAGACCACAGACACAACAAAAACAAAACCAGAACACATGTGTTTAAAATTCTGAACACCACTAACACCATTTGTGGAGAAAACTGTGAATCTTTGTTGGTTCAAGTATGTTTATAAGACAAGAGATGTACATGTATGATTTAGTCAATGTGAATCATAACAGCATGGTAGAGCTGTTCATCAGAAGCGACTGTGAAGGGTTCTAAGAAGTGCTGTATATCCAGTGCAATGGATGGGACTGATGATGATATGTTGTGAAATGGCAGTAAAGAGGATAGGAATGTTAGGAGTGAGTGCAAGGAAGATGAAGGCACTGACTGTGAAGATGGAGACAGTGACACTGACTGCTAAAGGTTGAGAGCATTTGATATGCTTCATGTAAAAAGTGTATAAAATTAATACTGAAATATTTTTTCTTAGCAGATGTTTCATTTTTGGGGGTCATCTTAGATTAGAGACATCTTGTACTCAGGTAAATACAGTAATCCACGCTAGTAGTTCACAGACACATATGTTTCCAAAGCAGCATAACTGATTTATTCTAACAGGGCAGCAGGTAGAGGGAAGTATATCAAGTTGCATAAATGCTTACCTTTTCATAGTTGCTTAACACTACAATGCACCAAAAACTGAGGCAACAACTACAATCTACGCATATTTAAAGCACACTTAAGTGGTGTATGTGTGTTTTATCACTCTCACGGTAATTCTTCTCAAATATTTCACACCACTGTTATCACTGAACTGTTTCCGGCATTGTACATGCCTTCCCGCTAGAAAAATCGCTTCACGCAACCCAGAACATGTCAGGTCTACTTTCAATACCATTAAGAAACCAACGGACTTGTGTCTTTCCGCTGAAACAGTTTCTTTCTCTATGAAAAATTAAAGCATCTTGACTTCAGCTTAAAAAAAGAAAAATCCATGGGATATATATGTGAATATGATTGGATTAGTCCTCTTTATAAACACTCCAGGTACTTAGATTAGGAGGGCAACTGTTCACCCCACTGCCCGAATAACCTAGCCTCTATCCAGACCTCAAAGAAGTGACCTTGGGTCTCAAACGCAGGATGTACTGTCACAACTGTGTGTGGGATCATTCATGTGTACAGCAGTATTCCAGACTATTGTGTCACATGCAGCTTGCATGGATAGAGCAAGAAGACGAACGCTTCACACAATGTCACACCAGGAAGGTGGGTTACTTCCAAGAAATACATAAACACAGTGACAAGAGTGCTGTGTTCGTTGACATCCGTGCAAGCTCCAGTGGACAACGCCATGCTTTCCTTGTGAATGTCACCAGTTCAAATTCCAAACAGCACTAGGCCCACGGTGTGGATTCTTTTTCTTCTCCTTCAGACATCCACACTTCAACAGTTATCAGCTGGCTGCTTGTATCCACCAGAATGTGACTATGGAAAACTGTCTTTTGGTTTGGGCAATCCCAAGCCTGCTTTTTATAGCCATGATGAGCAAGACAGATACCTCACATTACTCACGCAACATACACAAAAAAAGCAGCCCTGTAATGACATTCAAAGCCCAGACACATTTTTGAGTGGGTATGTTCTGGTTTTAATAACGGTGTGTAAGGCACACGGAATACAATTCTGTTCCACACAGCCATTCTGAAACTCAGATATACAAACGAAAGTATCTCAACTGATATGATGTAGTACAGTGTGGGGCGAATTTGCACACGATACAAAATACCACAACTACACACTTTGCATGACTGAGGAATGACCAGAAATTTACAGCATGTGACAAAAACCTGCATATCATCACACACATGAATCCATTGAATGGTCAATTCAAAGCACAGACATTGCAGAGATTAATCCTCTAAAGAATTTCACATTGCAATTTTTTGTGCTGCAATACTGTGCAGTCTTGTAAACACACACCAATGTTTCAGATACATATCCTGTCTCCATCTTCAGGGTTGAAGTAAAGAGAGTGAGAATGTGGTCCAGTATTCAAGGTAGATTGGGAGGAAGATGATTAATCAGATCCTTGAGATAAAGAGAAGAGGGACAGTGTCCAGGTGAACAGAAACAAGTTAACAGAAAATGTGAAACACAGATTCACAAAAATGGCCCTTGTATGTGCTACAATAGGTTATTACATGTTCTATAAGGAAAAGTGAGACATTCCACTCAATTTAGGGGTCACAGCAAATCAAAAGAACCCTTGCTGTGGGGGCAACAATACAGGAGCATCACATCCCAAGGAAGTGAGTCTGTCTTTGCACAAACCCTTTTCCTTCAGTGAGCAAGAAGAGGCTGCACTACCTTACAACCTTCTGAAGAACATGCACCCCTCAACCCCCCACCCCCCCAAGTAATGAACTTCTTAGGATAAAATATAAGGAGATTTTTCATTTGCCTCTCCTTAACCACAAAAAAGTTGGATGTTTTCTTACATGCTTGCCCATACATTTACCTGGGGGTGAATTTATCAAAAATGTATACTTGGATTTGTTTTTTAATAGATGTGATGTCGCAACAGGAAACAATTTTGACAGTTATTATTTTCAAAACCAGCCTTTTTATGCAGTATACAATTAAATTACCTCAGAAATTTAATTCTCTGTGAATATTATTATGGTACTTGGTAATATGTCGCAGCTGCAAACTGAATTCTTGAATTTACATGCTTCTCATGTAGCCCTCCCGACTTAAATTTAGTAGTAACCAATTTCATGTTTGTTTACATGTAAAATAACCAATGCCACTGGGTAACAACCCAATTGCAGTAAATAAATATTTTTATTATAACTTCAAACATCTTATCAAACTGGTCATTAAATGGTTTCATTTCATGTGAAATATGGACTTTCCACAATTAGAATGTATGCGTATGGAACATATGCTTGCATAACCTCATGCAATACTCACAAAATGTTATGTTTAGAAACCATTAACTTGATGCCAAAAAGAAATCTTATTTATACCAGAATACAATCTCCGAATTTAAAGGTAATTAAAATATATGCTCAGGAAGAAAAATTAAATCTACCATTTGCTTAAATTAAAGAAGAACAAGACTATGTAGTGGGTCCCTGTCACCACGGCATGGCGCGTCCTCAGGTTGCGGATAGAGGAACGGCCTCCGATAAGGAGGGCAGCTGCGAATAAATTGAATAAGCAGCCGCGGACAGCCGACGAG
>Ga0123355_10010081_pt1 | contig 14437 bp, 17 predicted proteins | sample TergutEmb28metaG_3_FD_89872 | JGI IMG/M metagenome (GOLD analysis project Ga0123355, IMG submission 89872) | Embiratermes neotenicus P1 segment gut microbial communities from Petit-Saut dam, French Guiana - Emb289 P1 | ecosystem: Host-associated > Arthropoda: Insects > Digestive system > Gut ...
TCGCATCTTTAGGAAGATTGTTAATATGCTTAATAAAATTAACTACGTTGTCTTCGTCTAATTTGTTATATTTGAAGGAAAGGCTATCAGCAACAGAGGTAGCTATCTTACCGAATAAACTACTCATAGTAAACATTGAGTTCCAGATACTTTCAATATCTGCATTTGTATATGTGGAAATTAGTGTTTCCCATATATCTTGTTCTAAATATCTGTTGATATACTTATAATGCTTCCCTGTTGTTACCGAGAAATTATTGTTCACCCCTACATACCAGTCCAACATTTTCATTAAACAGGGACGAAGAGTTTTTTCAATCGCACCTAAAGCGAATAATGCTTGTTCCCTCCATAGACCCTTAGCAACGTACGGACATGTGCACCAAAATGCGAAGCATGTTTGGGAAAATTCCAACTCATTGGGCTTTTTAATATGAAAATCTGTATCGGATGCATTGTCAATTTGGGGGAAAATATTATTCTTATCAAGCAAGACCGCCGATAAGCTACTTTTAACGCAATTATGAGCTAATTCTTTTGGATAAATATTTAAGTCAATACGGTTTCCGTCAGTAAACTGCATTAGGTAAAAGCGATGCCCCAGTGGAATCAATGGCTCACCACAAATTAAAGGCTCACCAAAACGGCGTAGCCACTTTTCATCAGATACAAATGAATCAATGTTGTCTACAACATAGCATATATCAAAATCTTGAAAAATATCTTTGGGTGCATTTTTATTAACACGCGAACCGCTTATCGTAACAGCTATTATCCTTTCATCGTCGATAGCTGTTTGTAATATCAAGTCATACATTTCCTTTTCGCTTCGCATTCATAATACCACCCTTGTAAAATATTGAGTTTCTTGCATCGCGCATGGATGATTATATAATACTTGAACACAAGTAACATGTACAACATTCTCATAGAATTGAGCAAGTTGGAGGACATTACGGAAAAGCCCGTGGATAAACTATCCCCACTGGAAATGTGACCGGTATTTTTCTGGTATTCCCCAGATATAAAACGTTGGGATTGCTGTCAAGATGAACTTTTTAAGACAGGAAAAAGCCCCATAGACTAAGGCTTGAAAATGCCTTGTTTATGGGGCTTACTGTTCGTAATTTCAATAATCACGCTGTAGGGCTTTGCGGTTCGCAACACGGTAGTTTGCTTATAATGTTCATCATGTCTGTCGATAAACATAATCGGAAACTACCAACGATTCACCTCATTATTACTCATCTTTTTCCACATAATTTTCAAACATTTTATATAATCTTGGCAGCATTTTTTTCAGTAAATCCTTGTCGTTTTCCCACGGAAAATCACTTTCCCAATAATCCGTAGAATTGTCCGCAAATACGATTTCGGATTCTATTTCAGTTATTTCCTCTGGCGAAAGCACATGACTATTAAGTTCGGCATAATACTTTGGTCTATCTTCACCCAATAACCCCTTCTTTGCATTATAGGCTTCATGCGCTATATAAAGCATTCCTTCAAACCACGTACCATATCGTTTTGGATTCCAGTCTGCAAGAGAATCAGGGTTTTTTAGAGCGTTTAGAAAAAGAGTCTTGCCGTGAGCCGTTATCCAAGGGCGAAAATAGTCAAAGCCATCATCTGAAAGATGATTTTCGATAATATAATATGCAGCACAAAGCGTATCCTTTGCGGATAGTTTCTGATATAAATCAAAAATCAATTGCCAGTGGATAATCTCATCAGTGCTAAACGCTGTTAGCTTCTGTATCATAATTCTCTTAAAATTATCCAAGCTATCTGGCTTTCCCAATACTTCGGCGTTTACTTCGTCAATTAGCGCCCAAAATTTATTCTTGTTCATGTTGTTAATCTCCTTTTTGGTTGGCACTCCAAATATAAAATCGTCACGCCACCCACAACAAACACGGGAAACGTGCAAAACAAAAATACCTTACCGCTAATTGTACCATTCCCCACGCCCAAATTCTACACAAAATTTCCTGTTCTTTGGGCGTGGTCGCGGGCGGGGCATGTAGCCCCGCCAAGCCTACAGTAAACCACAATAAGCGGAACGAATGAGGAAGGATAGAAATGCCGCCTTTGTTGCTGTGGCTGTTCCATTTTTTCGGCGTTGTCCAAGATATGCTCAACACATCGCCGCACTACTCCCATTTGGCGGACACCTTCTTTTAATACCTTGGGATTGTTGTCAAGATGAACTTTTTAAGACAGGAAAAAGCCCCATAGGCTAAGGCTTGAAAATGCCTTGTTTATGGGGCGTACTGTTCGTAATCTCAATAATCACGCTGTAGGGATTTTAGGTTCGCTACACGGCAGTTTACATATACTGCGAATTCACTTGTAGCCATAAGAAACACGATTTTTCAGAACTTCCACTGATTCATTTTCTAGTTGTGGGTACCAGCTTTTAACTTCATCAAAAACTCTCTGGCAAAAAAATTCCCATGATTCAGTCTGCCAGTCCGGTGTTATAGTGTTCAAATTTTTCTCAATCGCCATGATTTCGGCTAATATACTTTCCCCATACTTCCTTACAATTTTTTTATCTCTTGTATATTCCGGTGGAAAATTCCAATTATCCACCGGGCCTATTGTTAAACAGTCTTGAATGGCTGCGTCTAAATCGGATTTCATAGGACACCTCCAAAAATATAAATTTCTCTTAATATTGACTGCCTAACGCCTACACGGTCTAACTCTTGTACTGCGTTGCATATACATTTACATCTTCTACTAACTTTCGTGAGTTATATAGAATATTTCGTGCTTATCATTGAAGCGAATCACAAGGAGTTGGTTTGTGTATTCTTCTGGAAGTGAAAAATCAAACGTGCAATCAATTATGCCATCTTTATCGTTTGCAATAACAATAGCCCTTGGTTCCAGCCTTTCGCCAACCATTAAGGCAGTAACTTCCTCTCCAGTATCTACGTCAAAAAAATCTAAATACTCATCAATGTCATCATCATGAAAATAATCGTCTATGAAACTTTTAATAATGGCATTTGAATCTATGCCGTCAATTATAGCTTTTTTTCCCTTATCATACATCAAAGGAATATTGTCGAGCATTTTCTCAATAGTTTTTATGGTGCTATCATTAGCAACATCCTCAAAAACTTGAAAATGGATAGCCATATCTTTGTCACCAAGAACAATATCAAAATCCTCCATCAATCCATCGGATTGTGTAATTTCGATTTTCCCAAATAATTTTGTGTCAAGCGTGTAGGTACTCATACTATTTCCTCCTTAAACTCAAATGGCACTACTACTATAAATTTAGCAGTCTGCATTTGCAGACAAGCCTTGTAACTCCTAATATTCCTACTTACGTTAAGATATCCAGTTTATGCAATCATTTATATCTTCTAATCCAATCCATGCTTTTATTACTGAAAGTGCGGCTTCCCATGAAATAGTGTGCTTGGCGGGTAGTTCAGACCAATCGCCAAAATAGTACAACTTAGTGCCAACAGCTTGTTCATCACCTAAAGAGGTTAAATAAACATCATCAGTAGCTACATACCATATTATTATACTCTCGTTTTCGCCAAGCCCAACAGATATGTAGCCTTTATCTTTAACCACAATATCAACCGAGAAAGGAATAGAAATATACTCCTTTGCTTCTTTTTTAATTATTTGTAGCCGACTTATAAGAGTTTCAAATGACGTTACAGTTTCTTGAATTTCATTGTTGCCGTCCATGCAATATGCTAATACTACCGACATGGCATAAAACGTTGCTCCATTCATGTAAAATGAGGTGTTGCTATTTTCCATTCGATTTACCTCACTTCCCATAAAATATAAATTTAGCAGTCTTCACTGCAAACAAGCCTTGCAATGTCTAACATTTGTACTGCCGTATTACGGAATATGTGTGTTTTGCCTAGTTGTAAAATTCATTGGGTCAACTTCCCATCTGTCTTTGCAAAATCGTACCATCGTATCAAAAGCGGCAAAATAATGTGTTTCATATTCGGCAATCACCTCGTTAAAATCCCAAACATCAGAAATTGATGGATTCCCATAATATGTTTCGAGTTTGTACAGGAAAAAGGTTGATTCATCAATCAGTTGGGGATTGATATGTCTTAAAAATTCACCCAAGACAGATTCATCAAGGCAATCTATTTTCTTTAATCTTTCCACATTGTTTGGGTTATACTCAATATGAAAAATCTCAAAAATCTCGTCTTTGCTCCTTCGTTCAGTTCATAGCAAGTTCCGTTCATACCTAACGGAAATGGATAACTTCTACCATCCATCTCATCACCTACAAATATAAAATCATCACGCTACCCAACTCACACACGGACAACGCACAATACAAAAGTACCTCACCGCTAATTGTACCATACACAACGCCCAAATTCTACACAAAATACTTGGTGTGTCTTTCTTTTATTTTTTGTGTGTGCTAGTATGTTTACCATTGACTTCTCTAGCCTCATCACTATGTGTATTGATGGGGAAATAAACCGCGACCTACGGATTTTCATATAGTTCTGAAAATTGCTATAAGGACAATTTGCAATCTGTATAAAAACAAACTGTGTAAGCAGTATGGCAATCGGTAGCAATGGAAATATATATCTTGGAGTGATATAGATGGGACACTGCATCAGAGCATTTCTAGGCAATAGCGAGAGAATAAATTCTTTGGCTGATGCTTATGCAAGAACGCCAATACAGTTGCCACAAGGATTATCTATGTTGTTCTTAACAGATGATTTGTTTGATGCAATAGCGGAGTCAGTAAATGTTGAGGATGAAATAGTGGTTGCTGGCCTCAATTATTTTACTTCTGCGATTGCGTTTGTTTTAGCGGAGCATTCTCAAAATGGGAAGATGGCATATTTTGAAACGGAGTATTTTGGTGGTAGCGGCGCACAGGCGGCAATCTTATATGAAAATGGAACGCCAAAATTCCCTGCGATGTTTACTGACGATACGAAAGGAATAGCCTTGGCTGAAAAGCGAGCTATCAATATGGTATTGAAAGAATTTGATGTTCTTATACTAAGCGGAATGGACGAATTTGATAGTGTAGGTTTGGGGAATTTTCGCAGAATGGATGATTAGTAGAATTATTAGGCATTGCGAGGCTTGTCTATAAGCGAAGACAGCGGAATTTTATAATGTCTATAGGTGTGAGTATGGTAGAAAAAAGAGAGTTAACCGAAGAAGAATATTCCTTTATAGAGAACAGCTTGGCGGAACAGAGGTATCTCAAACAAGAGTATGTGCTTCCACGGCGAATAGAAACCACATCAATCAAATGCCCTTGGTGCAGTAAACTTTTGATGATTGAGCAATATGGAAATTCATATAGCATAAACTGTGCAGATAAAAATTGTTTGCACTATACTGTGAGAGGTATTTAATGAACCCTGCCGTTTCGCGAGTAGCGGTAAAGGGATACGATGACATGATACTTGAACAAGTGCGAGAACTAAATCGCCAAGGCGATTATGATAAAGCATTGGAACTGCTCAATAATATAGGGATTGAAGCTACCATACTGGCCTAATATCCATCGTAAAAAGCAAAAAGGAAATGGCAGGTCTCCGAATGTGGATACCTGCCATTTTTCGTTATAGACTAGGAAGCTGAACCCGCAAGCGCAATTTACCGCTGTTGCACCCTGCCAATCCCCGCAACCGACCGGCTAACCTGTGGGCTACCTATATACCATATGTTGCCCGTGCCGCTAATTGTAGCATCCAAGCTATCAGAAACGGCAATCTCAATAGTACCGGCACCGGCAATATCTGCCCATGCCGCCCTTGTTTGCAGGCCGCTTGCATCTACATTGCCTGCACCGGCAAGGGATATCCTTGCGGTATCTGCTACGCCGGTTAACTCAAAATTACCCGAACCGGCTATATTAATTTCTACATTTTCAACATCCAGCGGCAAAGTACCTGTTACTGCACCGCCAACGCTTACAAGCAAGCGGGTGGTGTGCAGTGTATCCCAGTTTTCAAGCCTGGCCAAACCGGAGACTACAGTATGGTTTAACTCGGGTGTATAAACGTATATGCGCGGGGTGTTTTCGCTTGTTGTTCTAAAATTTCTGTCGGAATAAATGCGCAATACTCCGTTTTCTACGGTTGTGTTAAGGTAGTTAAATAAATTTTCCTGCATGTGCACAGTTACAGAGCTTTCCTGTGCCTGCCTATACACTATTACATAACCACCGGCAATATTTAAACCTGTAAAATTACCAACATTAAAATCCCTAGTAACCTTATCACCTGTGCCGTGTACGTTGTTGCCGCCTAGCCCGTCCAGTGTAACAAACATGCACCCGTTAAGGGCTATAAGCAGTACCGCCAATATGCAAATAGTAAATATTTTTTTCATCAATTATGCTCTCCTATCTAATAAATATGCTGAAACAAAAATGAATACCGCACCCTGCGCCACTAACAATACCAGAGATAGTGCATATGGTACAAAGGAGCTTGTAATTATTTCTACTGCAAAAAATGGGCCAAACCTGTGCATTTCACCAAAGGGTAACAGAACAACACTTGTCCAGCTTAGTACAAGCGCGCTTGCAAGTGCTGCAATAACCCCCCATAGCAGGCTAATAGGCATTTTAGCAAAAACGGTTCTTGCAAAAGCGTTAGAAAGTATACACACTGCAACCAAATACCCATATCCAATTATTATGATTAGCATGGCATATGCAAAAGATAAATCAATGCTACTCCAAAAGCTGATATCATCCGTTGCATGCATCACCGAATTAGTCACAAGCATAATAAACCCGAAACCTATAAAAAAGGATGCCATATCCATAAGCACTGTAGGGATTAGGGTACCAAGAAGCTTTTTCCACGCCGCGACCGGTATAAGCTCCATAAGATAGCTACGGGGGTGATTAAACAGCCATGCTATCGTATTATACGATGTTATGAAGTTTACAACCATTAGCCCAATAAAGGAAAATGACGCAAACATTATTCCAAGTACAAACCGCCAATCGTAATCGCTTTCCACGCCTCGCAATAGAATCAGAAAAAACACATTGCCCACAACTGTTATTATAAGTGCTATTATTCTCATTAACAATTTATTTCTTGTTGCGTAGTACATTTGGTTAAGCATCACCAAACACCTCCCAATAAATATCGTCCACTCTTTGGCCGGTTTCCTGGCGTAGTTCTTCGCAGTCTTTTTCTAGGACTATCTTGCCGCCCTTGAGTAAGGATATGCTGTCAAATACAGCTTCAACATCTTTTATTAGATGGGTCGAAAGTAGAATAGAAGCATCTTCACCGTGGGTGGCTAGTATGGACTGCATTACTTTCCTTTTACCAACAGGGTCTATGCCGCCTAGGGGTTCGTCCAGTAGGTAAAGGGGGGCTTTGCGGGAGAATGTAACCCCAAGTGCTACACGCTCTTGCATTCCTTTTGACATTTTTTTGATGGATTCGTTTAGGGAAAGCCCTAAAATTTCTTGCATTGTTTTGGCCTGGGTGCTGTCGTAGTCTGGGTACATTTTTTCGTAGAAAGCGAATGCGTCGGACACTTTCATCCATGTTGGGAATGCTAGGTTGTCTGGTAAAAACGAAATTGTTTTCTTAGACTCTATACCGCGCCTTGCGGCTGATGGATATTCTATAGTACCTGTGTCCTGTGTAATTAACCCGGCTATGGTTTTCATGAGCGTTGTTTTGCCAGAGCCGTTTGGGCCTAGTAACCCTATTATCTTGCCGGGGGTGATTGTCATGTTTAGCCCGTCTAGTACGTGCTTGCGGCCAAAGCGCTTGCTTATGTTGGTTAGTTTCAAAAGTTCCATTATTTCGCGCCTCCTTTTGCAATCCCTTCGGCGATGGTTGTGCTTATCTCGTCATCGTTAAAGCCTAGTTGGCGCATTTCATCTAAAAATCTTTCTACGGCCTCTTGCACCATTTCACTTTTTATTTCTTGCACCATGTCTTTGCCCTCCGTTATAAAGTAGCCCGTACCCCGTTTCGAATAAATTAGTTGCCTGCGCTCCATTTCTTGATAGGCGCGTTGTACGGTGTTGGTGTTAACTTGCAGTTGCATTGCCACTTCCCGTATAGACGGTATGCGGTCTGCTGGACGCAGTTCTCCTCTTATTAGCGAGCGGCAAAACTGTGCAACTATCTGCTCATATATTGGCGCGCGCTCGTCAAAATTAGGTGTTATTGTAACTGGCATTTGTATACTCCTTTCGCGTTTGATTGATTTGGTGTGCCACCATACTACTACACTCATGGCATGGTGTCAAGCGGTGTAGTGCAATTTTTCGCAACAAAATAAAAAGAGCTGTTGTGATAAGCAATTAATGCTTACAACAACAGCTCTGGGTTGGTGTAAAAAGGCTTGCTACCTAATACGGTCGTTCATTACGAAACCTTTGCGTATAGATTCAAATCTACGTTTATAGTATAGATGCTTTGCATTAACCAGTAAACCTGGCAGAAAGAATAGCATTAAGGAATGTAACAAAGGCGTACATATTATCATAAATCATGCCGGGCCACAGTTCTTGTATCACGTAGTAGCAATCTAGTGGGCTATGCAAAATTGTAACGGTTAGCCCATACTCTGGGAAGCCTTCCCCTAAGCGGTACAATTGCGCGGCAAGTTCGTCTGAAACGTTTTCGCGGTATTCCGCCCCTGTTAGGTTTACTATGGTGAAGCCTGCATCTAAAAAGATTAGGCTATCGGTTGGCATTGCAACGGCACGGGGAATGCTACGCAGGCTAAAGTCACTGGTTTGCGATAAGCTTGCGGCTATTTCGCTTACCTGCTGGGCTACGGGGGTTATATCCCAGCCCAAGCGCATGCTTCTTGCTTGACGCTCAAATAGCGCATCCGGCATTATTTCAAAGGATGCTAGTTGCCATTCTACTTGAAGCATCATGATTTCAATTGCTTCTTCTATGGTATCAACACCCAGCCACGTCATTTCCTGTTCTATAAAAGGGCTGTCAATGAGTTGCTCCATTTGCGTAAGCATCATCGTTTCCATTTGCAACATGAACGCTTCACGGTCGATATTTTCGCCGCTTGGTTGGGCGGCGGCACCGTAAATTAGCACTGGCCCTTCTAATAAGACATCTGCGTTTACCATCATTACAACGTTGTCACGCTCGGCTTCGGTCATTAGGTGCAAGTTCCATGCCGCACCCAAAAGCCCTAGCTCTTCTGCGCCGAAGAAAACGTAGCTTATTGTGTAGTAGTTATCGTATTCAAGCATACGTTTCGCGCTTTCCATAAGCAGGCCAACACCGGAGGCGTTGTCGCTTGTGCCTGGGTCTGGTGGGCTGTCGTAGTGTGCGCCTACAATTATTGTGCGTTGGCTTTGGCCTGGGATTGTTAGCACTATGTTTTGGCTAACTCTGTCGGGCCTTAGTTGGTCTATATCTTTTTCGCCTAGCATTGAGATGGCACTCCACCAGCTCATTCCGCCGCCCCACAGGCCAATCCTGTATTCGTTTAGTTCCCAATAACAAAACTCTTGCACTTCTATGTTGCTTGGGTCGTGGCCCATTGCTAGTAGTTCTTCTACAATCCATTTTGCGGCGGCAAGTTCGGTGTAAGAAAATGGCGTGCGCATGGGCAGGTTTTGGCTTAGGTGATAAATATACCCTGCCGCAATTTCGCCATATCCCATGTCAAGCGAAAACATAGAGTATCTTGCAGGTGTCCTTAAGAGCTCACCCCAAACGTGTGAGTAAAGCCTGTCTACATGTTCGTCGTCAAAATCAAACATTGGGAAACGTGGTGGAAACAGTGCCATGCTTATGGTACTAATCATGTCAGCGGCTACCCATGTAACGCCGTCCTCCACGAAAGCACTGCTAGAGTCTACGGTGTAGACAACTATCCCCAGGTCAGAGTCGCCTCCGTAAACCAGCACTGCATCCAGCTCATTTACCCATTGGACGTTTAAATTAGCAAGTTCTGCCCAATCCCTAAGGGAGATAAACATTTGGCCGTTCCGCTCAAAATAGCGGATTTCCTCGGGCATGAAGGGCATGGGCCTTACTGGCTCTGATATTGCAATTACTCTTAGTTCTTCGGCTGTAACTAGGGCCGGTTCTTCGATGATAACCTCACGCACCGGGTCATCTTGTGCCATTACCGGCATTGCATAGCTTACAAGCAATGCCAGCACCAGCAAAATTGCTGTGGCTTTTTTCATTGGATTTCCTCCTTTTATGGGCTACTTTGTAGCCATTTTGTCTAACCTGTTATGTTATGTACAGGCTTGATTACAGACTATGAGTAACTATACTCCAAAAACCATATAAAATGAAGTGGAAAAAATAAGACTGGCTTTGCTTCATATAGTCGGAACAGGCCCTAGCTGTATTTTCTAGAGCTGAGCGTACGCTGATATCCAAATAAGGCTAACCCCTTAGCTCTGATTTCAGCTTGCAACTCGTTTATTTTATTTTTGCATGTTTCATTTTCCAATTTATATCCGAGTGTTTTTATCTCATCTTCGAGGCTCTTTGCAATTTTGTTTATTTTGTCCATGTCTGGCGGTACAATCATAATGCCTCCTATAATATAAAATAGCGCACGAAAAATGTGGTTGCATAAACCCCACCATCCATACGCTATTTACTCATGTTCCAATAAACACACCGGCCAAAAGTATAACAATTATCATAATAACAGTCTGAACCTTCTCTTCACGGCTACCGGTTTTTATGTTTAACAATCTAAAATTCCTTCGCATAAACGGGAAAAGCACAGGGCAACCGGAAGTTGTCATGCAATCTGCAAGTATGTGAGATACATACCCGGCCAAGAACCCGTAGGTGAGTATAAGAAAATGCCTATCTTGTATAAATATCGTTGCTATAACGGCTAAAATGGGGATTATTAGGGTGTGCATTATACCGCGGTGCTTTGTTACAAACCCCCATGTTTCCCGTACCCACTTTGTCTGGCTTAGCTTGAATAGTACAATTGTTGGAACCACTAATACTAAGCCTATAAGTAGAACTGTCCGGTAGTTCTCTAGTATAAACCGCCCGTACATCCAGGCCGCTAGTACTACTGCAACGGCTATTGCTGTTACAGCGATATTGGCCATTAACTTACGTAACTTGCCTATCCTGGCACTTCCATGGTCTATGTCTGGTAACATTGCCGCAAGTGGTGCGGTTACCAATGCCAGTGCGTAGGCAAAATCGCCTTGCCTGGCACCGTATATTGCTATTGCTACACCGGCGGCGGTGCCTATGGCCTTGTGTGATTTTCCTGTCATGGTTTTCCCCTCATACTTCGGTTTTTATCATATTATCAGAGTATGAGGGGGTATACAATGAGTTTTGTCCTTTCGCTGGTTTGAATCTTTCGTTAAATGCGGCTTCGCTGCTTTTTATCCCACAACCATTTTGTCAATCTCTTTTTTTAGCCGGCCTATGATTTTCTTCTCCAGCCGCGAGATATATGATTGGGATATGCCCAGCAAGTCGGCAACTTCTTTTTGGGTTTTTTCTTCTCCGCCTGTGTATAGCCCGAAGCGCAATTCAACTATTTTCTTCTCTCGCTTGGTTAGCTTGTCTAGTGCCGTGCTTAGTAGCTCTTTGTCGGTTTCGTCATCCAGGTCTTTGGATATGATATCAACCTCTGTGCCCAGGATATCCGAAAGCAGTAGCTCGTTTCCTTCCCAGTCTACATTTAGCGGCTCATCTATTGATATTTCAGACTTGGTGCGGGTGTTGCGTCTTAGGTACATTAGGATTTCGTTTTGTATACAGCGGCTAGCGTAAGTTGCAAGCTTTATCTTTTTGTCTGTTTTAAAGGTGTTTATAGCCTTTATTAGACCTATTGTGCCTATGGAAATTAGGTCCTCTACATTTATACCGGTATTTTCAAACTTGCGGGCTATGTATACTACCAGCCGCAGGTTCCGCTCTATTAGTGTAGCTTTAGCGCGGGCATCATCCTCGCTTCCTAGCCTTGCCAGGCATTCCGCTTCCTCGTCTGTGGCCAGTGGGGCCGGTAGTACTTCGCTTCCGCCTATATAGTAGATGCTGGATTCGCTTTTGTGTGTATCGTCTATGCCCAGTGCGTCGAAAATCATGTTGCGTGCTTTTGTGTAAAGGTTTGCTAACATTGCCGAGCCTCCTATTAATAAATTTTCTTCTGCGATGCTTCTACGCAGAAAAAATTTATGGTTTTTGCCAAAGGCAAAAAAATTTCATTATTATAAATTTTCTTCTGCGATGCTTCTACGCAGAAAAAATTTATGGTTTTTGCCAAAGGCAAAAAAATTTCATTAATTACGCCGCCGGTAGTAGGTCTGGGCTTAGTAGTGCCTGGTACCGCCCGTCTGGCGTTAATTTGTCGTTATAAATGCCTATTACTACGTCTTGCCGTGAGTTTTTTGCGCCTACCATTACCTGGTCTGGCCTAAAGCCTATAAGCATTCCGCTAGACTTGCCTATGCTGGTGAAGGGAATCATGCGTATGCGCTGGTAAAATGGGCCTTCTTGGGTTGTTAGTACGCCGGTTAGGTCGTTTTCTTGGCGGTCGTAGAATACGTCTTTTAACCCTTCTGGTAGGAAATCTTGCACCTGTTCAAATTCTGCTACTATCACTGGGGATTGCGATAAAGGGTCTTTTAGGCTATGGCCGGTGTCTACCAGCGCGTCGAAGAAGATGTATTTTTCGTTCATGCTTACCATTACGTTCATTAGCATTTGCCGTTTTATTGTCTGGTGCTCTATTAACCGCATGGTTAGTTTTATTAGAAAATAGCTGACTACTGTGCCTATAAGTACTATTTGCCATGATACTGCGCGTCTAAAGCCGTCTAGGTCGGCGGCTATGTAGTGTATGGCGTAGGGTAGGTTTGTTAAGTAAAAAAGTGCCATGCCTAGCCCGCCTACCGCGAAGGTTATGCCGTATGCCGCTAGCATTAGCCGTAAAAAATGCTTAACACCTGCCGGGTAAAACGCTATCATTACGCCGGCCGTTAAAATTACTACAGAGGCCAGTGCTATGTTTAAGAAGCGTAGCGGCTCTATTACCAGTAGTAGCGTATATAAAAGCGCCATCACAAACCCGCCTAGTATTAGCCAGCGGGCTTTTCTTTTTTGGCGTAGGACTTTGGATACTATTAGCAGTACAAAGCCGTTCATTAGAAAATTGACCATGAATAATAAATCCGCATATAGGATCATTGCTTACCCCCATCTTTTGTGTCGCTTGCGATTATTTTAATCGCTGTGATGGATAGTATAGGCATAATGGGGTGGGGGATTATGTCGTAATGGTTGCGGGTGGGTAAATTTGGTTGTCGTTATATGTAGGGGGTGCTGGGTGCCGCTTTTAACGAAAGGCATTATCGGGCATATATCGTTAAAAGTGCCTTCGCCGATTTATTGTTTGCCCAATTAAGTTAAAGTGTAAGGATTAATATTTTATATCTTGACATAGTGTGCGCAACACATTATAATGATGTTGCAACTAAGACGGAGGTGACAATATTGAGAAAAGAAGAACTACTTGCCAGCTTCCTACAAGAAATGCGAAGGGGAACAATAATCCTATGCGTGCTGGCAAAGCTAAGGCAGTCTGCATACGGCTACAACCTTATTGCAGAGCTATCGGAAACCGGTATTCCAATAGAAGCAAACACACTATACCCACTACTAAGGCGACTAGAATCCCAAGGCTTACTGGAAAGCACCTGGAACACAACAGATGGCGCAAAGCCACGAAAATACTATGCCACAACCAGCCTAGGCTTAGAGGTTTTGCAAGAGCTAAAAATCCACTGGCAAGAGTCGGTGAGGAATATGACAAATATTTTGGAGGGTCAATGATATGGAAAACAATTTAAAGAACCGATACATTTACGCCGTAACGCGGCATCTACCGGCAAAAATAGCCACAGACGTAGAGCAAGAGCTGGACAGCTTAATAACAGAAATGGTAGATGAGCGTACCGGCGACATCCCAAGGCCCATAGGCCAGCAATATCCGCCAACAACCCAAGCCCCAAGCGAGCAGGTCATGAAAGACGTTCTGGCCGAATTAGGCTCCCCAGATGAATTGGCCCTAAAATACTACGGAGGTGAGCGTAAGGCTTTAATTAGCGGTGTGTACTACCTTATGTACAAGCGGGTTTTGCGTATTGCACTGCCTATTCTTGCTGTTGTTTTGGCGGTTTTAACCACGATTAACGTAGTGCTTGGCGATGAATATTCACGTAGTCTAGTACTTGGGTTTTTGAATATGACATTCACGGTGCATATAGTGGAAATAATCGTGGTTACTATTGGCGGTGTTGTGCAGGCTTTCGCGGCAATCACGATTATATTCGCGGTGATGGACTATATGAAGGTAGATTTAAAAGACGGCGATTTCTTTGACCTGCCCCAAATTCCAGAGTCGCGGCTTAAGA
>Ga0123355_10010082_pt1 | contig 14437 bp, 17 predicted proteins | sample TergutEmb28metaG_3_FD_89872 | JGI IMG/M metagenome (GOLD analysis project Ga0123355, IMG submission 89872) | Embiratermes neotenicus P1 segment gut microbial communities from Petit-Saut dam, French Guiana - Emb289 P1 | ecosystem: Host-associated > Arthropoda: Insects > Digestive system > Gut ...
ATTCACATATTCATAGCTAACATTATTGCCAATAAAACCATTCGTGATTAACATTTTGAACATGTCACCATTAATATTGCCATTGATCAACATCATGCAAGCCTCTTGTAAAACTTCGCCAAATACTTCTCGTGAATCTTTATCTTGTAAGCCGTGTACGTCCTTGAATAGATCGGTTAAATAATTTACTCGCTCAACATCTAAATTAAGCTCTGTTAAGATATTTCGGATGTATTCATAATCTTGGTTATCTCGATCAATGATTACTTCATTTACTTTATCAGCAAACTGTTTTAATGTGATTTGATTGGAATCTAGTAATTGAATAGAGCCTTTTAATAAAGTTTTATGAATCTCATAGTTAGTCATTACTCTTTCACCTCGCCGTTGTCTAATTATATCATGAAAATAGGATTTATGCGAGACCTTAACTAGCCAATCAAATAATTATGACAGGGCGAAAGGTTCCTTTTATTTTGAATTCAAATTGGTGAGGATACTTTTCCTCTACAAATTTAAACCCAAGCATTTGTTCTGTGGCTTTGAAGTAAGGTAGACTGTTTACAATAGAAAAATTTCCAGATTTATTTTCTTCGTTCAAAATTAAGAAAGCTCCCTTACTTTCTCGTTTCATCATATCGCCATGAATAACGAAACCAGTTATTCCTCGGACTGCCAAATTAAAGATTAGAAATGGTATCATTCTATCGCTTAGTTCTACACAGAGATAGATATAATCAGAGGGGATGTAATCATCTTTTTTACGAGCTAGATTCCAGTTACCGATAATCAAAGCACCAGTTCCTGCACAGAAGTCACCTGTACGTCCTTTTGTATTGCCATTGCCAAATAACCCAACTAGCTCTGACATCAACTCCGCTGTATGAGGTGGTGTAAAAACTTGCCCTTTTTTTGAATTAGCTAAATTTTCTTGAAAATATGTGCTAAACCAGTCAAAGCTTAGGTCATGAGCAAATAGTTCTAACATTTCCTCAAATACTCGCTCACGTTCTGTCCGATTTTGTAAAATTTTCATTAATTTATCGGGAGCAGTTGAAATATCATCTACCCCTAAAATTTTATTAATCTCATTTATTATCTTTTGCCATTGAGCGTTACTTATCATTTGAAATTCCTCCACATAATTATTTTTAAAAAAGAACTCAGACGAGTTCTAGTTAATCAAAATGCCAATGTTGTTGTTTCAAATGATTGATAGCAACAACTTCATTATCTAGTTGGTTAAGTGCCATCTGATCATAATGAGCTAAAAGCAATTCTTCACCGCCTATCGGTTCAATACATTCCCATGCAACAACACGTATCCATGCAGTATTGTTATCTAAATCAATGATCCGTTCATGATGACTTTCACCAACAAGTCGAAGTGTGTCCAAATTTTCCGATGTACATGTTGCTAAAGGTTTTCTTTCAATCTCTTTAAACTTCGAGAATTTTATTTGATCGTCACCAACCGTTTCAATCTGCGTTTCTTTGGTAATCACATAGATGTTATACGTCAGTTGAAATTTTTCATCTTTATTAGCAGTAGAATCAAATATTGTTGCTTGACTTGCTAAAAAGTTACTAAAATCAAAACCGAGTTTAAAATAAGTGCAACTTGTTTCGTCAAAAACTTTCATGACTTCTTCGTAATAAGGCTTCTTTTCAAACGTATCTAAAATGCTGTCACGGGTTGCACTATCACGACATTCGTGAATGAGAATGACATACATGAGAATATCACGAATCTCTTCCTTTGTTATTTTCATCAAAGCTCCTCCTCGTCCTGTATGTCATTCCAATCTATGTTACTAATTAATGCTTCTACTTCATCGAATTCATTATCATTGACCGTTTCTTGATTTTCTGGAACTGGCATAATCAAAATATTTTTACTGGATTCTATGGCGAGTTTAAATCCAGTTGAAAACCCTAATTTAAAAAACTCTTGAGCAAACATATTCAGTGATTGGCTTGCTTTAAAATAATCTTTGACATTCTCCTCAAACTCATCATCAATGATGGATTCACGAATCTTTAAACAAACCTTCTGTTGCTCTAATTGTGATAACCAGAAACATGCCATTATTTCTAACATTTCATCTATCCCTGCATTGTAATAGGCTTCGTTCTTGTTAAAATCTTTGTTGCTTTGCATTGATTTTTCAATACATTCCCTCACTTTCATTTCAATATCACACCTTAATTCTAAGTTTAAACCTTTCATTTTAAATCACTCCTTAAAATATTTAAAGTTGCTTATAATTTGTTTTAAACAACTATTATGTTGTTATTATAAACCATTTATTTGATTTTTGCAATAGTTAAAACAACCTTTAAGTTGTTTGGGAAAATATTTTGGTTGATTATTACAAGAAAACAGTATAAAATATAGGTAAGACAAGGAGGTCTTTAGTAATGGGATTAGCGATAAAAGTTAAAATGTTACTGGCTGCAAGAGATATGACTGCCAATGATTTAGCAGAAAAACTAGGAACAACTGGTCAAAATGTATCGGCTAAGTTGCGACGTGATAATTTATCAGAAAAAGATTTACATGACATTGCAAAAGCATGTAATGCAACTTTTGAAGGTACTTTCACATTAAACGACACTGGAAAAGAAATATAAAATTGAATTGACCAGTTAGGAGCAAGAGTGATGGCAACAATAAAATTAGAAAAGAAATACCCTGTATCAAAAGAAAAAGTGTGGACTTATTTAGTGAATGATGAGCTTTTAAGCTCATGGTGTATGCCTTGCAATGGATTTGTACTTGAGAAAGGACAAGAGTTTGTTTTTGAAATTAGTGCGAATGCTTTTTTTGATGGTACATTTTATAATAAGGTGACAGACTTTGATGAGCCAAATTTCTTAGCGTATCAATGTATTGCTAAGAAACCAGCATTAGATACAATTGTAAAATGGACACTTACAGAGCAAGATGGTGAAGCAACATTGATGTTAGAACATAGCGGATTCAAAGGATCAGATTTTATGACTAAAGCCATGTTAAAAGGTGGCTGGAAGAAAATGATGAACGAACACTTATACGATAAATTGGTAAACTCTTAGAATTTGTGTAAGTTTGTTAATAAAAGATTTTCCTCGAAACGATGTAACAAAAATTCGAGGATTTTTCATATTAGCTAATATAATCAAGCGAAATATACTTCTACATGAAAGTAATGTGTTTTATCTCCAGTTTAAGTTTTGTTTAACTCCAGTTTATCAAGGTGCGATAGAATAAAAAAAAGAAAAACTATTAAATGGGTGGCGTTTAACATGACCATAAAAAAGCGGCTTTTCATTTCCAATATTTTGATGATCATTATTCCAGTTGTTATTTCTATTCTCACAATCTGGTTTGGTGTTTTTATGATTAATCTACTTTCTGATGGTGAGATGGAAGTATTAGTGAGAAGTGGGCGTGGTTTAGCTTCAAGAACAGATGATGTTAGGCTAGTAATGATTGCTACATTTTTAGTTTTTGGGTTGATGTTCCTCATCATGTTTTTAACCAATCGTTTACTCACAAAGTTTGTGTTCAGTAAAATTGTACAGCCTTTGGAGTTACTTTCAAGTGGTGTTCATCACATTAGTGAGGGCGATTTAGACTATCGAATTGACTATACAGAACAAGATGAATTTAAGTCAGTATGTGAGGCTTTTAATAACATGGGTGAACAGCTAAAGACCTCTGCCCAAGAGATTGCTAAAAATGAGCAAAATAGAAAAGAGCTATTTGCAGGAATTTCACACGATCTGCGCTCACCACTAACCTCGATTCAAGGGTTTGTAGAGGGGTTGCTTGATGGCGTGGCTAATACACCAGAAGCGCAAGAAGAATATTTACATATCATCAAACAGAAAACAGTAGATATCAACAATATGATGACCCAACTGTTTTTGTACTCAAAAATGGATATGGGGAATTATCCGACTAACCCAGAAAAAATCGAAATCGGGCAAGAAATTAATGACTTTGTTTCAGCTAGTCGAGAAGATTTTAAGGTACGAGGGTTATCAATAGAAACCAATGGTTTAAATAGTGAAGCATATATTTACGCTGATCCTTTGCAGTTGCGAAGTGTCTTTGCTAATGTCCTTGAAAATAGTGTGAAGTACAAGACAAAAGATAGTGTGCAATCAATTATCAGTTGTGCGCTAACGGATGATTTAGTGTACATCACCATTGAAGATGATGGAAATGGTGTGTCAGAAGATGCACTACCAAAATTATTTGATGCCTTTTATCGTACAGACGCATCTCGAAATAATCCAAATCAAGGTAGTGGCTTAGGTCTAGCTATCGTAGCGAAAGCATTAGAAAGAATGAACGGTAGTATAAGTGCAGAAAACAAAGCCGAGGGTGGCTTGCGCATGGTGATAACAATTCCAAAAATGAGCGAGGTTGAGTAAGATGAAAAAAGTTCTAATTGTTGAGGACGATCCTCAAATTGCAAAAATACAACGAGATTATCTTGCAGTTAATGATTTTGAAACAGACGTTGCGATTACAGGTCGTGAGGGCGTGAGAATGGCGTTAGAGGATGAGTATGATTTGATCCTTTTGGATTTAATGCTCCCTGAAATGGATGGTTTTGAAGTGTGTCGCAAGTTAAGAGAAACGCTAGATATTCCGATTATCATGGTAACAGCAAGGCAGGAAGATATTGACACGATCAAAGGGCTTAATTTGGGGGCAGATGATTATATCACTAAGCCTTTTTCACCTAATGTCCTTGTTGCTCGTGTAAAAGCTGGTATTGCTAGATACGAAAGGTTGAAGCAATCAGGCGGAATAGTCGCAGAGGGAATAGTAGTTGGTGATATTCGTATTCAAACCAGCTCACATCATGTTTTTGTTCGAGATAATGAAATTGAGGTTAAGAATAAAGAGTATGAGCTGCTACTATTTCTGGTGACAAACAAGGATATTATCTTTAATAGAGAAACCCTATATGAGCGAATTTGGGGGCTTGATGCGTTAGGTGATAATGCAACCGTTGCGGTTCATATTAATCGTCTACGTGAAAAGATTGAAGATGAACCCTCAAACCCTAAATATATTCAGACCGTTCGTGGAGCTGGCTATCGCTTTAAGGCTTAGAAAAGGAAAATTTTTAAATTTCCTTTCGCAAATTTCGCTATCTTAAAAAGTTTATTGACAATTTATTTCCAGTTTAAGTGGAGTTTAACTCGGTGGGTTATTATTTACTTATAGCAACAAAGTACCAAAAAAATAAAACTTAGAAAGAAGGGATTAACATGCGAGGACGTAGACTTTTCTCATTAGCGATATTTGCAAATTTATTCAGGAGAGCAGGAAGAGGAAGAAGAGTTAGAGGTGTTAGGCGAGTTGGACGAGGTAGAAGAAGATAACTCGAAGCAGGGGAAACAATTTAGATGAAACGCATATCAATATCAGGTTATGCGTTTTGCCATGATTAGATTTAGAGGTGGACAATAATAATGAATTGGTTAAGCAAAAATAAGAAATCGCTTCTCTTTGTTGCTTTTGCAATATGGGTAATATTAATCATTCTTCGTTCGGGCGTATTATCTTTATTATCCATTGAAACCCTTGAGCGATTTGCAGAGCTTCCAACGTGGATAGCTGTCCTTGGATTACTCATGATTTATGTGATTATGGGGCTAACAATGGTAGTTCCGAAAAGCTTGCTTTATATTACAGCAGGGCTTGTTTTCCCAACATGGATCGGCGTTTTAATCACTTATACTGGATTAGCAATTGCAGCTAGTATTGGATATACAACAGGTCGAAAAATGGGTGAAGAAAAAGTTAGAAAAATGCTTGATAAGCAAAAGAAGTTTTCTGACTTCTTAAACAGCGAGAATAACGAGAATTTACTATCAGTATGTTTTATTTCTCGTGTGTTTCCAATGCCTTTTGTATTTACCAGTTTATTCTTCGGGGCGCTTAGATTGCCATTCATTAAGTTTATTCTTGCATCTTTACTAGGGGCAACACCTCTTATGGTTCCTATTGTATTGGCAGGATCAGCAATAGCCAATCCACTTTCAGCAGAATTTTTAATTCCTTTTGGTATTAGCTTTGCAATTATGGTTATTATTGTTGTTGCGTATAAAGCAAAGTTAGTCACAAAAGATCGTCTTATCGTTTTATCATTGATTGTTCAAATTTATCTTTTCGCGGGTCTGTTTAACAGGATTTTCACTACACTTCCTGTCGTTGCAATTCTCCTTTATACAGTGGGCGTATGGATGGTCACGCATATTGTTAAGCAAGACAAACCAAGGATTTATAAGATACGTTGGAGCATTACTGTTTTATCATTACCGATCATTGGTGGTCTCTTTTATTTGCTGTTTGGAGACCGTCATTCTGAAAACGAAACAAGCAGCTAGTACTCGACCAGAAATGGTCGATTTTTTTATTTTTCATGTTTTGAAAAGTTTATCGACAATTTATTTCCAGTTTAAGTGGTGTTTAACTTGGCGGGTTATCATTTAATTATCGTAAAAGAAGTTACGAAATTCATAAACATTTAATTGTCTAAAAAAAATAGGCATCACAATAATGGAGGTAATGATTATGTTAAAACTTGAAAATGTGAGAAAGACTTATACTGGTGGTGGAGAAGAAGTTATCGCAATGCGTGGCATGACGATTGAATTTAGAGCGAATGAATTAGTTTCAATTCTCGGACCTTCTGGTTGTGGAAAGACAACAATGCTAAATGTGATCGGTAGTTTGGATAAGTACGACAGCGGTGATTTAATTATCAACGGTACATCAACAAAGAACTTTAAAGAAGAAGATTGGGATGCTTATCGAAATAACTCTGTTGGTTTTGTATTTCAGAATTACAACTTAATCAGCCACCAGAATATTTTACAAAACGTTGAATTAGCGATGACATTATCAGGAATTTCTGCAACTGAGCGAAAAGAGAGAGCAACAAAAGCATTACAAGATGTTGGGCTTGGAGATAAGCTAGATAAAAAGCCAAATCAATTATCTGGTGGACAAATGCAAAGAGTAGCGATTGCTCGTGCGTTAGTAAATAACCCAGAAATCATCTTAGCTGATGAGCCTACGGGAGCTTTAGATAGTAAAACAAGTATTCAGATTATGGATATCTTAAAGGAAGTTTCAGAAACTCGCCTTGTTATTATGGTTACACATAACCCTGAACTAGCAGAGGAATACTCGACAAGAATTGTGAACCTATTAGACGGAGATTTGCAATCAGACAGTAACCCTTTAACGGAAGCTGAAAAGAAAACATCGGCAAGTCAAAATACTGGTAGAAAATTCAAGAAAACATCTATGTCTATGCTTTCTGCAATGGCATTATCGTTTAAGAATTTGCTGACTAAAAAAGGTAGAACCATCACGACTGCAATTGCAGGAAGTATCGGAATTATTGGTGTTGGGCTTGTCCTTGCATTAACAGGTGGTTTGACAAGTTACATGGATGGTTTACAAGCTGATTCACTAGCTAATTTTCCTATTGTCGTGCAAGAATCAGTATTGGGAGCGATGAATCCTAATGGTAGTCAAGATGAAATAGATTGGCAACCATTCCCTGAAGGCGATACAATCTATCGCTTGGATCAAGGTGAGTTTCATAGCCATACAAATGATATTACAGATGAATTTTTAACACATCTTGAGGAAATGGAAACTGCTCTACCTGATGCAGTAAATGCCCTGTCATTCCATAGAAATGTAAATATGAATATCTTAGTAAATACAGATGATACAGTTGTAAAATTTGATACTACCCCACAAGGTAGCGCACCAATGGCACCATTTGCGGGTGGGGCGCAATGGCAAGAAATGCCTGATAGCCATGATTTCATCTTATCTCATTATGAACTAATTGAGGGAAGAATGCCTGAAAACATGAATGAAATATTATTGCTTGTAGACCAGTATAACCGTCTTGAGGATAGCTTCTTTGTTAATCTAGGAATGTCAGGTTCAAGTGAATCATTCAATACGAGCGATTTCCTTGATCAAACAATGTTAAGGCTGATTGACAATAATGACTTCTACCAGCCAAGAGGTGAGCTATTTGTACCTGCAACACCTGCTGATTATGGTTATTTATTTGAAAATGCAAATGGTGTTGATTTAACAATCGTCGGAATCTTACGCATTCAGGAAACTGCACCAGAAGGCTTCTCTTTCTTCACAGAAGGTTTTCTATACACAACAGCTCTAACCGATTATGTACTAGAACAAGCAAATGCTTCTGATATTGCAATGGCACAAGCTGATCGTGATACGAATGTCTTTACAGGATTGCCATTTGAAAATGATGAAATAAGAAGAATGACTTTATTAAATCTTGGCGCAGATACAATGCCAGTAAGCATTGATATTTTCCCAACTGACTTTGATTCTAAAGATCAAATCATGGACTACCTAGCTGACTTTAATGTCGGACTTGCAGATGAAGATCAAATCATTGCAATAGATATGGCTGAAATCATGGTTGCTTCTATGGTAGGAAGTTCGTTTGATGTGATCTCTTATGTACTTATTGGTTTTGCAGCGATCTCACTTGTCGTTTCAACCCTTATGATTGGGATTATCACTTATGTATCGGTTATGGAGCGTACAAAGGAAATCGGAATCTTACGAAGCATTGGTGCTAGAAAGAAGGATATTTCAAGAGTGTTTACAGCTGAAACATTGATTGTCGGATTAACAGCTGGAACATTAGGAGTTGTTGTCGCTTATATCTTGTCAATTCCATTAAACACATTGTTTGAAAACTTAGCAGGGATAAGTGGTATTGTCGCTTTAAATCCGCTCTATGCGTTCTTGTTAGTAGCTGGAAGTGCAGTCCTAACAACGATGGCTGGCATCTTCCCATCAAGAACTGCTGCTAAGAAAGACCCTGTAGAGGCTTTAAGAACAGAGTAGGAAATCACATCAAAAGGATGATAGTCAAATGATTGAAAAACTTAAAAATAAGAAAACAATTGATATTGCTTTGTGCCTAGTGGCACTGCTTGGTTTCATATTTCCTACGTTTGTGTTTAATATTAATATTTTACATCGCTCACAAGAGATGAGTATTGGTGTTCGCAATATCTTTCAAAACATGGGAGCATCAGGGAATGAACTTTCAGTACAGTTGTCACAAAGAGGTGGCGGTGGACTAGCATTTACAGATATAGGAGCAAATTTCATCTTATCCATAGGTGCGTATATACTTGCTTTGATCCTTGTTGTCATTGTATTATTCCTTATTATCATAGATAAATTACCTAAAATAAGAGCTGCGCTTACAGGCATCTCATTCTTCTCTTGCATCTATGCAGGGATTGGTATTTGGGCGATACCAGATACAATAGAAAACTTGCTTACTAGTCAAATTGAATCATTTGGTGGCACAGGTATGATAGATTTATCGGGGTCTATAAGCATTAACCACGGTGCTGGCTATTGGTTGATGTTTATAGCAATTGGGAGTTTACTTCTCATTAAGCTTGCTACGCTCATGGCTTTCAAGAATCAAAAAAACTATGCAAAAGAACTATGTAAAAGCATTGCTTTATAGGTTTAAAACAATCTGATTCATTCAAATATATTTAACAATTTAAAAGAATGGATTCAAATAATAACTAAACTCTTCTGGTTTTATTTTTATCCAGAGGAGTTTTTTGCTAGTGTTCTTTCTTAAAGTTTCCTCCCTCTTAGTGCGATATTTATTCAATTAACAATTTCTTCATAGCGAAAAATTATAAATATGGGTAAAAGACAAAATCTTTGAAATTTTAAAATATTACAACATTTAGAACCAATGTTCCGTGGTGTGATTTTTCTGTAATATTAATTAGGAGAACAAACTCATGCAGAAAATCAGACCAGACATGAACATTGGTAAGAACATCAAACGATTAAGGTTGAGCAATAAAAAGATGACACAAGATCAAACTATTGCACAATTGCAGTTAAAAGGAATTGGAGTGACAAAAAGTACTTATGCAAAAATTGAAACAAACAGGATGAATGTTAAAGTAAGTGAATTATTAGCTCTTTCTCAAATTTTTAATTGTGAAATATCTGAATTTTTTGAGGGGCTTGAGGAAGAAAATAAAAGTCATCAAAATCCATAAATAAGATATTTGAACATGAGGAGAAGCATTTGTTTCGTCTCGCCTAAAATTTAAAAGTCTACGTCTGGAAATCGGGTTCTTACTCAACTTTGGGTAAAAAATAAGAATTTCAAAATAGAAAAATGGCTTTATTCCTAGTTTTCACACTAGCGCTAGAGCCATTTTTTATATCAACTATTTTTGATCATACCCAACTGTGAGTAAGAATCGGAAATCTCCGTTTTACTCTTTATTCTTTCTTAACAAATCATAGTTCTCCTGTCCCCAAAGATGAATGTTTTGAAGAATAGGGAGGAATGTCTCTCCTACTTCCGTTAATGAATACTCAACTTTCGGGGGAATTTCATTATATATTTTACGATTAACAAAGCCATCACTTTCAAGCTCTCTTAATTGTTTCGTAAGCATGGTTTGTGTTATGCTCGGAAAAAGTCTGTGCAATTCATTGAACCTTTTGGTTTCTCGTAATGCCCATAAAATGACTAATTTCCACTTTCCTCCTAGCACCTTCTGCACTAAATCCAAGGGACACACATCATAATCTTCATTTTCATATGCCATAAAGTAGCCTCCAATTTAACAGTATCATTTATAGTAGTATATATCATAAAACTGCGTACTTGTTTCTTTAGCTTGTATATTGTATCATATAAGTACACCATTTTTCAATGGTTAATTTAAAATAAAAATTTATGATAAAGGAGTTTTTAATATGCGTTTTGATGGACCAATTTTCAGACCACCACCAGAGGCAAATACCATCTTGCTTCAAGTTACAAGGGGGTGTTCACATAACAGTTGTAAATATTGCAATATGTATCGTAGTACGACCTTCAGGGCATCGCCTATCTCAGAAATTGAACAAGATTTACTAGAAATCAAACTTCATAAACCACAAACAGACAGACTTTTCTTACATGCTGGAGATGCTTTCGTTCTTAGTTTTAATAAGCTAAAGCAAATAGCGACAACAATAAATGAATATCTACCAAATATTCAAACAATCACGATGTATGCAAGTATACAAAATATTTTCAAAAAAAGTGTTGAAGAACTAAAAGAGCTTAAAGATTTGGGAATAAATTATCTTTATGTCGGTCTTGAAACAGGTGATGATGCTACTTTGTTGACTCAAAGTATGGGTTATACTGCGGAACAAGCACTTGAACAACTTAAAAAATTAGAGGAAGCAGGAATTGGGTATCTAGCTGCATACATACTTGGTGCTGCTGGAAAAGATAACAGCGAAAGAAATGCACTTGAAAGTGCAAAGTTTTTCAATCAAATAAAACCAGATGTCGTTTGGATAATGAATCTTATCGTTTTTCAAGGAACACCACTTTTTGATGAGCTTCAAAAAGGCGAGTTCACAGAAGCAGATGAATTAGAAAAATTAAAGGAACTAAAAATGTTTTTGGAAAACTTAGAAATCTCAACAGAGTTTCTTTCTGTCCACGGGTCAAATCTTTTGGACGTTACGGGTCAACTTCCGAATGACAAACCTAAAATGCTTGATAAATTACAAAGAGCAATTGATAACTATGATCCAAATCAAATGGAACGTTTAAGCGCAATGCGACGTTTCTAAAGGGAATAGTGAACGATAAAAGTTTGAATTTTTAACTATTCTAACATAATACTTAGCGTTCATATTCCTGTAAATAGACAAGGAGGTTAGAATATGTTAGAAATAACTAAGATGAATCGTTTAAATGAGTTAGCAAATAAGAAAAAGGTATCCCCATTAACTGAGCCTGAGTTGACGGAGCAAAAGGAGTTGCGTCAAGAATATTTATCTATTTTCCGCACTGGAATGAGGGAAACCATTCTAAATACAAAAGTGATAGATCCAAAGGGTAATGATGTAACACCTGACATAGTGAAAGCAATACGTCAGAACAAAGTACTAACATCTACAGTAGGTGGATAAATATTGGATTAGCAAAAGACTGAGGGGTTACTTGTAACAACGACCCCTCTTAGCTTGCTAAAAAAGTGATTTTAGGCTTATTACGAAAAAATTGGAACAAGAAATTGTAAGTGAAAGTTAGGTGAAAGTAAAATGGCAGAAATGTTAAAACAAAGAAAACTGCTTACGTCTGAATCGGTAACGGAAGGTCATCCAGATAAGATTTGTGATCAGATTTCTGATGCGATTTTGGATGCGATTTTAGAACAAGACCCGATGAGTAGAGTTGCTTGTGAAACAGCAATCACAACAGGGTTGGTTCTTGTTATGGGAGAAATCTCAACAAAAGCATACGTTGATATTCAGAAAATAGTAAGAAGTACAATCAAAAAAATAGGCTATGATAGAGGAAAATATGGATTTGATGCTGACACTTGTGGTGTCCTTGTTGCGATTGATGAACAATCTCCAGATATTGCATTAGGTGTTGATGAAGCATTAGAAACAAGGGATAATAATGAAGCAAACAATTTGGTGGGCGCAGGTGATCAAGGGATTATGTTTGGTTATGCAACTAACGAAACAAAAGAGTACATGCCTTTACCAATTGTTTTGGCTCATAAGCTTGCCAAACAACTAGCAAAAGTCCGCAAAGATAGCACGCTTTCTTATTTACGTCCTGATGGAAAAACACAAGTTACTGCCCTGTACGATGATGACAATATACCAATTGGAATTGACACGATTGTTTTATCAACACAGCATGATCCAAATGTGACACAGGAACAATTACATGAGGATGTTAAAAAGTATATTATTAATGAAGTTATTCCAAGAGAGTTGATAACTGAGGATACACGATTCTTAATCAATCCAACAGGACGCTTTGTTATTGGAGGTCCACATGGTGATAGTGGGTTAACTGGGCGCAAAATTATTGTTGATACTTACGGTGGCTGTTCACGTCATGGTGGTGGAGCTTTCTCTGGTAAAGATGCCACAAAGGTGGATCGTTCGGCAGCCTATGCAGCCCGTTATATTGCTAAAAATATTGTTGCAAATGGGCTTGCTAATAAATGTGAAATTCAGCTATCATATGCGATTGGTGTTGCACAACCCACTTCAATTTTAGTTGAAACCTTTGGAACTTCTGAACTAACTAGTGAAGAATTGGTTGCAATTATTAAGAAAAATTTCAAGCTAGATCCAGAAGGGATTATCAATATGCTTGATTTAAGAAAACCAATTTTTGGAGCAACTGCTACATACGGGCACTTCGGACGTGATGATGTTGCTTGGGAGCAAGTCATTGAATTAGTAAAATAATTTTAAGGAGTTGTCAAATATGTTAGAATCAAGCCCTAATTTATTTATAGTTTAAGGGGTATTTAACTTCATGATTTATTATTATTTTGCAAGAATTTAAAGCAGGAGAAAATCAAAAATTGGGAGTAAAATGAGTAGCTTGTTTAGAAAGAAATAACATTTTTTCAAAGGCAAAAAACGAGCAACCTAATTCATTCAAATAGATTCAAGCAATAACTAAACTCTTCTGACTTTATTTTGTCCAGAAGGGTTTTTTTAATATCATCTTTTACAACTACTATCCTCTTAACGTGATATATTTTTAATTAATAGTAAAGATAATTCGCATGTTTCGTTATAGCGAAACATTTCTTTATTGCGAAATATTATAATATCAAATGAAAGACAAAATCATTGAAATTTTTACGTATTACGACATGTTAGGAGCTAGAACAAGCAATAAGCCGATGTTTAGAAAATGGTGTAGTTATTCTGCAATATTCAAGTTGGTAAGGTTAGGAGAACAAGATTGTGCAGAAGATTAGACCAGATTTGGACATTGGCAAAAACATAAGACGATTAAGGTTGAGCAATAAAAAGATGACACAGGATCAAACTATCGCACAATTGCAGTTAAAAGGAATTGGAGTGACAAAAAGTACTTATGCAAAAATTGAAACAAACAGGATGAATGTTAAGGTAAGTGAATTATTAGCTCTTTCTCAAATTTTTAATTGTGAAATATCTGAATTTTTTGAGGGGCTTGAGGAAGAAAATAGAAGTCATCAAAATCCATAAATAAGATATTTAAACATGAGGCGGAGCAAATGTTTTGTCTCATTTTTGTTATTTTCATATGAAAAATGTCAAGCACGAATTCCTAGAAGTGAATAGGAATTCGTGCTTTTAATTTTGCATCGATTGTAAGCGTTATTCGGTTGCTGGTAAAAAAATTTTTAAAACTTTTTTTTGAAAAATGCAAGAAATCAGTGTTTTCAGGTGGGACTTAGTATGAGGGGGAGTTGTGAGTAGCTTTATCTCAATCACGATGAAAGGAGGTAAAAGTGATGAAGCCATCAGCTATACAAGAAACTG
>Ga0123355_10010083_pt1 | contig 14437 bp, 6 predicted proteins | sample TergutEmb28metaG_3_FD_89872 | JGI IMG/M metagenome (GOLD analysis project Ga0123355, IMG submission 89872) | Embiratermes neotenicus P1 segment gut microbial communities from Petit-Saut dam, French Guiana - Emb289 P1 | ecosystem: Host-associated > Arthropoda: Insects > Digestive system > Gut ...
CATGTGTGTTGGAAGTATCCAGAGAGAAGTTACTTCAGCTAGCATGTTAGTGACGTACAGTATTACAGAAAGCGGAACTTTAGATAATTTCCGGCAGTGAACACTATGCTTGGTATATATGTATTTAAGTTGTAATGAAGTTTATCGGTGTGAAAAAAATGCTAATCTCCCAACTGCAACGGACGTGTTACAGATGTATAGAAGTAACTTCACCTCGCTTATTGTTTATTTAAACGGTAGCTCAGTCGTTATAGCTTCTTGTTACGGGCTGGACTGTGAGAGGATCGAATCCTGGTGGGGGCCACATTTTCTGCACTGTCCAGACCGGCCCTGGGGCCCACCAAGCCTCCTATACAACGAGTACCGGGTCATTCCCGGGTAAAGAGGCCGGGGCGTGGCGTTAAGCAACCACCCCATCTAGCACCGAGGTTAAAGAAATAGTAGAGCTTTATCTGTACTCTCTCTTTGGGCCTTCTTAGCAGGTTATAGGACGTAAGTTACCTTTGTTCCTCTTAAGACCTTCGCCTGTCGCTAACTTAACAACTTTCTTTCGCGTGTAATTAGGTTTCTGGCTTGCAACCCGTTCCCTTTCCCATTTTTTATTTCGCTGCAACCCAAATCGGGCCTAGACTGATCCGTATTGAGATTTTTAGATCTCGCCCGTTTAGACACGCACACACACACACACGCACACACACACACACACCCACCCACCCACCCACCCACCCACGGACGCACACACACACACACACACACACACACACACACACACACACCTGGTAGGACTCCTTCGAATGAGGCTGCCTTCGTAGTCACAACAGAATCATTTGAACGTATCAAACAGATACTTAGTAATCGCATAGTACTTTATTTGCCGTCTATTCTTCGGCAGCTGTTGGCATAGTTCGCGCCTTTTCGTAAACACCTGTTGCCTTTATTCGACCACATATCGAACACTGGTGGGTTTAACAGGTGATTCCGACTGATTTAGTTGGTTTTGAACACCGCTGGATGGTTTAAACCGATTGATTAGTTATGATGACGATAAACTTCTGACAAATCGCGAGCTTTGAGGCTTCTACAGCGAGGAAATCGAGGATTCCAATGTTCTGGGATGTGATATTGCGTCCATATTTAAGCGGCCCCCGACTTTAAGAATGAACATGTGACCATATTCAGTATTTCAAGATACCTGAAGAATCGATTCTTCATCGCCCTGCTCGACTGTGATTCTGCTCTAAATGTTAATGCTTTTCTCGTCCTCTGAAAACAGAATTAGAATCGGAGTAGTCACATTTAAAATGTCAAAGTGGCCTGTCTCTAATCAAGACAATGAAAGTGAGGTAGGTGCAACTGTGTGTCTGTTTTAGGGGCGTTGGCAAAATTGCGAGCGAAAACGACCGTTAGCTCTGTCATGTCTGTACGCCTGTCCTTCGGTCTTATGGAACAACTCGGCATCCACTGGACGGATTTAATTAAATTTGATATTAGAATATAAAAAAAAAATCTGTCGAGAAAATCAAAGTTTCATTAAAATCTGAATATTATAACGGGTACTTGACGCGAGAAATGTACATTTTTGATTATGTCACTCTCAGTTCTGAGAATGAGAAATGAATTATGCAAACGCTGTAGAGAAAATCAAAACATACACATTTTGTTCTGTAACCTCTTTTCGAAAGTCATGTCGTTTATGTGATAATGTGGAAAAATGTGGTAGAGCCAGACAAGCCACATTTGTCAATTATGGCGCATGCGCAAGGCACGCTGGATACCTAAAGCCACAGACACACATTCATAATATTTAATACTTATTGCTTTTCCACTACAACAATGGTTGCACGAACGCGCCTCAGTAGGTACTTGTACACTCCGTTTAACAAAAATCAAGCAGCCTGATATTTCGTACGTCCCGCTCAGACAGTGACGTGACGTACAGTTGCCATCACAATTCGAGTCTTTTACTTTCCCAATATTTGTGCATTGGCGGCGTTTCTCTGTCTTCCATTCTTTACAATCAATCACGCCGCGTATATATTAACCAACGACACCAACACATTCGCTTAATTTGAAGTTACAACATGAATTAAATGTCATTAATTTTCCGAGGCGTGTGGCTTGCTAGCTGTGCTTCCACGGATGGATGTTGTGAAAGGGTGATTGTTTGCAGCACCCGGAAGTAGGTAGGCGCGTTAACGCGTGATGGCAATACTCTTCGGAAACAAACTACATTGGTTCGATTCCCAGTGTCAGTATAATTTTTTTTCCTGTTTGAATATGTTTTATACTCACAAGCACTCGATTAAATTATGCAGTATCACATCCATTATTTAAGTACATGTTTCAAATGTTATCTTTGCTCCATTGGCAGGGTTAGAAATTCGAGTGACGCAGATATTTCTGTTATTTTTCCGTAATTCTTTATTCTTTGTTTACCGACATTCTGATTTAGAGGGTTTGTGTTCGAATGGGACTAAAATTAGACATGTGAATCTCGTTGTTGCTTGCGGAACGTAGCGGGTCACGAGATCTGACATTGGGCTACACAATTTGAAACATTCAGGGAAAGGAACTGTTGAGCGTATGATGTGTGTGCTGGAGATGTCTGGACTGAGGGTGGTTTCCACTCTCGCCTTGTTTCAGGGGTGTGGTGTGGAGAGTGAAGAACTGTTGGAACAGGTGCAGCACGATTTTAGCTTTCGAAACTCCCCACTTAAATTCAGGATTTTTAGAGAAGACGTGGGCGTGTTTCATAATTGAAGTGGTACAGGTAATTCAATTAGCACTTGTGTCTTTTATTGTGAAAATATTTGCGTCTGTACTGTGCTACATGTTTCGACCCTCAAGGGTTGTCGTGAGGCGCGAATAAATAAAAAAGGAAAGCAATTAACTAACTGTCATTTCTATGAAAGAGATGTCTCTCTTAACTTTTACCCACTACAGTTATACCATTATATAAAACATCATCCTGTCTCAGCTTAATTGTATAATGTAAAAGGGTTTTGCATATACCATATATACTCGAATCTAATCCGCACCCTTTTTACAGTTTCAGATGGCTAAAAAATCAGATGCGGATTAGAATCGCGTGCGGATTAGATTCACGGTCGTGAGCTGGATTTTTGAAAAATGATAGAGCCGCTGTACGTGCCGTAAGAACAATATAATACAACAATTTATTTTATTTATTATTTATAATATTATATAATATATTATATTATATAATATTTATAATTTATTATTCATCAGACTCGCCATCATCACTCATAACTGAATCGTTATCCGTCACCCAATCACTATCATCATCTGTGGTGCGTTTGTACCGCTGGCAGTTAAATGGCCACTTCACACACGGCGCGTTAGTCGGATAACGGTTAAAGCATTGGTAACATCCAATATTAATCAATCAATCTGCCTTGTAGGCAAGGGGCGGTTGAAGGAAAGGTGCGGATTAGACCCGCGAACTAACTTTATTTTCGTTTAAGAAATCGGCAAAAACTAGTGCGAATTAGATTCGAGAAGGTACGGTAGTTGTATTATAATGATAGCATGTATGGTACAGTAATAAAAGTCTATTTTAAAATGTCACTTACAGGTTTGTTACAAAATAACGTTCTTGTATTTTTATTTTATTTTAATAAGAATTCATTAACCGTCTTTAGTTTATATTATTTGTTTTTGTTGCTCATATGTAATTGTTTTGTTTAGTGAGTAAAATGGTTACGTTGATCGTGCACTAATGTCTTGAATTTAAGTGTTTATGGATGAATAATTCCCTAACGTATTCTTGATAAACAGTTGACTAAAAGCTCAATTTTAATAGTATCCTCCCATCTATGCCTGGTTCTTCCAGTTGGTATCTTGCCGTCAGATTCCCCATCAAAACAATGTATGCATCTCTCCGGTCCCCAATACTTGCCACATGCCCTGCCAATCTCTTTGATTTGATCACCCAAATAGTATCTGGTTAGTAGTACTGATCATTAAGCTCCTCATTATGTAGTATTCTCCATTACCCTATTACCTCGTCCCAGTTATAGTAGGTAAAAGTGTAAGAATGAAATCTCTTTCATAGGAATGACAGTTCAAAGAATTTTACTGTTTATTCGCCCCTAATGATGATCCTTAAAGGTAGACAAACGTAGGATTTTATAGAGGAAAATATTGTTTCTATAATAAAAAGTAGCTGTGTTGACTGAAACTGTCTTTATTATTTAAATTTTTGATTTGCTTGTCACATAACTCGTATCTTTGGACTCCTTGAATAAAATGTATCATGTAACCTAATTCATTTTAACTCTTAAGTCTCCTTGTTACTTTACCTACCACCTGCTGTGCGTGTTCCATATGATGCTAGCAATCAACACCGATTGTTGATCGGAACAACAATAACTGATTGGCGGATACAAACGAATTCTGTATGTAGAAAATATAAGGAAGCGGCTTACATGTCATGTTTACAAAATCCTATCAGTCGACTTAGCACTGAAATTTAGCCCATCTGGTATCCTTTGATCAGCTGAGAATTGTCTAAGTAATACGTTTGGACCCATGAAGATTCCAAGTTTTCTCTACAAATGGTGTTAGTGGTGTTGGGAATATTAAACGCGCGTGTTCTGATTCTCTATGTTGTGTCTGTGGTCTGATGAGTCTGAGTTCATGGCTCTTTTTTTGTGGTTTTAATTTGTGGATCATTGTGGTCGTTTTTAACTTTTCTGTAGCAATTTTCTTGTTACTCCCCGCGGACTTGATATGCTCTCAGGCGTATATCTTAACAAGTTGAGTGTTTTTTTGGTACCAAGTGACTGAATTGCTGATGTAAGGTGTACACCAGGTCTGAAGATGGAAGCAGAGTCGGCCTCAGAAACGTCTTTTTTTTTTTTTTTAATGTAGACGATCAGTGATTGGTCTTTGTAGCGTCGACATGTTTTGTTCTCTGAGGTACAAACTGAAGTTTGTTGTACGGTATAGATGGATGCCAGTCTTCAGAGGGCTAAAGTACATCGAATTCTTAGTCTCCATATGGTAACAGAATGTGCATACACAGAGTTTTATGTGTGCGACCTAACAAATCAAAATTTAAACCGAGATGTTTTGTTGTGTTAGAAAACTGTTGCGCCTGTTGTAATTGACCTTGTAAGCACAAATTACGAAACTACGTTTGAATTTGGCTTGCGTATTTAGTTTCAGTTCCACCGTTCATCCTATTTCGCGGTTAAATTAACCACACTTTTAATGTTCTGAAATTTATGTATCCTAATTAGTTACAGGCATGCGTTTTGGCAGCCCTGTACGCTCCAGTGCAGTTATTTTCTTTCGCTTATCTTTAACATATGACGCTTTTCCCATTGATCAGTCTGAAGATATTTACCTTGTCTCTGATGTGAACTCAAGGACGTGTTTACTTCTGAAACATTTTTCTTCTGCTTTTTTTTTTAGGACTTCATACTTATGTTCAGGATTTTGCCATGGTAAATATCTTAATACAGTCGTGTTACTTTTACCCGAAGTTTGCAATAAGGACTTATCGATGTCTTATTACATTCAGCTGGTAAATATTAACACCATATGCTTTATTGACCACTGTTATCAGTAGGTCACACTACGTAAAAGATCAAATTTCACCGTATAACCTCCCATGAAGGCACAGAGGGGAGTATAGGTTTAGCTCTATTCTTTCTTTAACCTCGGCGGTAGATGGGGGTGGCTCGTTAACGCCATGCTGCGGTCACTTTAGCTCCGGTAATGACCCGATACCCATTGTTTAGGAGGCTGAGTGGGCCCGGGGCCTGTCTGGACGGTGCGGCAAGTCTCGCTTTTACCGGGATTCGATCAGCAGACCGTACAATCCGTAGCGAGTCGCTTTACTGACTATGATATCCCGGCTGACGGTCAGAATACTTAGCACCAAACGGTAGAAAGATTAATACTTGTTTGGGAAGCATTTGAAAAGTTATGTCGTGGCTGAATTCGGGCTAAGTCCCGGCCTTTTGCCGTAGTGGCTTTTGAAGACAAGAGAACTAAGTGTAGCCGTTCCGAGCGAGATTCGAACCGGGAACCATCCAATACAATTCAGAACCGTTGCCATTTGAGCCACTTTTTGAGTCAATCAGCATCGAAGGGTACCTATGGAAAATAAGCACTTTGCGGCCCCTGGATAGAGACAAGCGGAGGGCTTTTGTGAGCACAACAATGAACTTTGGGTTCAATAAAATACGGGGAATTTTCAGACTAGCTGAGGACCGCAAAAGAGCTGTGCTGCATGGCGTTAGTTGTGTGACACGTATTGTTTAACTTACAGGACACTCGATGATGGTGATTGCTTCCGTAATTTTTAAGCGAATATACAACTTTTAAAAATAAATATAAATATATCAATTAATAACTGAAATACGTGTATTTCGTGATTGTCCCACTTGAAGCAAAGTTTTGCTACTTGGGAATAAGATGGTTTGGGCCAAAAGTATAGGATATACAGTACACTACAGAATGTCAAAGTTAGAGGGCTTCGATGCTTGGAATTTCGAACCTTCGCTATCACCGATTTTTAATAACACTGTTTAGACCTGTAGTGACTGGTTCCGACGACTCAGAATGTTATCAAATGACAGGAGAATTGGCTTCCCCATTGCTGCTGTTGTCCAGCTCACTCTCAGCTCAGTCAAGCTTTGCCTTGCGTTAATTGAGATTGACTGCTTTCGTGCTTAATAGAATGACATCCTTCTTCGAACATGTAAAGTGTTTGATGCTTCAGAAAGTGTGTATGTTTTATTAAAAATAAAATTTTAGGATGTTTAAGGTTATTTTATATTTTTTCTACTGTTACTTGCTAAGTTGATGGAATCAAATAGGCGTTTGACATTGAATGTGGGTTCCGATTTGATGATGTGCCTTGTCCTTGTAACAGTCCAGTGTACACGGGTTTCACCACCATCTAACTGGACATTGTGCTTATATTTATTGTACATAACTCCTCCGTGTTTCGGCCGTATATCCTGGCCATCTTCAGGGCGTTACAAGTTTCCTCACCGTGTTACCATATACGCTGCACATTTCGAGCAAACTCCCTGGAGATGGCCAGGATGTATGGTATATAGACTGCACAGGTCTAGCAAACTTGTAACTCCCTGAAGATGTCCAGGATATATGGCCGAAACATGTAGGCGTTGTGTATTGTAAATATAAAAATGTTATGCACCTAGTGGGTGATGAAATTTATGTATGTGGGTTCCGATATTCATGATGATTTTATCGGTCCCAGTTAATCAGGTACATGAATCCTGTGCTTTGTACATGTGCAGGGACCTTACTGTATCTTCCAACTTTCGCTGTTCGCTTCCTGTCGACTCGGTTATTCTATGCACACAAGCACACACACCGGCTGGCTTTCACACTGCTTGCAGAACAGTGTACGAGTAATCTTCTTGAACACAGAAGATAGTAGAAGTGTTGTGTAAATGCGAAAAGTCTGCAAATACGTGAAATTTTTTTCGAACGACGGGTAATAGAACACGCTGAAGACAAGTGCCTATCGTATTCGCTTAAGGCAACTGTGATTCACAAACTTTTCGATACGTGCTCACTCAAGACTGAAGATTGTTATCCTGTGCTTTCATGAAGTGAATGGTGGAAGAGAAGACCTTATATTGTCTCTCCCCAGCGGTGAAACGTGGTTTCGGCTCGGTGTAATATCGGAGGATCGTGTTTCTCATATTAAACTACTAAGTGACGTTTCTGAGACCACGAATTTACACCGATTTGTGACACACCTTGTGATACCGTTCGATGAACACCCGTTCAATTACAAGAGAACCTATGCCTGTTTGCTGCAAGACGGTTCATCATCAGCTCACACCGCACATCCCGACTGATCAAGTTGTCAGAAATGATCCTGCCGCAAGGAGAACCTGAAACATGGAGTATATTTTAGTTGTCATCGTGCTGACTCCTGTCTTTACGGGAAATTGGTTCGTTTGATGAGAGCGCACTGGCATACAGTCGCCAGACATATAATGCACCAGATGTAATAGCGTGGGTGTTCCTGTAGACGCAGAACGTGTAGCTCGGAATTGGGCTAGTACTTCTAACAGGCAGGAGTTATTTAGACGTTATCACAAAATTATAGGTCTTTAGTGGCCGATAATTCAGTAACGACAGTTGATAATGCTAGCTGTTTTCTGCACATCTGTAAGTGATATTCGAGGAACAGGTCCTTCAGCCAAATGCTTCTCTTGGTGACAACAAAAAGTGGGTTAGCCGGTTTTGTAGAAGATTAAGACTGCAAATAAAGCAACTTTCATGTTTATCATCGCGCAGTTTATTTTCCTTCTTTGATTGTTATACAGCAGTTAACCTATCTTGATACGCAGTGACAACGTCGTTGAGAAAGGCGTCGTTAATTACAATTAAATTTCCAGAACGCCTTTCGGTAGAGGTTTACACAGGAAGCTGTAGTCCTTTACCATTCAGACTTATTGAGTTTTATTTTGGCGTGAACTGTGCTTGACGGAAAGCATAGCGAGTCGCTTTGTTAAATTTCTTGTTTGTTTTCATTATACATTTTCAGAGAAATACACCATAATGGCTTGTTACTTTATAATAGGATAAGCATTTAAGGTAACAGTTACATTAAATATTTTAAGCTTTATGTTTATCTAAATAACACGCATTTTCAAATTAAATACGTGTTTAACAAAAATGACAGTGCGTCTCAATTACAAACAAAGACAGTAGGTTAATGGCGTTAGGAAAGAGCACATGTTTTTATTCTGATTAACCTACTAAAGATATAAAGAGTGTGTGTACAGAGGGGTTTCTGATATCAGAGCAGGTAGTAACACTGTGTTTTGAATTATTGTGGCGCCTATTCCTGGGTTTATTGCAGTGAAATTCCTGTAGAATGTTAGTTTCTGCGCAATTATGGAAAAATCATGTACATTGTTTTCACATTACACCGTTTTAGTGATGATAAATCCGTTCATTGCTAGTTTTAAGAGCCACGAATGGGATCCACTGTGTCTTGTGGTTATATAAACATATCAACATCACAAATCACGGTTCGACGTGCGCCTTGTACCCATTAATTTCTTCTTCTTTAGGGATTCGAAAGGAAAGGCTAGTCAGGCAGTGAAAAGCATGAGTTCTTACGATGTGTATTGACGGGTTTTGTAGGCACATTCGCATAATGACGAAAAGCGACTGTTCGCTTCGTCGTGTCTGTCTGTCCGTCCATCCCTCCACATGGAGCGCCTCGGCTCCCACTGAGCGGTTTTTCATGAAATTTGATATCTGAATATTTTTCGAAAACCTGTCGAAAAAATTGAAGTTCTATTAAAATCTGACAAGAATAACGGGTACTTTACATGAAGAAATATAATTGCTCATGTATTTATGATATTTCTCTTAATTGTTCTTAGAGTGAGAAATGTTACAGACAAAAGCTGTAGAAAAAAATCAAACACATTTTATGATCAGTAACTTCTTTTCCTGAAAGTCGCGCCGTTTATGAGATAACGTGACAAAACATGGTAGAGCCATAAAGGTCACAGGTGACATAATACGGCGCATGCGCAGTGCGTGCTGGATAACTAAGGCTGTAGACACAAACTCGGAATATAAAATACTTACTGCTTTTCCATGGCAACAACGATTACGCGAACGCCCCTCATATTACGTTATACCTACAGTTCCTGTCCTATTTTGTGAAAATCTGTCTTAAACACTGTTTCTCCCATTCACAGTTCACCCATCGCTTCACATAATCACGTGTAATGCGTAAATTCTTAAGTATGGAACATCAGATGATTAATGGGAAAATGCAGAGACATAAATTATGTATTCATAGAAATTTGTTTAGCTTAGTAGGTGTTAGAGCCACCGTCCCGAGCCGTGCGGATTCTGTTTGGGTTCTTCCTTTGTTAAGTGTCTGCAAATAAGCGCTCCGACGTGGCTTTCCACATACGGAAAGGTAAAGTGGCGCTGCTTGGCTGCCTGAGCCAAAAACTGACCAGTTTTCTTGTGTGTCCTGATGTGTCATGTCCCAATGGTTGCGTAAGAAATATTCGACACACCCAAATTTTTAAGTGTTTAATAAAGAGACGTTTCGACCTTTTGGGTCCTCATCAGGCCAACACTTATAATAAAAGACGTGAAGGGATATGCAAACCCCTTTGGGATTAGAGATCTCAATATTATAAACACGTATTAGGGATTTTTATTACTATATAATTAGAAGTGAGACCCCTCTTAAGGCACTGTTCATGGAAAAAGATGTTAGCATTACAATTAAGTACTTTACTCTTTATGATCTATTGCTTTATGCTGTATGCCGCATGATGACCTTAAAGGTCTAAACATTTCGCTTTATTAAGCATTTAAAAACTTAGTTGTGTCGACTATTTCTTACGTAACCATTAGTCTCATACACACAACGGGGATATCCAATCTTAAAAAAAAAAAAGTATCATGTCCCATAAATCAGTTAATGTTGAAAATTACATATATTTTCTGGCCCAACCGTTATCGTGTGGCGGCCATACGAGGTGAGCGCTCAGGTCAAGTTCTCGCCGGAATTTAACCAATCGTAGCTGCAATATATGCTAAAACGTACGGACGCAACCGGTGCCATGCGCGTGATCTCCTTGCATATTTTAATCTTAACGTACGAATGGACGCGCGGGAAATCCTGTCGCCTGTCAGGTTTGTATATTAACTGGTTAGATTAGAAAGGGTTATGGCTCTGGCTGTGTTGAGGCCAGGATCAAGTGGCAGAGCAGAGTCTTATCGTATGGTTTCTTAATTATACAAGTCAGTGCATCACATTTTCAAGCTTTATTGTTGTCACTCGTGTCAGAAAGACGAATCTCCATAACCAGAATTCAGGTGATCTTAGCGGCCATGCGGTTTAGTCAATTTCAAGGATTTAGATTACAACTAGAGTGCACCACAAAATAACCAACACGCTGTAGACATTGAGTTAATAATAATAATAATATTATTATTATTATTTATTTACTGCAATTTGGTTGTCACCTGGTGGCAGTGGTTATTTTACATGTAAATAAAACATGAAATTGGTTACTACTAAATTTAAGTCGTGAGGGCTACATGAGAAGCATGTAGTGGCAACTTGGAATCTTGGGAACCATCTCAGCATTTGCTTTTGGGCACAGGGAAACCGAGAAAAACCTGTGTCGAGATGGCAGAAAAATCTGTGTCGAGATGTTGATTATGTTACACACCTTATCGCAGGTTTTCATTACGTTATTTTTAAAGAATCTGTAGTAGTTTTATGATTACTGTAAAATGTGTGATATTATGTTGAATCAGGTGAAAGAGTTTGATTTTTCTATTGGTGGTTATTGCCTTCATGCATTGTTTTTAAGAACTGCCCGTTTTACATCGTTGGAGTGGTTCGCAAAAGCAGCTAAAATTTGGTAGTGATATGAACAGAGATACGTAGCAAATTATTGACACCAAACAGCAGTCGTATGGGGAAACATAAAACAGGAGGCAGCGTAAATGTGCTGTTTTCAGTTTCCTACCTTGTAGCAGTTCGACAAAGTTGTACCAACAGTAGTAGGCGACATGCAATAGAAAATGTGGCGTCCATGTCACTGCGTAACTGGATAGAAGTTAGTGTGTGTACCCGAAACTATCGGAGTGCATCCAAACTATCAGAGAGTACCCAAACTATTGGTAAAGTTTAAGGTAAATCTATCCCATTACGTGCCTGGACAGGCTGTTAGGGCTGCAGTAGGTTGAGGTTCTCAGAATTTCTAGACAATCGGTACATGAAGGTGGTGAAGTTGTCAGCCCTACGCACCGGCCGCCTTTGGCCCCAAGGGATACCCCTGGTATTCATTTCTGTCATAGGCTATGTCGATCTCAGGACTGTAGTGCGGCCGAAAGGATTACGTCAATGAAATATCCCGAACTATTTGTGTCTATCCAAACTCGACAACAGAGAATAGTAAACAAGTAGATAAGTTGTTGGAATTTATAAACAAGAAGCTAGTTGAAATAAGTTCATTTATAGACCAAGCACGAATTTCAGTTGTAACGAAGTTGTACCATCACATTACACCTAGTTTCGTGTGCTCTGCTTCATTATTATTTTTGTCCTCATGTTTCGATCTTGCATATCGCCATGTTTTGGAATTTTTAAAGTGAATTATTATTCTACGAATGTTACATATTTTAATGTAGTATTATCCACACGTGCCATCACGTAATTACGAAGATTCTCTGACATTTGTGTTGTGTAACCTTATGCTGCTCCACTTTTTAATTTTTCTGAATGGTCCGTGATGATGACCTTTAAAATAGCAACGTGTGGGGGAAATATCTTAATGAAATATAGCATACGCAACTACGTGTACCGTAGTGGTACGACGCCTTTTACAGAAGAAGCCAGTTATTTTTTAGATCTTACAAAAAACTTCATTTTTTCGTAATTAATGATCGTATAGACAGTTTTTAGTAACTACTCAGCATTTCAGCCTGTTCTCTACCACACGCGTGAGCCATGTGTTCCCTTTCGCAGATTGAACTCCTCTTCTGTTCTGTTATCTTCTCTTCCTTTCCCGTGTGGCATGCTGATGAATTTCGTGTTCCCAAAGAAACATCACCTGTGTTGAATCCCTTGCACTGACATGCTGTTTGTAATCGTCTTGAGGAACTGCGGAGAGGCATGCCAGAGTTCTGGTTCCTATGAAGTGCTCGGGGGTCCACCGCATGGATAAAGATATCTCAGTGGCTTCAAATGAGTATTAAGATCCTGAAATTTACTTGTAAAGGACAGCCACAGACTTCCCTTCCCGTCTTCAGAAAACGACATTGTATTCAAGAAATAATCAAATAAAATACATGAATACAATAGAACTGAAGCGGGAATTAAATGTAACTGGATTAACACTGAGGATTCCGTTCCTCCGGAATATGACAAGTGACAGGATAGCTGTTTCGCGACGTTTCGCCGCAGTGTAGGCATGTTCAAAGGTCAAAAGAATGGAAGAACGTAGTCCTCAGATACTCAGCTGGGAAAACATGAAAAGTCGCTTGGATTAACACTAATATATTAAAATTATCTTTGCACCAGTTTTAGGCACTCTTCTGTGAAAAATTGTTGACTTTAGGTCGCGAAGTGTCCTGTTGCCTTCTTGGACTGTTAGCAGGTGAATATTTATATAGGCCGTTAACTGTAAAAGTATTATTATTGCGACGAATAGAGGTAGGTAATTTGTTTTGAGAGCCGTCTGGAAATGTCGACACGCGAGACGTCTTGAGATAATACCAGCTGACAGAAGTAGGCCTAATGAACTTAACCAATGAATAGAGACACGTATTTGATCTAACAGATATATAAAAACTGAGTTCGCAGATTACACGAAACATTTTGCTTCTCTATATCCATGACCAGCAATTGAAGGATGTTGAGCGAAATGTCTGTTTACTGCGAAAATCACAAAGGACAGATACATGTGCTCTGTGGATAAAATGCGGAAGTAATGAGTTTTAGAGGAAGTGGTGTTTTAGGGTTACTGAATTTCACATGCTGTGGGTTGGATCCTTTTGTGGGTTTTTGTGGTAACATCTTTACGTTTAACATCAGGAAATATCTTAATCAGATGAGGGACCAACTCCAAAAGTACCTTGCTATTTCTGTGTTTGAAAGAAAATTTGTGCACTTGGGTACTGCTTGTTTTTGAACCCTCACCACATATGAAGACGGTCACATCACTGTATTCGTGCTGTATCGTTCGGAGAGCGTGTTCATTGCACGAGTTCATTTGTTCATTTAGGTTTTGCTAAGGTGCAGTCTGGCGAGCAACTTCGTTCTCTTGGACCCGTGTTTGATCAATTTAAGTTTTTAATTAGAAGAATGTTTGCTAATTCTTTTCAAATGTCACACTGTGATTGTGGCAGCGTGTATTCATGCCATGTATTTCAGATACTCATTGACCCTGGAATGTCATGTTTGTAAACTACCACTTTGGAATTTGCCACAGATGTACATCCTTTACGGTTAGCGACTTCCGTCGTGTCATGAAGTTCATAAATACTGCAACAGCAAGGCGCTCTTGTAACGGCTGCACGAGCGGGAGAGAGTTCTGTGTGTGTGCGTGTGTGTGTATGTGTGTACGTAGGTGTATCAAAAAGTTCCCAGACTACTTCCACAGACCGCGAACAGATGGCACTACGTGAATGCATGCGCTTTGATAGAGAGCTGGCAACGTCGCCACTCAGTGCGCCAAGTGGCTTCGCTGTGCGAGCATTGGGAGTTGCACAACACGAGTGTTTGTCACCACGTGTGCCGTCACATTCGCGATTTCAGCATGGACGTGAAACTGGAGCAGCGAGCCAACATCAAATTCTGCGTCAAACTCGGCAAATCTGGAGCGGAGACTTTTGAAATGTTACGATGTGCGTATGGGAA
>Ga0123355_10010084_pt1 | contig 14437 bp, 12 predicted proteins | sample TergutEmb28metaG_3_FD_89872 | JGI IMG/M metagenome (GOLD analysis project Ga0123355, IMG submission 89872) | Embiratermes neotenicus P1 segment gut microbial communities from Petit-Saut dam, French Guiana - Emb289 P1 | ecosystem: Host-associated > Arthropoda: Insects > Digestive system > Gut ...
AAAAAAAAAAAATATATACCCCTTCGAGGAGTGTTAATAGTGGGGGGGGGGGGGGGGGGAGCAGGGGGTGAATTAACTACTAGAATACTTGGAATTCAAAAACGAGTGATAAGATCAATGGTAGCAGTAAGCACAAGAACATCTTGCAGAGAGCTATTTCAAGAATTGAATATTCTCACCTTGGTTTCACTATATATAATGGAAGTTATATGTTATATAAGAAAACAACCCCAGTTTGTAGATCTAAATTCAAATATCCATGCTCATAATACACGAAGAAAGATGGATATCCACATCCAATCATGCAATACTGATTTATATAAGAGAAGTGTAATAAATATGGGGACTAAATTATATAACAAACTTCCTGGGTACATAAAACAAATAGATAGTTATAAGACTTTTAAGAACGAATTGAAATCACTTCTTCTTCTGCATTCCTTTTACTCAGTGGACGAATTTGTAGCTTTGTAACTACGTAACTTCATTAGCTCTGTATTTAATTTAAGCTTTATTACACTATACAAAAGCAGTTCTGAAATCATTGGTAGAATATATGTTCATTGTTATTGGACTTATCTCACTTCTTGTATATTGCTAGAAATTGATGAGTCCATAATCATATGATATTTTGGACGAATAAACTAAACTAAATTGATGCTACATCATCTCTATGTCAGGATAGCACACACATGAATTCCAGCAGAGAATCTGCATCCACACCAATTTCCACGACTTCTCGACGATCCATATATGTATCATCTGCATGAAAAACAGCTCGCAGTATCACTGCCTTGTCTATTTTACACAATTTGCTGTCATATGTAAATACGGAAAACTCAACGCAGCTGTATTTCCAAATAATGTGTGCATGGTATGCACCAAACCCTCCTTGGATTGCCGTGTACAACCCAAAACACCTTATTACAATTGCCGCAAAAACCACTCCTTGTTTGTTAACACACCAGTGTTATCTGACCACACTGCCTGCATTAAAACATTATATTTTCTTACCATTTCAGTATGCGGGATGATATTCTTCTATACCCTGATTTACTTGTCACGAACACAGTAATACTTATGTTCTGGTTACATAAATGGAGAAACACTCTTTTTGAAAATTATACTCAAGCTGCGTGTAACAATAACTACCAGAGGGTAAACATGGCTTATTATCACCATGTGACAAGAAAAAAGGCGCAAGTTTATAAAATTTGGTTCCGACGTAAACTTCGGGTAAAACTTCGAGAAGCGAAGGATAATAAAATATAACTACACAGTATATTATTGTTTACAACTTACAATTTCTGGGGAAATACATAATACTTGAAGGTAAATATTACTCCAATGTTTCACTTGAAACTTTCTTAAGACGTGACATGTGACAGAAACCGCAACAATGGTTTCAATAACAGCAATAGTGTCAAATACAAAATTCGTAATCAAAAGCCAAACCAAAACTATTGGATCGGAGTATATGTTGATTACAAATTATGTGACAAACTGTTTCTAGAAGACCGTGAAGAGGGAAGATCGTCTATAGTCTATGGATGTCACATATATATGATCTGTGGATGTCACTGAGTGTAGATATGTACGCGCACGTCGTTAGCAGCTGTTGTTATGGGATCGATGTAGTGAATGGGAGTAGTTTAATTTGAAACAAAGAATTACGCACATTTAGCGGTAATTGTGGGCATTCCCCATTGTTAGAGCTCATTGCAATTAGAAGATTTCGAACTCAACTTGTAATACCATGTATGTAAACCCACACCATATAAAATCTGTAAAATTAACCTTGAACAGCTTAAACATGACGTATGCGGTTTGCCTAGCGGATTAAGGCGTAGCCCACATGATGAGGGCCAATGAATAGGCAGGAGAGAATTAAGATTTGTTATAACTGAAGCTGCTGTGGCTTTAATAACCTTTCATACAAAAACTGTCAAGAACTGCCTGAATCCTGATCTGCCCACCCCAATCCTCACCCAAGCTCATTAACTTAATTTTCTGGGCTCATGGACAAACCCTACATGAAACAATTGAGGGATGCCTAACCTTTCCTCAAACCTCAATATCGATTGCACTCTGACCATCCCACCATCACTCTGAAACTGTAGACCTGTACCAAGCATCACCTCCACTAGTCTACTCCTTGCCTCTTTCTCATTCTACCTCCATATACATCCGATGGGCATAGACCAGTTTTATAGGCAATACAGTGTTATTATTGCTGAAGAGTGAAGAACTATTCTTCCCAGGGTTGAAAAATGTGGAGTAAAGTCAAATTCACATGAAAAATACAATCCAAAGCTAAATGTAATTAATTCTCACAATTTTATTTTCTAGTCCACATTTCCCAATTTTCTGCAGTTATATTGGTATTACTTCTTATTTTCAAATGTCCAGTCATTATTAAGGATAGCAAACAATAATAAGTTGTATGTTTGCAAGATAGACTGATGAGAATGGAAAAATTCTTATCTGCAAACAACAACTGTACTTAGTTTTGTATGGGTGCGAAACTTAGTTGCTCACATTAAGGGAGGAATGTAGGCTAAGGGTATTTGAGAATAGGGTGCCAAGGAGAATATTTGTGCCTAGGAGGGACAAGGTAACAGGGGAATGGAGAAAACTATATAATTAGGAGCTTAATGATCTGTACTCCTCACCCAATATTGTTTGGGTGATTAAATAGAGAATGAGATGGGTGGGGTATGTAGCACATATGGGTCAGAGGAGAGGTAAATACAGGGTTTTGGCGTGGAAACCTGAGGGAAAGATAGCACTTAGGAGACCCAGGTGTAGATGGGAGGATATTAAGATGGATCTTCAGGAAGTGGGATGGGGGTAATGATTGGATCAAGCTGGCTCAGGATAGGGACAGGTACTGGGTACTTGTGAATGCAGTAATGAACCTTCAGGTTCCATGAAATGTGGAAAATTTCTTGACTGGCTAAAAACCGGTTAGCTTCTCAAGAAGAACTCTGCTAAGTAAAAGGTAAAGTGATCCCATACAGGCCTGGTGTGGCCCAGAGGGTGGGTAGAGGTATAGCTCTACTCTTCCATGACCGCGGCACTAGAAGGGGGTGAGTGGTCAGCAGCACGACCCGGCTGCACTTTACCCCCGGGAAAGACCCAGTACCCATTTTACAGGAGGCTGGGTGGGCCTCAGGGCCGGTCTGGATGGGCGGAAAATCTCGTCCCCACCAGGATTCGATCCCGGACCGTCCAGCCCATAGTCAGTCGCTATACCAACTGAGCTACCCGATGTAAGTAAATTGCATATTATTAAATGCAACACTTTGTAACATATTACACTGTTAGAGTCTGAAAAAACACACTGGTCTTTCTACACCATGACATAAAGGGCACAGATTTGTGGTTCCATCTGAAAATGTCAGTGCTTCTCGCCTATGTGTCAATGTCATTGTGAAAACTAGATCACATACTCACAGGCTGATCCATTGTTGACACTTGTCACGATCCCAGTAAAGAAACTTCTGCCAACACTGGGCATAAGGTTTGTTTGTTATCTTTTCATTTGTATTTTATGCTCACATGTTCCAGTACTGAAACTGTTTTAAAAATACGTCTATTCACATACCTATGGTCATGATGTGGAGCCCTACAACTGGGTAGAGTGCATCTTATAATGACAAAAACAAGCTGTTTGTTGGACCAAAATACATCACGTGCCTCTCTACAGGACACATGAAAGAGAAACGTAGTCTAGTGCTGGTAACTTGAGACTTGGGGGTTGAAGAAAGGTAAAAAATGTGGAAAATAGAAGCCAGGAATATGCAGTCAGTATCTGTTCCAATGTATAGCACCAGGATAATATCTATCCCAAACTACATGCATTCCTTACATACCTTCAAAGTTGCACTTTACTAGATGTACACTGTAGTGGCAGTATCACATTTATGCCAACATATCTCGTCCGCAAAACACTCAAATGTGATCTAATGCTTGTTGTAGCAATTTACTATTATACTACGTAACATGTAGCAGAGGAACACACATTCTGAATTGTGATTGACATATTTTGTTTGCTGTAACCTATGAGAACATGATGGAGACACAAATAAATGCAACACAAACGTGAAAGAGTAAGGAATGGTACTATTCCTTTTCTAATACGCAGGAAAAAAAAACACACATCAGAAGGTAAACTCAATGAAGAACCTGAACATATGAAACTGAAAAACTATTTTGAGCATCTGATAGCACGTTTATCCATCCCATGTCATCTCAGCAATCAAAATGCAAAATTTCACTCACGCGCATACAAATAAGATAAATCATGAAGGCATACAGGGGGAGGTAAATGATCAGTGTCATGCCCCATCCCCTTTACCCACAAGAAAGAATCCTGGTTCCCACTGACTAGAGGCTGGATTGGCCCCAGAATCAATTTGGATATTTTGGACAAGATAAAAATGAATATCTTCTGCCAGGATTCGGATGAAAACATCCAGAAGCCATCACAGTGAGTATGGGTTTTAAGGAGACAATGCACATAAAATTAAGTACTTCACAAAAGTTATATTAAAATGTATACAAATTCTGAAACATACATGCTATATATATTTGTTAAATATAAAATTCAACATAGTTATCTTTTTCTATTGATTTAATGGCTGGTCTAGTGGTTAATGCACGAACATCCCTGAAATTATTGAAGGATTTCTAGTGAGTTGATTTCTCTGTTGTCCTATGTTTTGCTGTCCATCATCCTCCACTCAATATAACCAACATAAATCAAGCCAAAGCACCTCTTGTATAATTATACCCCACCAAATTAAATACACCTTTTATTCCAGCAACATCATAAGTAAAATGTGATATAAAGTGGCACGAATGCAGTACTATACTGCAACAAAGGCACTTAATTCATGATACAGCTTTATTTTTTATAAAAATATTCTGCCATACATACTGTTACACCTTGAGCAGAATTCATATATTCAGACATCAAACCTCATAAGTAAGCTTATACAACATAAAAAAAAATATGTGACAATTGTTCCAACTCACTACATTTACCCAAATCCAACAAGAAGACAGGTTTTAAGCCCATTCACAAACACACAAATAAGTACTCATCATGTCTGTCCATCCATCTGTCTGCACGTATCAACTCGGCTCCAACTGGATGGATTTTCACAAACTTTTATATTGAAGACCTTTATTAAACTGTACCAAGGAAATTCAAAGTTTTTTTTGGATTGTATCATAAAAATTAACAGACAACAATTTATCAACAAAGTAAGAAAGTTTCCCAATGCAACTCTGCAGTCAAAATACAAGGCACAATACATGCAACAAAAATCGAGAAGCTAAACTTTTTTAACGCCCAGCCTGGAAGGGATGTAAGCATACAGCTGCTATCATAATTCCAATCATTCACAGTTCCTCTGTATTTGTCTGTCTGTTGATTTTCTCTGCTTTTCAGTCACTATATTGTAAAAGACATCAATATATCTAGCCTAACTTGAAGATACGCATGGATAAAATTAATTAATTTTCACATAAAACAAAATTCAGCTCTTGGTGTGTCCTTAATGATGTGTGGATGAGAGAAGGTACAGTTCCATGTATTCATAATGCCAGCACTAGAAAAATGCAACAGGTCAGCTTCACACCTGACAAATAATTATAATTTATATTAGCTCATGATACACTGACATATATCTGTTTTATTCAATTTATATTTTAATTATATTGAATAATTTTCTTTGTTAATTATGTTTATTTATTTTTATCAATGTTATTTTACTGAATGGTATATTAATATGTTACATATGAAAGAAATTGATCTAGGTCACTGCATCTGGTACCAAGATAATAGGACACCAGGGTGGTCAAGATGCCACAGGGAAGAGAGACATTTCTGCCCCTGCTGGGAATCAAACCCTGGTTCTTTTGTCATCCAGTTCATAGCCTAGTCAATATAATGAATGAAATTTTCAAGCCCCTCATATTGCCATAACTAACTTTTTCAGACATTCCTCGAAGGTATGAAGTGTGGAATTTTCATCTGGGGTGAATGAGAAGATTATAATGTATACCAATACATTGCGACATTAATGGTGCACATGAAATTTGAAATATTTTGTGACGAGATCTGTAGCAAATGCACACATCTGAATCTTTTTATTGCCTACCAAGTTCCTGACAAATTTTTCACTCAAAAATGAACCCATTAAAAGTACTAAAATCTAGGAGGTAGTCTTCATGACCCCAAGCCCAGTACACTTCCATTTACTCTTTGAAGTGCAGCCCTATTTACATACAAAAGACTGGCTTTTTGACATCTCTAATTATCACACTTTTAAATTTGTAGTGACAAGAATTAGAAATAATCCCAAATCCAAGTAGCTGTATTAATCTTAAACATGATCCATACTGCTTGATAAGGACACTTGAATTCATGGTGTTTACACGTTTCTGCTATCATGTATTCTGCATAATATTAATCCTTTGGTGCTGACAGTTGACAGACAGTGTAATGCTGATAAAACTGACATCCACTAAAGTCACTGGCAAAGAAGGCACAAAGTAATAGGTGGCTATTTAAACACCAGGTCATATGCAGAGTACATTGGGCACCTAATTGCAGATGCAAAGGGTTCAAGGCTGGTGTTTCTTGACAGCCTTGAACTATAATATTCAAGCACCAGCGTTCTTTTACATCAGAACCTAAATTCTGAGCTGCTTCTCATGCTCTTGAATTGGTCAGCAACACAATGCTTTATATTTTTTTAAGTGTCAGATCTGCTTTTGGTATTGGACATTATAATTTTTATGTCCCCCTTTCCACTCTTTTGAACTATAATCTCCCAAAAGTTTTTCTCAGGTTTTTTTTAAAGGTATTGTTAATTAAAGTTTTTGTTCTGGGTTTACTGAAATTCCTGGCTTTCCATGTACACATAACTGTGCAACAAATTATTTTCCTATTTAGATGAGTAATTCATTGGCAACAGCTACTTTAGACATTTCTGCACTACACGAGTTTTTGGTTCACCACTATGGTACAACTGCATGTCGCTGGTCTGTAATGAGCATATTTACTGACTCAAGAACACTGTCATGTGGTTACTTTGAATGTAACCTACAATTTTGTGTTGTAGTTCTCGTGCAAAACAACTTAGCTTTTTGAAGGTTACTGCATCTGGAATATATTTAGGTACATATCTCACATGGCAGGATTGGAGTATCTGTAGAAATTAACTATTTCCAGCGAGATTCTGAAGTGATGTTTGTACAACAATCCGCATGATGATCTACACCATTTACATGTACACTCATGGGATTTGGTATAACCTTCTCCAATTGTTATAATGACTTACTGCACTGTCATCATTTTTATCACTTTCACAAGTGTGTAACAATCAGAATACTCGCTTCTTAATCACAAGTATTTGGAATTATAACTTTTCAGCAGAATGAAACAATCAACGTGTTGCTGAATTCATAATCCCAGTTCATCTTTGTTTATTCATCCATTTAACAACATCGGCACTTCCCTTATTTCATACATAATGCATTCCTATGAACATGTATGAAAGTTGAACAATATACTCACGTTACAAGGTGCGCTCTTTCCCAGAGAGCTAAAAATAATATAAAATCCCTTATAATGGTATACATGTTGGGATTTGTTACCCCAGAGCATTGTACAATATATACGTGATTATTAAGACATTAAAACATATATTATATTATGTATAATAAAAATTAATTTTCTAAGTAATTTATCGATGTCCTCCAACAACACACTTCACCATTTAAGCACAATCTTCAATGAAATATTTGCAAAATTTCTCCAATTTCGTTCTTTTCTTTCACAGCCGAACCTATAAGTCAACCAAAGAAGTCTGTGAAAGTCCAGTTGAGTACATGACTCACCACCTTCCGCACAGTACTGATTTCCATCTCTATCTCAACTGTTAATACATACGACACAAGTCTTAATAAGTGCTGGCATCTTCACATTCCTGTTTCCCAATTAATTTGACAAAATGAAACTGGCAAATGCAATAAAATATTCAAATAACAGCACTAACAAACATTAGACCAAGATGGCAACACTGCCAAAACTGACCTGTTGGTTAACAGGTGCAGTCACCAGCTGAGAAACAATTACAGATCTGCAATACGAAATGCAGTTCATGTGGGACAATATATTACATAACGAACAAATGTGCCAGTTGTATGGATGTCAAAGACCCCTGTACTCAATTTTGTTAGATGTAATGTTCACTTCATGACTCGTGAACAGCATACCTGGCTCCCTGCGGAAATTTTCAATATTTTGCCATGAGTTTATGAACCAACATTTGCTATCTTAATATATGGTGCTATTTTTCACTACCAGCTAAGGGTCTTCCCTGTTACTTTGAAGTCTGGTAGCACAAATGTTGACAGTCTATAAAAAAAATAGTTAGCTCAAACAAGGTTGCCCATCAAACAGGACGAACTGTAAGATGCTCCTCCGAAGCTGTTAGATGACATTTGTTAGCAGCCTAGGTGACTATAACTGTTAACACAATTATGAACTTTTCTTCAGAGCATTTAAATTCTAGTTCATAATATTTCTGTGCTACTGACCTGATGGACAGCACCAATGGGGTAATGCAACAGAGCTATCAAAATGTGTGCAGTCTGAGACCAAAACTGAATTAGTGATCTCATTGGGTTGCCTATTTCATGGAAGTTAGGATTCCCCAGCCTGAATATAACAGTAACAACTGGAATATTCAAGGCTGATGATGTATTGGCACAGAATTTCTGCCATACCAAATGTAAATATTAAATTATTTCAGTGTAAAATACTATCAAACTGCACTATGACTGGGAAGTATATATGCTCTCTTGTAAAGCAAACCACAGAATGAGATGCATATTTTCATTAATTGAATATGCATTTAATATACCGATAAAAAGCTATTATAGAAGACAAGTCGTTGTTTGCCAGAAGATTACATACCTTTTGTTACTGCTTCCATAATTATAAACAGAGCAAACCCCTGGTTTTACATTCCCACATTTTGCATTTTCCACGATTTTATGCAAAATCATGGCCAAAAGCCCACAAGAATGTTCCCCAGATTTCATGCCATTTTAGGTGGTCCCCAAAACAGGGTGAAATCAGGGTTTTACTGTAACTGTATAAAATATGTAATTTGAAGCTACAGTATAAAAAAACAAGTGTGGCCAATTCTGGAACAGACAAACAATGAAACCACACTTGTTTCGGTAATGACTTTGATAAACACGGCAGCACCATTACAGTTTTGATTTCAGCATCCCCATCAACTTCTCCAACTTCATGGCCTTTTGCATGTTCCCACTGATTTTCAGTTTCCCTGTCATGAATGCTCCTGCTGGCTTCAGTTTTCCTGCATGGAATAAAACAATTTTAGATTCAAAAACTGAAATTCTAGTCACAACTCCTCAATAAAAGTCTTCTTACCACAGTCTACAAGAAATTAAACCTCAATTTTGAAGATAAAAGATGATATTATTATGTGTTTAGAGCACCTGTTGTCATACATGTACAGGAGATTCAGTAACCTCTACTCTATGATACAATTTTCAATGACATTTATATATTATAAATATTAAAAAGGTTAGTTGCAAAGACCCATCTATGATAAAGTTACGTATAAAAATATGAGAGCTGATACAGACCGAATAATGCTGTGAATTATGAAAATGGACCTGTGTACTTAGAAAGACAGCCTCTTATGTACATTAACATGATCATGCAATATACCCAGAACAAAAAATCTGCATAATCATTTATTACCAGAAAACATATCAAAGAAGTCCTTGCTATCCATGGTGAGAACTGCATCAGCAGCTGAAGGTGGTTTTCCATGGCCAGCTGAACCTTTGCCTGTCTTGAGATCAATATACCAGTCACCAGACTCTGAGCCTGCAAGTGAGCATATTTCAAATAAGAGAATGTTTTATTGCCTACCATCACATCACCAGTACAATACTGTCAGAAACAGCATACAAGCATACCTTGACCTTTGGACTGTTGTGCATTATAAATTCTTACCCATAATCCACTTTTCATATGCAAAATTTAACCTTTCACAAACAGCTGCCGAACAAACATTCTGAGCTATCGCACAGTGGCAGTGTCTGTCAGCCAAGCCAACACTCCAGTCTCTGCCTGGTCTGGGCAACATTATCTGTGTTCTTATGGTAGTGTTTATTTGTTCCTGCAAGAATTCTTTTCTAACAGTGTATCACACTATGCCCATTTGTTCTTGCAGCAGAGATGTGTTCCTTCCACTTATCTGACCACATATGCCCCCTGTATTGCCATAAAACTGAGTCCCAAACTGTATTTTGTGTCTCCTACATGCCAGGAAAGGTATGAGATAACTAGAATTTAAGGCAAGAAATAACTTTAGACAAGTTATTTTAGCACTTGTACCATGCATCTTTTATTATTTTGTACAATGAACCAAATATGTAAATATGTACTGTACTACTGCCACCGGGTGTCAACCCAATTGCAGTTAACAAATATATATCATATCAAATGCACAATTAATTGACAAATTATTATACTGCTACATGGTTCAGCACTATTGTGTCATCTTCAGGGAGCTCGCAGTCAGTACCTGCTATGGTATGTAAGTATGTCAATGCAGTCTTAGTGATGCAATTTAAAATTTCACATGTGTTTTCTGCTGTTGAATCTCAATGTTTAAAATCATCGGAAATATTAAAATTTGTCCTAGTTATAATAAAATGGCTAAAATTATTTTGTTGTTACAATTCTTATGATGTTCTGTATGGTGGCCGTATATACAATTTGCATGTTGATGCTGTCATTGTGTCGGCCCGGTATGCATACATATATGTGTGCGTGTGAATATATATATATATATATATATATATATATATATAGCCACCAAACAGGACTTCATAAGAACAAATTAATTTTAGCCATTTTATTATAATTAGGATAATTTTAATATTTTAATGATTTTAAACATTGAGTTTCAACAGCAAAAAATATAAGTGAAATTTTAATTTGAATCACCCACGACTGCATCGACATACTTATGTAACTTAGCAGGTACTGACTACAAGCTCCCAGAAGATGATACAATAGTGTCAAAACAACTGGGAGCAGTGTAATACATTGTCAATTAATTGTGCATTTGTTGGTTCATTGTACAAAATAAAAAAAATTATTTTGTATTGTTAATAATTTGTAACCTAATTGACAACACTGATGGGAACACGACTGGAATGCCCACATAACATATAAGTCTACTGCTTAACTTCAATACATTTTGACTTTCAAACATGTTTTCAGGAATAAATCATGTACAAAACTTGGGGAATACCTGTACAGATATGAATATGTACATATTTGTAATTAAAAAGTTGTTAGAAACAAAATTTTAAACATATACATGTGCAACATAAGTCAGACACTTTTTATAATACAAATATGTTTTGATTCTGGAAAATTTGTACTAAATAATTTGTATCATCCAATGCAGACCTTTAAGTTTTGTCAGAAAATTTCAAACTGGAATTTCATACCACTCTCCTATTTGGTATATATTCCTCTGTATCTTCAACACTGTGTTAAGTGTAGTCCCATTGACATTTTAGGTTGAAAACAGTACAGCTTACAGTACTGTATCTTTTAAATATTGTTTCAAAACCAAATTTTTGTTTTAAGTTTCTAGAAAATTAGTGACTATGGAAAATGATGAATTACAGTTATTAACCTTTCACAACAAAATGAAACATGGCATTAGTTTTTGACACTAATTCGGAACTTAGATTAGCTTGAATCTTCTCAAATACGGATGCTATCTGGCCTCCTTGAACACCACCGTCAGTGCCCTGCTGTTTGGTCTTCAATAAGTCAGGACCCACTTCCAAAAAGAAATCAAGCATGAGGTTGTCTTTATTTGCTGAAACAAATAAAAGAACATCTGTGTGTAAAAAAGTTAATGTCCTGAAAAAAGCAATGCATATGGAGACTCCTTAATTTGCATCATGGGACCATTTACTTGTGGTCAGCTGATGCAAAATGGTCTAATTAAGCTAATGAAGAGAAGCTGTATTGTGATCAATATTATGATATGTAATAAGAAATTCAACCACCATGTAGGAGATTTCTACAATTATTTTCTTCCAACCACTGAATTCAAAAACATTCTAATAAATTATGGGTCAAACACTTCATCATCTTAGAAACCATCCCAAAATTGTGAAAAATAACTATTCGCTATATCATGTCTGTCTGTACAGCCATCCATCCACATGGAACAACTCAGCTACCACAAACAGATTTTCATTACATTGACATTTGAGTTTCTCTCAAATAGCTATAAAAAAAATCAAGTTTTATTAAAATCTGACAAGAATAATGGGTCCTTTACATGAAGACCTACTTACATTTATGATAATACTTCAGTGAATTCTTCTTAGAATGAGAAATGTATCAGACAAAATCAAAACACATTTTGGGTTCAATAACTTTTTCCAAAAAATAATGCTGTTTTATGAGATAATGTGGAAAAATATGGTACAGCCAGACAGGCTACAGATGACAATATAGTACAGTGCATGATCATTGCATGCTGGATAACTTAGATTACAGACACATTCAGAATACATCACATTTAGTGCTTTTGCACGGCAAAAATTGTTACACGAATGCACCTCAATGTTATATTTATACATACATACATTGCCTGTGTTGTCTATTACAACTATTTCAAATCCTGATACACTTTTCTCTCATACTTCCATGTAGTAAATTGTTTTAACAGCTTTATTTTCAAAATAATTCATGTCAGAATGAGAGAGCACATATATCCAGAAAACATGCTGAACACAAAAGGCGGCTTCTTATTCCCTAACAGAAAGAATATTCCTGTACAAAACCAAGGAATATTTCATACACAGTGATAAATTCTTTTCATATATACTCACAGTACCACTTTCAATTTGGACATACTGTACAAAGCAATTTTCATATATTACAATTCGACCATAATATTATTTTATCATACTCTGTTTATTAGGGGCAGCAGTGGACCTAAACAGCTTCCTGATATAACTGTGACTATGGTGACCCAGTGAAAGAACAGTAAGATATCAAATTTATAAGCAGGAATAAGTTAATCCTTTAACAGATGAAGCTGACAAAAATGAGTACCATTTAAAAGTATGAGTTGTATCTCCCAGATAGCACACCACATTCATAGTCAGTTCAATTAATGATGTTCAGGATAATACAAATAGGGTGGCACATGTGATTACCACTGTCCATGAAGTAGTCGGGAAGCAGTATATCTGGAATTTCCACAGCATAACAATGGTCTACTCTACTTCAAACCATTCAACCCAAAACCTTTTTATTTTCCTCTCTCCTATCTTGAAATCTATACATTATAATAAATAACCCACTAGCTTCATGCATTGCTTTTCAGCATTTATAATCTTCTCTACAAACACTACATGTTCCAAAAGACTGTACTCAGTTGAAAATGCTGAAAAACAGAGAGAATTTAGTTTAAGCATATAATCAAATTTGGGTTTCATATATTTTTATTCTCTGTAAAATATAATGAATGAGTTCCACAGACAAGAGTATGACCAGTTCCCTTACAAGGATCCACAGCATATTGGTCCAGGTTAGTTATTCCTTCTTCTTTGAGGATGTCATCATCTACAGCAAAATTCCCTGTGAAGGTCTTTGCATCCCGACACAAGATGGCATATGCAGCATCAGCCACAATTTCTGGTTTCCGTGACAAACGTCCCGCATCTTTGCCACTAAGCATTTCAATAGCTGCTGTATGAATTGCTATGAATACACAGATAAAATTTGAAAATGAGAAATCTAGCTAGCATTTCATAAACTGTAATACACAACCAATTACGTCCTTTGCTTTATTGGATGTTATATGGCACTGGTTGATATCTGGTTACCAATGTTTCAGGTAAATAAGTTGGTACATAACTACCAATATAAGCCACATAATTTCCAGAAGAGCACAGGACTCAGCTACACTGGTAGAAGCCTGAAATCTCACATACCAGGTTACATTTCTACAAATGGGCCTGGAATAAATATAATTGCCATAGACCACAGCAAAAGTTACAGGCCACATCACTTACAAAAACTCAAACTTACTGTTAACACTTTCCATCCGGTGGGGATTTAAACTTTAAAATCCACCCTGCCGGCTCATTTTAAGGGTACAAAAAAAATTTTGAAAAGTATGGTATTTCCGGTCATAATAATATGAAATTTTTACACACCATAGCAGAAGTTCTTCTGTATCTCATGCTCAAAAAATTGAGTACTTACATGTATTTGGAGTCTGACACCACAAGTGGAAATTTTATGGTCGGAATCACGAAATTTGTA
>Ga0123355_10010085_pt1 | contig 14436 bp, 7 predicted proteins | sample TergutEmb28metaG_3_FD_89872 | JGI IMG/M metagenome (GOLD analysis project Ga0123355, IMG submission 89872) | Embiratermes neotenicus P1 segment gut microbial communities from Petit-Saut dam, French Guiana - Emb289 P1 | ecosystem: Host-associated > Arthropoda: Insects > Digestive system > Gut ...
ACTATGTGATTTAAAACTTCCCATGTTGCAGTTTCAGAATCCAAAAATAAAATTTTTGTATCTCAAATAGTTTTTTTGTTATTCACCTTCAAATTTAGGGAGGTTATTTTGCCCCACCCTGTACAATACTAATGACCATACGTCAATAAGCAAGGCTGTCAACAGCACCTAGCCCCATAGCAAAATTACCATTCAAAGGGTCTACAAGGCAATTTACTGTTAAATCAAAGCAATCTCAGCTATTGTCCTTCAACCACCATTAAGGTAGCTGGGACACATTACCTGCCTAACAGCTCCTAAACTTTCTGTAACTAGAAATCCAAGCAGTATCCTTTCTCTAATTATATAAACTGGGTTGACAGTCTTTATATCAGTTTACACTGTCATCCTTGAGGGCATGGTCCCAGAGTGGTGTCACATGGTTAAATAACATGCTACAAAAAATAACATAATGACACATCCAATGTTTTGGAATCCCATAATGTATAATATCATCAAGTGATTTTGAGATTCTGTAAGCCCAGTACTTCTTAAAGACTACATGGCCCTGACTAAGCTGTGCATTCCAGCTTTTAAGAAATAAAGACACAAAACCATTTATGTGAATTTTCTACATTAAGACACGTCACATACAAGTGTACTTAATACGTAATGGCCTGAAATTTGAACATGATGTTCTTTTTTTATTGACATTATAGCCTAATATTTTCCAGGATCTCAAATCCAACTGCTTATAGACATTTGGTTTATTTAACATGCTAACATTTCTTGTGAAAAAATAACCCACCAACAAATACAGTTGCTAACACACACCCAAACATCCACTGCTCATGTTTATGCAACACTCTTCCTCTGTTTCAGAAATTAATATCTTATTTTCTACCAGAAGCCTCATTTTTTAAATATTCTGCCTCCTAAATTATTATTTTTAGCCTTTCACTATCTGTAAAAGGTGTTATATAAATGCCTTTTGTACTGACGTTTAGCAGATGTTGTGTACACTTATCACAAATTAACAGCTATTCCTACAGTGCAAACTACTGCCGTGCCTTGTTACATGAAATCAATTATATAGGTTAAGACAGTATTTGGAATGAATAGTACTGTTAACTCTGTAGTATACAGGCAATCCATGCTATCAATCTCATCACAATTAAACTGAATACAGCTGCCACTCACATCATAAATGAGTCACACATCATCACCAATCTCATCATAAATAAGCCAGGGAATGTTGCCAACTTCATCATGAGAAAACTGCATACTCCAATTGACTGGACTGTATTTAGAAAATTGCATACAGGATATTCAAGAAAAAGAGTGTGCATAATAGCATACTTTGATGACACTGCTTCTAACTCATAAAAATGGAAGCATATACTGTGAAATACAGTGAAACCCATCTGTGTTGGCCACCTTTGGTTCCATTCAAAGCTGCCCAACTTATACAGGTGGACAACTTAAACAGATACCACTTGACACTATGAAAACTGAATTGTGCACTATCACTTGTGTAAGTGAACAAGTCAGAGTGCAGAGACAGGTGGTAGAGTTCAAAAGCAAGCACATAATCCTGTAAATGAATATAAACTTTAAGTACAGTAATCAGTTGCCACTACAGTATTTCAATGTATTGTCCAGACGTCTGGTGAAAGAATGGAGGTTAGGTGGACAACAGTTAGTTCTGGAGGTTGCATGGACAACAGTCAGTTCTGCTAATGAGTGGTGATTTCAGGCCATGTGCAATATGACACAAAACCCATAAAACACGTTAGGTTGGCCAACAGAGGGAGGTTGAGCTTGTACACAAAGCATAGCACTATATGTGAAACTGTGGCCAAGATTCAAGATAAACAGGTGGACAAGTTATGGAGTACTGATGATGTATTAGGAATCTGCCAGTTCTGTAAAAGTACTGAAGCAATAATACAAACTACCTACAAGAACACAGGTCTGTATCAGCACTGTCTGATAATCTGGAATATCTAATATTCTGGAACCTACTTTGTCCTGTAGGTGCTGGATTAACAAAATATTACTGTTTTTGCAAAGCTCATGGCTATAAGTAATTATCTCTCATAAGAAATATTAAGATAATGGCACTTACACTTCTTTAGGTTCTTCCAGTTTGAACACATGGACAGTCTCAGTGTTGCTTGAACAACAAAGGAAAGTGGAATCCATGCTGAATGCTAGACTAGAAATGCTCACACAACGTTTCACCCCTCGACGAAATTCATACAGCTTGCTACCATCATGTACCAGAAATACTCGAATCACTGTACCCTTCTCTGATGCTGTCGCAACCTTGGTGCCTGACGGGCTGAATCCTAGAGCTGCCAGTGGACTATCATGAGCAGGAATCATTGTTTTAGCATGCTGAAAGCCAGTGAATAATTCACTTACTTTTCATGCACCAGATTACACATTATAATCATGAGAAGAAAGTAATACACCATTTCTCATTAACACAGCATAAAAATTCTGCACCATCTCTCAACAGTACTTGAGAGTTTCATTTTATTGGATGTACTGAAAACAGTGACTATGTTAAATGTATCACAAACAATCTGCAAAGGAGGTCAATTTCTACATTTCAAATTATTAGAAAATTTGACTTGGTTAAACAAAATACAAATGTTTTCTGAGGAAACACAATGTCTCCCCTCCCATTCCCAACTAAAATTTTAAATGACTTTATTCTGTTATTTCATATTTGATTTTTTTTTAACATCTATGTAAGATACGGGATAGGAAAAATATTTCATGAGTGTAAAATTTTGGTATGTGCGCTTGTTCACATCAGCATTTCAATGTCGCAGAAGGCTGATCATTCTGACTCTCCAAGTCACATTAGAAACAAACATGTTTACATATAATTACTGAATAACATATGAAATTATGCCTGAGAATCAACTCACAAGATTGATAGCATCAAATATTTGAACTTCTCCAATAGTGTTGGATCCCGGATAAGCTAGAAAGCAGTTTCGGCTGTTGATAGAAAGTGTACAAAGTCCAGATGGATTTGGAGGTGTGTCACGTATTGTATGTAGAACCTTCATATCTTGAATATTATGGATGTATAAAGACTCTTCTAGGCATACCACTAGTCTCTGCAAAGAAACCCAACAGAATATAATCACTCACTTCCAATCTAGTACACATATTATGTATTTCCCCTTTAGAAGCACATGATACATAGTGACCAGAAATCTGTCTTACAAATAATTAAGTATTGTGATGAACTGTTATTCTCTTGCTGGTATAATATTACACTGAGTAAACTACAATTCATTGCAAGGAAGTATAGGTAGCATATGGTTCCCTTACTTAGCCAAATATACACAACTGACTTTACAGACAAAGAATGTAAATTTAAGAGTATGTGCTACCTGTATTGCTATTACACAGGTTGGTAAGATTAATGCACATGTTGGCAACATTGTACTCATAGGCAACCCAAGTTTCCACAAGATCAGGTTGCCCAACTGCGAAGATGGGCTGTATATTAATAGTATGTGAATTTCTTTGAGAAACAATACGCCCAAAACAATAATAGATATGCATCTAGTAAATCCAGGGAACATAAAAACTTTATGTGATTACTTTTACTGCAAACAAGGACATTTTTTCATTAGCCCCACCCATCACTCTAAATTCAGACTTATGTAAGGAGAGGCAGGACAGTCATATTATTATTCCAATTTCCCACACGTTTTAGTTTAATGCACTGGTATTAGTATTAATAGTGGAATTTCACTCTCTATATTTAACCCTTTGGTGTTGAAATTAAATTATCTGTGATCTGCAGCACACCACAGCAGACTGGAATGTATAGTGCTGCATAAAAGTGGCCTTAATTCGCCTTTGGCAGCAGTCAACATTTAGCATTCTGAGCACCATATACAGATTTCAAATCTACAATATTCAGCACCAAAGGGATAAAGGTGATGGAAAGTGTGTTTGATATGATATGTCTTGCTGAGAAAAGGTGTATGTTCTCTCATAATCAGAGAAGTGTTAAAAAATAGAGTCAGAATGTGTTTATCAGTGTGAAAGTCAAGTCTTCTTTTAAAAAAAGGACCAGTAATCACAGCTGCACTCATACCACACCATACACAAACCTTAAAATCACATAATGGAATTCCATGGATTAACCAGCTATTTTATGCAGTAACTACATGCTATTCTCAGACTTCACATATCCATCACAATGAAACCAAGTTGTATCCCTAAACAGAACAAACAGGGGGTTGATGTCTCCAGCACACTCACAGAAAATACCAGTTCACAAAATTCAGTTTTTCTTCACAATTCGCGTTATACAGTTTGTACACCATGGATGTCTTATAAAGATCTGAACGCACAACAGTTTTGTTGCACTTTATGCTGATGACAGCAGCAATTCCATCCAGCATTTTCTCGTCTAGTGCATGCCTTCTGCATGTTCTTTGTTTAACCTTCTGACGCCTAACGACGACTATAGTGGTCGTACCACACCACTAACCTCTAAATGTTGCATTTTATATATTTATTCAACAAATATAGGTACTGAATATTTTAAATATGGTATATACTCTCCGTTTTTTCCTCTTCAAAATGCAGTTTGTTTCATAATTCTAGCATATTTGGTTCCTGTATTATTCACATTTTATATATAGGGTGTGCTAAAATTTAAAAAAATAATTCCGGCGCCGAAAGGTTAAATTAAAGCCTCTTGCTCAAACCCTTTTCACTTATTTGTAAATTGTTTTCCCATGTGGCACTAAATCATCTGGAAATTTTCATCTAAATTTGTGATGACCCTTCTTGTGGCTAATGCACACAAAAGATACTAAAAAGGAAATGACTACCAACTGAGGTAATCTGAAAAAATGGCACTATGTACCAAGGAACATGACCTATCAAAAACCTTTTACATAAGACATTGAGACTACAGTTAAAAGTACTCTGCTTATTTTTGTATCAGCTGCACCCTCCACAAATGTATATTGACAAAATATGTTGGGACTTCACACCAAAAGTCAATTTCAAAATATCATATTAGATTCTAATCAACCAATTCTATTTTATTAAAGATCACTATTACTTTTTTACTGTCCAAGAGATATTCCAACCAAATTTCTATATATATAACTTCTTCATTTAAAATACTACTTTAGACCACTACAGTCGCTGAGAGAAGAGGTCCTTGACTTCTATACACTGCATTTCTGTACAGTATATATTGCCACTAATAAATCCCCTTTCATATGCCACATTCAGGCTTTCCTACTTCAGCTGACAAACATGCCCACCAAACAAAAGTTGTTATGGCAGTGTTGCCATCTTAGCCTATACAGCAGTGTTTGTTTGTGCAATTATTTGAATATTTTATTGTATTCTGCCCTTATTCCATAAAAAATAGTTGAGAACAGAAAAAATTAAAGTGCTGATGCAAGTAATAAGAAATGTATCTTAAACTGCAACAACCATGCAAAGCATGAAGTGTGCCACAGTTGGCATATCTTCAGACTCAACCGCACGCTCTTGTACTTCAGCTAGCTGACTGCATGTTCCATTCTGAATGAGAAGATCAAAATTAAAATCATGCAACAAAGCTGAAAATATCTGTTTAAGACTGTGTCGAAAAGGGAGTGTGGTGATGGAGAAAAGAGAGAAATTACTGCACAAAATTAATACTTACTGTCCACATTTAGTGTCTACTCTATATTTTTAATGTTCTAAATAATCATGATATACTGTACAGCACTCAAGGATAAAAAACATATATTTACACTATGTGTAGGTATTTCACAATATATTTAGCCCTCCTGAAACAGAGCCACCCTTATAAAATGCAAGTCTACTGTTAAAACTTTTTATATCTGACTTTTGTACATGTCTCCAGAATACATTATGTACAAAAACACATGACAGTCTGTATTTGCAACAGCTAAATGTTCACAAGTATACATGAAGAGTTAGACTTTTTGCCATGCAACTTGCTATAATATGAACTGTTTTGGAGATACAGAGCATCAGTTTAACATAAATTTAACATCTACATGTTCTTCATTTTTTTCTTCAAGACAACATTATGCACTTGTGGTAAATGAATTGGCAAACAGGACTATTCCAGACTGCATACAGGTACGGCATATTATTTTTTCTAATCAATAACATACACTATTAGCATTTTATTAGCTAGATTAGGATCAGCCAAAAGTTACTGCAGAGATCCTTCTCTACTCCTTATGAACTGTTACACGAGTAAACCATCAGGATCTGAATTCAATTTGACTTCTTTCAAGGATTACTTACAACTCTGTTTAGTTTGACAGCAAGTATGGTATTGGAATAGCTGTAATTGCAAATCTCAGTGCCCTTCTTGAAGTGACACACTTTCAGCTTCCGGGGGGAGGTGAGGCTAACCACTGCCACCAGACTGCTACTGAACAACCTCTCCACAATACAAATATCTTCTGAACCTGTGTAAATAACAGCCAAGTTCTGTAAGAAGTTCTAAACACAGCCGACATCTAGAAGTACTGTACCATAATATCAGAGACAAAACATATTCTACACATGTTTCCCAAATTGCAAACATCTGGAATTTACTTGGTGTACACAATTACAAATATGTTATGACTGAATTTATTACTACTAAAGGTAAAGGTAAAGTGATCCCGTTACAGGCCCGGTGTGGCCCAGAGGGTGGGTAGAGGTATAGCTCTACTCTTCCATGACCACAGCACTAGAAGGGGGTGAGTGGTCAGCAGCATGCCCCGGCCACACTTTACCCCCGGGAAAGACCCATTACCCATTTTACAGGAGACTGGGTGGGCCCCAGGGCAGGTTGGACTGGCAGAAAATTTCGTCCCTACCAGGATTCGATCCTGGACCGTCCAGCCTGTAGTCAGTCGCTACAATGACTGAGCTACCCGACCCACAATTTATTACTACTATAAACACAAAAATCATAATAATGCAATAGAGAAATACATGTTAGTACTGAATCCCAGTCCTTAAAGATGGTGAGACAAGCTATACACACCTGTACATACTAAAAGGTTGGGTGTCAGTAAGTTAAAAGTAATTTTTTGGGGTCTAGCAGTCACAGTAACATGTTTCCCTGCTACCTTATAAGATGTGGCAAAATGCATCTGACATTAACAGGAAAAACAGAGCCTTGCAAGCTGAATGACTTAAATCAGAAAACAGACAACATGGACCATGTATGAATTTGACTGAGGGTGGAACTGGTTTGTTACAACAGCTACTACTTATCACTTAACGCCATTATATTACAGCGCATCCCAGCAGCCAACTTCATGACTCTGGCTGATCACTAGCCAGAACCTAAGTCACCAAAGCCCCATCCATTTTTACCATAACTGAAAACAGAGTACAACCCTAACAGCAAATCACATCACACTCCCTTCCAGCCACCTAGAAGAGGAATGACCTTATGTGTACAATGTGCAAAAGAATAAGTAGCCTGCAGCAGCTATGAGATAATGTTCAGAAGATCCTTGGTTCAAATGCTGGACAGCAGAGTAGTAGGCACGTTGGCTGAGGTTTCTCACGGTTTTTTTAATTGCTACGAGAAAGAGCTGTGCCAGTAAATTAAAACAGACCTTGCATCCTACATTTTTTCCACTTCACAGTCACCATCATTTCTCACTCAGAAATATTTTGAAGAGTGTCAATAAATTTCAAAAAACTGCAGAAGGAACACAGTGGACACCATAATGAATTTTCATATTCCATAATATGCAGGCAATTTCTCAAGTAGTTGAGGACCTATCAGCTTCTCAAGAATGACTCTGAACCATGGATTTGGTCAGTTTGCTAGTCAGTCAGCCAAGAAATTGCAGTTGATGGTGTCAATAAATTAATAAAGAGAAACACAGATATACTGGATCCCTAATAGATGTGATTTTTGACAAAATATTCATGCCACCATAAAAAATTCTTAAAATTCTCCAGACCTTGTTTAATAAAGACCAACAAGACCCGCTTTTCTTTCTTAATTTATTCTAATAATGTTTCCTCTACATGTTTCAATAGAGTACTATTCATCATTAGGAGGGAGTTACTGTTTATGCAGCATATGGTATTTACCATGCATCTGCGTTGACTAGCTGCAAACACGTTCAGAGCAGAGTTCCACTCTGATCGTGTTCATAATACAGTATACATTACTTGTCGCACTGCCTACACTTCTGTGATAAATAAAAAAAAAAAAATGAACTAAAAATTCAGTAAAGCCAGATTCCGAATGAAAAAAAAAAAGTTATTTGAGAGAAGAAATCTAATTCATATTATTATTAAAAGTGGTTCACAACCAAGGAATTGTAAGATCAACTTTTTTCTAATTTTATATCACACTAACAGTTCTATCCCTAATCAGAATAATGCACCACTTTGCAATCTTCAACTTACCATTTTCATATATCTGTTCCAAAGTGTCAACAGAACTTAGTGAATATAACCGATAACCAGATTTTGTACCCACGGCCAAGGAACTGTAAAGCAACAGAAGAAAACAATGTTCATCATAACACAAAAAAGCGGAAAAACTAGTGCCTAAATGTATATATTATACCTGCGATTACAAAAAGGTTAATTTACTTCCTTACCTCACTGAATCATTGAATGATATATGCATGACTGATATTCCCCTACAGATATAATCCTATTTTCAATATAATAGGACTGATCTTCTAATGAATGTCACTCTTTCCTTCCTTCCAAAAGTTTGCATAATACGTCCTACTTTTAAAAGGTGTGCTTTCACTTCAGCTGATAGGAATGGATGAGTAACGTATGCAAAAAGATTTGTGATTTGACAAAACTTGTGACACAATATACCTGACATATTACAAAAGCAACTCCAAAGAGCAGATATAAAATTATTAGGCGGTATGAATGCTTATCGGTGTTTATAACATCAATGTATAGAACAAAGAAATTACAAACAAGCCACTGAAGTACCATACACAAGCAGTGGGCACGAGTAACGACAAACGTAATGATACTCACGTACAGTCCTGATTAAAATTAACAAAGAAAACGCCACTAGCAGGATCACTTCCTTGATTTGCGAGGTTCATTAGTCCTGATATACCAGCCTTTAAACCCTGCGTCAACACATCAACGTTTCGAGCAAAATTTTGCATATATATTGCGTCAATTTCTGCGACCTTGGTACAATCACTCCATATTGACCACTCAAAACAGCTGAGCCTTGCGTTACGTGTTTGTTTACCATTCATGAACCTTCGGTCTTGGATCTTGCTGTGAATATATACCGCGTACTTTGAAAAATCCGTTTAAACATTTGAGTTCTTACCGCCAAAGTCAAGTATACAAAATGTACCAAATGGGAAGATTATGCCTTACTGTTCTCATTTACGTTTTATACACAACAGTTTATTTTATTTTATTTTATTTTATTGTGAGTAAAATTGTGACATTTGGGGTCCTCTCCTCACAGCGGAGTTGTTAAATTTCCAGTGTTATTTGCGAGTAAAGTTGTTTTAATATTCACCTGTCTTTTTAATAATTAATAAATACGTTATTTGTTCTAACCAACTAGGTAAAATAACGCTCGAGTATGTAGCAAGACCTGCTTTATATGCACATACCTAAGGCAATATCTAGTATTACTGTGTGTCAGGATGCAAAATCTCATTGTGCTAAATTGCCGTAAATAATCCCACGAAAATAATTTTAGTCGAAATACATAATGATGTATTCGCAAATTTACAAACCGTCAAATGTAAAGGAGACGAGAGTAATTTTTTGCATTAATTTTTCTCTAAAGAGGTGGGTGAAGGAAATGTTTGGCATGTGTAACACATCTGCCTAACAAACATTACAAGCTACGCCATAGGGACTAGATGCAGTTCCATAGCCTTTCCATGCAGCAGAGGAGGTTTAATCCATTCCCTTATTCATTTTGACTATTAAATAGTTCAGTGTAAGTGCACCATTCCTTTCAGCTTGTGTTGTTATAGATAATGTGCAATCCATTGTAACTGGAACCTTCTTCACATCTTGAACGTAAGAAAAGTAACCATGTAGATCCTTTGAATTGCTTGTGGGGCAATACTATGCAGCGTAGTTTGGGCAGTTCTGCGCATTATAATCACAGCATGAGTAGCACTGGAAGTAAACAATATATAAATTATTGTCTTCTGGGATGTGATGCCGTGCATTGTGTTAGCTAGTTACCAAAGTTGCTGAAAATTTTGCAGCTTACGCTTTTAGAGTAGAAAAATAATTTGCTTCGTCACTGATTTTTCTGCTCGCAGGAGATTGCAAATGGTATTTGTGTTACATGTGTCACTAAGTGGATGAACAAATACACTGAAACTGAAACTGAAGTTGCAATTCCTGACTTGTGAACTGAGTGCCGGTATATCAATACGATACTTTGTTATCAACTACACGTATGAAGGAAACTGTAAGTAATATTTGCACGATAGGACAGTTACAGGCATCACTTTTTTCGCTTAAGTTATGCAGACTTCTAGCAGAAGTCGGTGAGAATTATGCAACGTAGAATATACTGCAATTTGACTGCGCTTGCAGACAGTACGTATGAAGATTACTCTGCTAAGTAAGAAGGATACATTTGGTGAACAACAAGAAAGAATCAGCAAATCTAGGCAACGCGAAGAAATTCATGAAAAGGGGCTTTATGATGGCAAAAATTTAGAGGATATTGATGCCTTTTATCCAGACATGTTTTCTGTCTGTGGAGAATCTGAAAGCGATGGAGAATTGTGGTACAAATTAGGCCCGTAGGCAGACCGCGAACACAGTGGGTGATGCGGCTTCCAGTGAGGGTGCATGTACGTACGTACGTTTTTATATGTATATAATGCTCTATTGTACATACACTCTGAATATACCGCATATTATGTATGCATAAGCGTGAAAAATGCCTTTGTCAGGACTACTAAATCAGCAATTTACTTAGTAAATGCGCTTTATAAAACTGCGTGTAACATCTCGCCTATACATACTTTTTTTTAAAATGAATGTTTTCGAACTACGGCTGTTCAAGAGGCAACATGTGGATGGGGTAGGTTGCCGCACGCTTTTGAGTGGGCTGATCAGCATGTTTGTCTTCGATATTTTGCAAATTCCTAGTGGTTGCAACCGGATTTGTAGACGGTGCATTGCACCCAATTGCACACACCTGGCAATGGGCCTGGTAAATGTTTATCAGCTCCTCATACTAGACTCACGCAGTATGTAGTGACGAATTATCCAACTAATTGTAACTCACATTTGTGCATCGAAAAAAGGAAATGACAGAAGAAGTAAATAAAATTGCAAGTTTGTGAAATGTGCTGCAATAATTAATTTTGGATTTGGTATAACTGTGTTGCTTGTTTTCAAAATCAGCATTCTTATTTGTGGTGGTAAATGTTAAATAAATTTATTATTATTATTTTAAATTTATTCTTAACTATCGGATATTAGGTGGCGATCTTCCGGACAGTCCAGATCTTAACGGGAGATCAAATAAATTTACCCCAGCACTTTTCGAATGATGAGTGCAGTGCTCATTAGTATGATCTTCTTAGCTCTATGGCCGACCGGTGGCCTGGGAGCAACTGAAGGTTCGGATCTAATGTCTTCTTAATTTTTCCTAAAATACAGTCATAAATGGCACAATTTTTATCCTCAATTTCCACGTCATGCTGGCCTCGATCTCCACGTCGTTGTACTTGCTTAGTTTTTCAGTTTATTTTGTGTGAAAGTTTGAATAATCTTGTATGGCTCCCTAGATTCTTAGGCAAGTTTTCTCTAATTTTTGCACTAATCTGGTAAGCCACTCTCTGCTTTGCTTAAGGTATTCGTTGAGACCAGCAATAGCAGTATTATACGCGGACTCCAATTCGACTAATCCACCATATCGGGTGGGTTTTATCGCTTCCCTCCCACTTCGGGTTTCACAATTTTCTTAACATCATAGGGTATGTGCTTTTCAACACCAGCTGACTTGAGTTCCATACCACCGGTCAGAGGGGGGTTCTTCTCTTCATGGATAAGGAGCAAGGCATCTCTCTGGCTTATCTCTAACGGATAGACACAGTGCAGATGTCTGGTCAGTTCCCCAAGGGCTGTCTTCACTCTCACTCCCAAGGAAAAGGGAAACAACTAGCCCCAAAAGCCAGTCCAAAATCTCCTTATTGTCATACCCAACCAACAATTCATCTCCCTCCTAGACGTTCCTAGGTCCATTCTTCTTACGCTGCTGAACCAGAAGACGCAGGCACTCATCTATGATTTTTTTCTATAAATCTTCTCTCATTTTCTGCTGCTACTTGAACCGTTTAGTCATATTAGTTCTGACAACACAGTGAAAATCAGGCACACCCACTGCTGGTATACCTTGACTGAATACACCAGGATGAAAGGGGCAGGTCCTTTGGATTTTCAGAGAGTTATGATAGCGGTATGGAGTTGATTACAGCATCGGCGTCGCAAAGAATTATCTGCCGTTCTTGTTGTGAGTTGTCAGGGAGAGGTCTCTTCGACGAGCTGATCACTCGTTCACAGAAGTCCTACCAGGTGAGTGTGTGTCTGTGCGCGATCTGGAAGCCTTGATAATGAGGAGGACCTGGCTCAGTAGGGGCTGTTACGACATGGAAAAAATAAGATTAATTAGGAAAGCAACGGATTTATTTTTATCTGTTAAATGAGAATATGCATTTAAAATGAAGGAAAATAAAACGTTCCTGAAAGTTCCACTTAGCTCATTCGTTGTATGTAGTCAGTATGCAATGGAATAAACGACAGTAGAATCGGCGTTAAATTCTTGGCGGTAGCAGTTTTTTCTTCTCTGCTATGTCAACAATTGGAACTGGGCCCGCGAGTAAGGCAGCCGATTTATGAAGCTGGCCAACTAGCTCCTTTGAGGAATGCGTGGAATATGCATTCACAAATCTATGTCTTCATGGCGTAATGATTATGGCAATCGAAGCGCAGTGACTGGTTTCTCTCGGTCTCCTCTCAAATTGCCCTTGAACTGTGGTTAAAAACCCCAAGTCAGCTCCATCTAGAGACATCCATGTCGACATAATGATAAAATTGACGGTTTGGAACCAATAAAAAGCAATGTTCTTGTAGGTTTATTAATGACTTAAACACTTCTATTGAACTTCGAGGCACTAACTGTTGAACTTGTCATCTCCTTTGCGTATGGGATTTATCCGGTCTGGATCTCTCTAGGATAGGGTTTTCTTACGAATGTATAAAATTTTTCTTCTTCATACCGAGCAAATATTGGCGGTCGTAGAATAACATGTAAAAATAATGCTTTTATTCTCGCTCCTTCAGCTGTTTTTCAATATGTTTCTCCAATATCTTAAAAGAATAAAGCATACTTAATTATAATGCGGTCCTAACAGACTTCAATATTTTCCATTTACAGGTAGTTCTGAATTTTGCGTAAGTATCTGCTTCGAGGTAAAAAACAAAACAAAAAAAAAAGCACAGTGTGTGTCAAACGTCTTTACACATTATACCCCAAAGTATAGCGGTCTGCTAAGCTGTCAATAATTAATTCAGAAGTCCAGGATTCTGCGCCCATTTTCTCTATGTCAAGTTAGTAGGCCAATGCGGACCACTTTATAGAAAAATATTTACATATCTTATAAGAATTTGGTTAAAAAAAACACATTGATTTTATTTAAAACGCCGTGTCAACAGTCGGTTATGAACTACGAAAAGTAAACGGACTCTGATTAATTACAAAGGAACTACAGGGAAGCGGTCATGTTCAATTTTATGAATTATAATGACATTTTGCCTGCAGGAAGTAAGGAAATCCGTGTAAAACACCCATCCCGATGGCCCGCTTGTGAGCTGAGTTCTGAATCTCGTTCATTACTAGAAGGAAACGTGTGTGGCATTCGGTGAAGAGCTACGAGAAAAATGCAGAGGCAAATGGAAGCGTAAATAAGTCATCTGACGGAAGAAAAGACGTTGAGAAATATAATTAAAGTGACTTCAAATTAAAGGCAATAGGACGTGGTTGAGATTGATATAATACGGAAAATGTCGATATTTTTGTAATATCACGCTATCTTCATACCATACCAAGGCACAGAGTTAAACTTTTCTACACGGTAGCGACATCATTTTGCTTAATTACATTTAGTTTTTGTGGGTCAGGTAGCTCAGTCAGTATAGCGACTGACTACGGGCTGGACGGTCCGGGATCGAATCCCAGTGGGGGCGAGATTTTCTGCTCGTCCAGACCGACCCTGGGGCCCACCAAGCCTCCTGTAAAATGGGTACCGGGTCTTTCCTGGGGGTAAAGTACGGCCGCGACGTGCTGCTGACCACTCACCCCTTCTAGTGCCGCGGTCATGGAAGAGTAGAGCTATACCTCTACCCACTCTCTGGGCCACGCCGGGCCTGTAA
>Ga0123355_10010086_pt1 | contig 14435 bp, 10 predicted proteins | sample TergutEmb28metaG_3_FD_89872 | JGI IMG/M metagenome (GOLD analysis project Ga0123355, IMG submission 89872) | Embiratermes neotenicus P1 segment gut microbial communities from Petit-Saut dam, French Guiana - Emb289 P1 | ecosystem: Host-associated > Arthropoda: Insects > Digestive system > Gut ...
CACAACACCTACTCCAGAAAAAAGGAATAAACCTGCGAAAAAAACGAACCTTCCCAAAACAAAATATACCGAAATATTACTGGCATCTTCAATCGAGCCGCCGCAGGACGCTGGCGACGCTTCCGGGGTAATGCATATGGCCTGCCAAATGGTAAACGCCCTTTTCAGTGATGCGCCACAGGATTTGACCGGGCTTGAAATTTCTATTTTTGCAAACTATATCACACACTACCTGCCCAACTTTAGAGTTAAATCCTTCAAGTTTAGAGGCATTGCAGAGTTTTTGCGATTTATTCTTACAGGCAGCGATTATTGCATATACAGTGTAAACGATAATGTTGTGCTTATGGGCACACGCGCAATGGCAGAAGCAGCAGGCGGCACTGTTGTGGTAGATGTAAAAGGCTTACTAATTGCAACACAAGATGGCGAACGCTATAACTCGGTGTTTAATGTACCCGTCGGCACACCTTTTGTGTATTCTGTTACAAAAGATGAAGTAAAACCAAAACGCAAATACGAGCGCAGAGCTGCTAAGCCAGCAACAGAGCCAGCGCAGGAAATACATGAGCCAGCGGAGCTAGAGCACAGTGAAGCCCCCATTGAAACAGAAACACCAGAGGTATCTGACAGCCCAACAAAGGACGACTTCCGCAAGGCCGTAAAAGCCCACTTCGAAGCATTATCTCGCACCAACGCACTTTCAATACAGACCGTTCGTAAACTGCAAAAAGAAAAATACCCCACAGATACCTTCGGGGTTAGAGCACCAATTCTTATAAAAATTACTGCAAAGTCAGATATTGCTGCATTACGCCTGATAAACGGCAAGGTTAAGTACTGGAAAGAGTTATTTGAGTTCCAGGGCAACAAGTATCTGGTATTTAAAGAGTGGGTTAGTATTCACAGGGCTCGTTTTAATAAATGGGCCACGATGCATAAACCGCGGTGAGTACACTTAGGGGCAGGCGGTTTAAAGTTGCCCTAATTATATGCGGCACCATACTAGCATTCATCTTAGTTTTGGTGTCGCCTTTTTTTAGTGTCACCCATATTGTTATCCAGGGTAATGCCAGAGTCAGCCAATCCGATATTCGCGAGCGGCTTGGCAACCCAGGCAATATTTTTATGCTTAATACACGCCAAGCACGCGACCGTATAATGGGAAATTTGTACATTGGCGATGTTACCTTTAGGCGCGATTTCCCCGACCGTTTATATGTAACTGTTTTCGAACGGCGGCTTAGTGCCTATGTATTTCACATGGGTAATTATTTATATCTGGATGACTTTGGGCGAGTGCTGGAGGTACGGTCATATATTTCCGAAGCGCGACCTGTTTTACAGGGGTTAGATTTTCAGCGGTGGCAACTGGGGGAAGTACTGGAGGTAGCAAATGATATAGATTTTGCTGCCGTTGTATTGTACACCCAGTTGCTAAGCACACATGGGCTGATATATAGCATTAGCCACATAAATGTTTCGGACCCATCAAACATACGCATTCTTGTGAATTATTTGGATTTTCATGTTGGCGGGGTAATGGATGCAGATGAAAAAGTGCGTACAATGAAGGAAATTTTAAATGAACTGCCAGACGCTGCACGTATGCGCGGATTTGTAAATTTACAACAAATTCAACCTCTGTTTTTCTTAGAACTTTTGCAATAGACATCGTCTGAAAATTACCTTTGCGGGCAATTTGACTACCACAATAGTCAAATTGCCTATTTTTTTACAAAATTTTCGGAATTGCTTGCGCTATGTTGGCGACTAGTGGTATAGTACAAACACGTGACTGTATCAACAGAAAATATTTTCAGGAGGACATTCTTATGATTGATATTGATAATACACATGACTTGAAAGCGAAGATTAAGGTAATCGGCGTTGGGGGCGGAGGAGGAAATGCGGTAGACCGCATGGTTATAGATGCAATACCAGAGGTGGAATTTATTTCCGCTAACACCGACAGCAAGGCATTGGCTAAGTCAAAAGCCCCTATCCGAATACAACTTGGCGAAAAGCTAACCCGGGGTTTAGGTGCTGGCAGCAAACCCGAAATTGGCAGAAGTGCCGCAGAGGAAACTCGCGAAACACTAATGAACGCCATAGGCGCAGATACAGACCTTTTGTTTATTACAGCAGGCATGGGCGGCGGTACGGGCACAGGAGCCGCGCCAGTTATAGCAAGCCTTGCACGAGAAATGGGCATATTAACGATTGGCATAGTAACCAAACCATTTGAGTTTGAAGGCCGCGCGCGAATGCGCAACGCCGAAGCCGGGATAGAGGAGTTAAAAAAGCACGTTGACACTATTGTGGTTGTACCTAATGAACGCTTGGATGACATAATTGATGACGACGCCACAATTCAAGAGGCCTTCCTTATTGCAGATGATGTTTTGCGTCAGGGTGTGAATGGTATTTCCGGTGTTATCTTGGACGATGGACTTATCAACCTTGACTTTGCAGATGTACAAACGGTTCTAAAAGACAAAGGTTTGGCCCACATGGGCGTAGGACGCGCAACAGGCAAAAACAAAACAGATTTGGCCGCACGCATGGCACTAAACAGCCCTCTACTTGAAACCAGTACAGATGGTGCACGCTTTATCCTTATCGCCTTCACCGGAGACGATACAATGGCACTCAAACCTTTGCGCAAAGCAGCTATCGACATACAAGACTCTCTTAACCCCAATGCAGTAATTATTTGGGGCACAACAATTGACGAACGCTTTAAAGACGAAGTTATGGTAACAATTGTGGCCACAGGCATTGAAGATATAGACTATGAAGAATACGGTATAGAAGACGTAACAATACTAGGCGCAGAGGAAGCACAGCCACCAGTTCGACAAATGCAAACTGCAACCCGTGCCCCCGAGCAAGCACCTGCCGCATACAGTGATGATGACAGCCCACCAGAAGTAAAACCCGCAAAAACAGAGGTAGAAATACCAACTTACGATGGCCCAACATTTATAACCATCGACGAGAATGAGGGGATAAAAACCCCCAGTTTCTTGCGTGAGTGGAAGAATAACAGACCTAATAGATAGACAAAACACAAAAAAGCAGTTGATGGAAAATTCCATCAACTGCTTTTTTGTTCTACCCGCGGTGGTCAATCTTTATTTCGCCTATTTGCTTTATCTGTTCGGTGCTGCTTTTTATTACGCGGCCTAGATGAACTTTGCCTTCAGTGTGAATTACTATGTGGCTGGTATTAGCGGTTACATTTTTGGCGTTAACATCGGCACTACCCATAATATCTATGTCAAATTTATTGCAGTTGCCGTCGCCGATTTTAATATCGCTACTGCCCCCTATTTTGGCGGCAAAGTTGCCAAGTTCTTTGCCGTCTTCCAGAACAAATCCACCAATTGTAAGGTCAGATGATCCATTTATGATTGCGGATACATCTCTAGCACCACCAATGACGACGTCCCCTGTGCCACTGACATTTATCTGTGCTTTATCGCAGCTGCCAAGGGCAATGCCGCCTGTGCCACTAATGTTAATTTCCGCATTTTGACACGAACCCATGCTTAAATCGCCTGTACCACTGATGTTTATTTTAGCGGTGTTACAAGAATCTACCCCCACATCTCCAGTGCCACGTATGGCAATACTGCAACTTTGAGAAAAGTGATGTACACTCACATCACCAGTACCACTTAAAATAATTTCACCTGTTTCAAACTGCGGCAGTTCACATATGATATCTCCTGCTCCACCATTGACAAGTGTTAGATTACCACCGCTTTCATCTTCTTTTAGCGGCAGCATAATAGTTAGATTGTTTTTGTGGCTGCTGTCACTCATATAATTTCGCATATTATGAGAGATTGTAAGCTGGGAGTCGTCACCACTGTACTCTACCTTCAAACACTCCAAAAAATCTAAGTCGCCCAGTGCAAACACAAGTGTTTCCTCGCCCGGAGCTTGCATAATCTTACAATCGCAATTTGGAATTTTAGCAATTATATTGCGACAGTAGCCAAATGTATGTTGTATCGGCTCTGGCTTTTCTTTTTTCTCGCGCTTGGTTTGGTTAATCGCGCTTTGCAGTTTTTCGTCCACTGGGCCGAGTATAGTAATTTCGCCCTGGCCACGGTTGGTGACTATTCTTGTGGTCAGTTCTGCGGTGCTGCCATCTTCAAAAATTACACCTGTGTTGTCTGTTGATTTTACCGACTTATTGGAATAACATGCGCCTTGGGGGCTGCTTAGTACTAATTTTAGGCCTTGGTATTCGGCCGGGTATTCAACTTCTTCTTGAATGTGAGAAGTTGGTTGCTCGCCAAACAGGTGTGAAATTGTTGTTTCCAGAATTTCTGCCACTGCGGGCAGCAGGGTAATGTCTGGATAGCTTTGGTTTGTTTCCCATTTGCTAACCGCTTGGCCTGTAACGCCAACACGGTGGGCTAGGTCTTCTTGGGTCATAGATTTTGCTTTGCGCAGGGTTTGTAGGCGTTCGCCGAAATTTTTGATGTCGTACATATGATAGTCTCCTTTTATAAAAAATTTTACCTACCCCTCCCTTGGAGGGGTGGTTGGCTTACAAAAACAAAAGCGGTTCGCGAAACCTCTGTACATAATATACAAGTTTCGCAAACCGCTTTCAACAACTTCTAGTTGAATTGTAATTTTAGTTGAATTTCACCTGTCATACCACTGCGCTTGGGTAGAATACAACCTGGCATATTCCCCGTCCCGCTTTAAAAGCTCCTCGTGTGCTCCGTCTTCTACAATCTTGCCATCCTTAAACACCACTACCCTATCTGCCAGCGCAGCCACAGATATCCTGTGCGTTACCATAATAACCGTCTTGCCCTCAGTCATCGCAATATACTGGTTAAAAATCTCCGCTTCGGCAATGGGGTCAAGGTTACTGGTAGGCTCGTCGAGCACAAAAAAGTCACGACCGCGATAGTAAGCCCTGGCAATTGCAATTTTCTGCCACTGCCCACCAGACAAATCCGTGCCGCCAATATCCTTGCCAAGCATGGCATCCTTGTCTGCCCCATCAAAGGCGGCGAAGCTAAGTGCCGCATCTATATCCGATTCATTCCTCTCTCGCTTCACATCTCCAATAAACACGTTGTCGCCAATGGTAAATGTGTCATACCGGGACGGTTCTTGGAACACGCAGGACATAGCATTGTATCTTACGGCAGGGTCTGACGCGTCATGGGTTTCGCCATTAATCAAAATTTCACCTTCAGATGGCTCTAGCATACCCGTTAGTAGCTTGATAAACGTGGTTTTGCCTGCGCCGTTTTCCCCAACAAAGGCCACCTTTTCGCCCTTTGCAAGGGAAAATGTCACGTCCTTTATTCTGTATTCATCCGTAAGGGGGTAGCGGTAGGACACGCCCCTAGTTGCCAGGGTTTCTACGGAAATATAGCAATTCCGTTTCACATCGACACTGTCTGTCGCGAAAAACGCCGTTGAAGCGTTCGGCGTTTCCGCTCCGCCAGTATCGTGTGAAACTGGAATTGCTATGTCAACCGACTCCGCGCTTATTATCTGCTCGTTTAGGTCGATAAGTTCAAAAAATTGGGCGGCTTCGTTCTTCTTAGAAATAAAGCTGGCCATCGAGCCAAACAAGCCGGATGTGCTGCCCATTAGCGTGCCGATTAGCGCAAGCACCGCACCCAGCGCACCAATGGAGAGTTCGCCACGGGTAAGCAGTACAATTGCAAAAACATTTGCGCCCACGCTTGCAATATTGGAAATTATGCCACTTACCGTTCCAAGTATAAAAATACGCAAACGGTTTTGCCGTTCTTTTACCAGATACTCGTCCGCCAGGGGTTTCCACTTGCTAAAGAAAAAGTCGAACAGATTTAACGCCTTAACTTCCCGCGCACTTGTTCCCAGTAAAACGCCTTGATAATACCCGGCCTGGCGCAGCAACGGCCCGTTGTCACGTGAAAATTTGAAGTTCAACTTATTGCCAACATAGGTTGTATATAATGAAGGCAACGGCGCAGCCAACACAATCAAGCTCAAAAGAGGGTTAAACATATACAACGATAGCGCGACCATTACCACCGACACAACCCGCGCAATAATTATATAGCCGTCAATCATAACCCCGCGCTGTAGGGAACTCCACTCGCCGCCCATAGCGTCGAAACTGCGGTTTATCATGTCGTTTATTTTTGGCACTTCCATATAGTCGGGGTACAGCTTGGCAATTTTGCGGAACATTTTTGATTGGAACTTTTCCTGTAAGCGGTGGTCTTGCACCTTGCTAAGCCGCTGGATGTCTTCGCCGCCATATAGATATTGGTTTAGTTGCGAACCTGCAAAGCCTAAAAACCAGTACAACACAGCCAAACCAATTAGCGACGCCAGTTGAATATTATCGTTTGCGCTGTCGATATACCGCCCCCAAACCAGGGCGGTTATGGGCTGTAAAATACTGAGAACAATCGCCAGCCCAAGAAACACCCCGCACATTAGCTTTGCGGAAGAAAATACATAGCGGAACAGCCGCGTTAGGTAGTAGAGTTTTTGCGGGTTTTCCTTGTTTATATCCTGCTCGAAAAGGGTGGTTTTATCGTTCATTGTCCTCGCCCTCCTTCGTTGGCAATTTCATCAGAATTGCTATACCATTGCTTTTGCGCGTTAAACATTTCGGCGTAAATGCCGCCTGTTTCCATTAGCGCGTCATGTGTGCCGTTTTCCTTTATACAGCCTTCGTGAATTACAAAAATTCGGTCAGTTATCATTGTCGAGCCTAAACGATGGGTGATAAACAGTGCGGTTTTGCCCGCCGCCATGTCCGCAAACTCGGTATACAATTTCGCCTCAGCCATCGGGTCTAGCTGTGAAGTAGGCTCGTCCAGCAAAAGGATTGGCTTGTCCCCCATAAACGCACGGGCGAGTGCTAAACGCTGCCATTGCCCGCCAGAGATATCCACACCGCCGTCGAAGTCACGGCCAAGGAGGGTATCGAATTTATTTTCATATTCCGTGGCGTATGGAGTCACGCCCGCTTTTTCCGCCGCTTCCAGCATTTTTTCTTCGTTTTCCAACTCATTTATATTCCCAATGGCAATGTTTTCACGGATGCTAATGGAGTAGCGGGGAAAATCTTGAAAAACAGGGCCGAAAATTTGACTACGGATAGACAGTGGATAGTCGTCCAATTTCTTTCCGCCTACCAAAATATCGCCACGGTCGGGAGCAAAAAGCCCCAGCAGTAGCTTTATCATGGTAGACTTGCCCTCGCCGTTTTCCCCTACAATAGAGGCTTTTTCCCCACTTTTTATTGTGAAAGTCAGCCCACGCAGCACGTCTTTTTCCGTGCCAGGGTATTTGAACCACACATCCCTAAACTCGATATCAAAAGAAGTGGGCAGCTCCGTTTCCGTGCCCTCCGGCTCGTCAGAGAGTTTGAAAAATTTATCATAGAAATCGTACGAGTTAATATGCATGGGGGCTGCAAAGAAAATGCCGACCACGCCACTTAATGAGTTGGTTACACCACCAAACATTAGTACAGACATTGCTATAAAAAGGCCAACGGTTATATCGCCATTCACAAATATAACCAGCAAGATAATTACATTACCAATGGAAGCAATTTTAGAAATATTGCGGCCAAGTAGAACTTTTCGTAAATTTCTGAAAAAGTACCGCTCGTAGTCACGGTTGCGCTCGTTCAGACGGCTTTCATATGTGTCTATCATGTAATTTGCGTTGCCGAAGGCTTTTAGCTCCTTCATATAATCGCGGGAGCGTAAGTACCAGCCAAGGGTCGAGTATTTGCGCTCTTTTTTCCAATAGGTTTCCAGCTCGTTGTAAATATTATAGTTTACTTTGTAGGCAACAAATGTTTCAAGCGCAAGGGGAATTAGCACGGTAAGCAGCATCCACCAACGGATACTGGCAATAAAATACAAAATGCCCGCGCTTGCCACAACACTGGTAAGCCACCAGTTTACATACATTGGCCACAGGTGGCGGGCAGAGTTTTCCGCACGGTAATAGGCTTTGTCGATAATTTCCATGCTGGCTTCACTCTCGTAATGCTCGTATCGCATGGTTTTTAGCTTTTGCAGCATACGGCTTTTGTAAGCCGTGCGAAGAATTAACAGCGACGTGTTTTCGACATAATTCCACACATATCCCCCCAGCAAATTTGGCAGAAGGGCGATTACTACGAATAGGATTAGATAAATGTAAAAGTCGGAGAATGGCAAATCACCTGCGGCAACGGCCAAGCCGCCATCAAAAACGCGTTGGTTTACGAACACACCCAACGGGGTTAGCAAGCCGGAAATTATGGCGAAAAGGAAAGTTAGGATTACCATGACCGGGGCTTGGGCAAAGATTATGCCTATTAAGTCCTTGTAAGCGAGCACTAAGCGTTTCATATGTACCTCCTGTGGGGTTTACGGGACGCCGAAGGCGGCGTCCCCTTACCAAATATAGTGTACAAATACAAAGAAAGGTTGCAAAATTTTTTTACAGCAAAGCCGGGTTTTGCAATCTAAACGCCATCAACCACTTTTGGTTATAAATAGACTCCCTGGCCTGGGTTAGCCTAAAAATAGCTACCTTCGCCTGCTCCACCTCATGCCGTGTTACACGCCCTAAAGACAAATTGGTTTGTGCTGTATCAAGTGCCAGCCTAGCGGCATAAACTTCCAATTCATTCGCATCAAGTAGGGTTTGCAAATTTGCAAAATCATTCAACGTACGCCTAAACGCAGCCTCCATGGTGTGGATTGCATTTTCCCGCCTCTCCACGGCACGGCGGTATGCCTCTTGCACCGCGGCGCGGGCTTCCCTGTCCGACCCGCGGAAAGCGCGCACATCTGCATGGGCTTCATCTACATATCTTTGTAACTGCCTAATTTGCGGTGTGTTAGGTATTTCATAAATATACTCGCCCAAGTCCCCTACTTCGCCCCGCTCGAATACAACCACCGTGTTCTGGTACAGGGGCTGGTTTAGTAGAAGGTTCAAGCTATTTAGCGCGTTTTCCAAACTGGTACGCCGCTGAGATATGGTTAATTCTTCAAGTGTCACTGCTTGCTGGGCGCGGCGCAACTCCCCTGCGCTTGCCAGGCCAAGATTATGGCGAACGGTTACGCGGCGCAAATTCTCACGGGTTATGGCAAGGGCTGTCTCCAAAGTTTGGATACTGTCCTCCAATTCCACAACAGCAAAAATATGCAAGCGCACTGTATTTTCCAGCCCAAGGCGCGACTGCTCTTGCTGCAAACGGATGATAAATAGCTGGTATGTTATACTCTCGTCCAATTCACGCATGGTGCGGGTAGCCTCGTCTAGCAGGCTGCGGGTGGTGCTGTACTCTTGCAACATCGCCAACTCGTCAAAAATTTCTTCCACACGGTTCTGCATCATAGCCATGCTGCCAACAATATTTTGTTGGGTTAGCATGGTCCGAAAAACTGAATCAATAGTTTGGCCTAAAAAATCGTTTGCATCAACCGGGTCTTGCAAGCCTTGCAGAATGCGCTGTATTTGCTGCTCCGCATTTTCCTGTAACTGACCCTGCAATGTAAATGTGTTAAAAATCTGGTTATGCAGCATATCCAACTCGTATAGCAGGGCTGCGGTCATTTCATTGGCAATGCCACCACGGCTAAAACGACGGATTTCGTCCCGCAGTTCCTGTTGGAGTTCTTCCAGTTCTTCGATACGCTCCTCAAGTTCTAATGCAGCAAGAGGACACGCCGCCAGGTCAATAGCCTGGGCATATGGGATTTTTACAGGCTCTGCGGCCATGGCTTGAAAAAAAAGCAAAGCCACGAAAATGAAGGGGATGACAATTTTTTTCATATACAACCTCCTAGTTATACTAATTCCCACGGTTTTACAAACACAATATTAACAAGCGCAACCGCCCCAACAATCCAGGCTATGTTGGCAAAACGATTCAACTCTGCCAACCGCACCAGGCCATGTTCCCCGCTGGGCAATGTGTTGGCATTTGTAAAGCTATCCAATAAACTTGCCCCTGGCAAAGCCATGTTAGGCAGCCAGTACAAAATTTCGTTAACACTAATATACAAAGCACCAGTGGCCAGCAAAATTCCTAAAATGGGCAATATCAGCCCATACCTGCGCCTAGTTTTTGCCATTTTTGCAAAAATTACTATGGCAATTAACCACAAAATGCACAAAAACACCTGCACCCGCTTGAACATTGCCTCTATATATCTTGTGATATCCACCACAAAATAATTCCCTGGGAAACGCCCCTGGCGCGCAAACATTCCGTTCGCACCGCTAATATCAGCCATAACATTTACCGGGTTGTACGCCGCTGGCTGCATATATAATGAAGAAACAGCACCGCCAACCTGGGGCAACCACGCCATATATCCTTCGCTGTGCCCAACAACGCCAGCCACTGTGTAGCGCGTCTGCCCAAGTTCCACAGCTCTTCCAACAACATCTAAACTGCCAAACAGCCGCCAAGCAAGGTTTTCATTTAATACAATTGAATGAAAACCTTCCCACCGCGTGCCCTGTGTAAATTGCGTAAAGTTAACGGTAAAAAAACCTTCGCACGAATACAAAGCGGTAGCAAAAACCTGATGAGTACCGCTGGAAATAAGTACACTACCCCGCCCCGCACCCGACACCAAATAATCGGGAAGCTGCCAGTGCAAATCGGCAACTTCTGCGGCAGTCCATGCCCTGCCGTTTGGCCCAGGCGCAACATATATAACCCCAGGCGCAAAATACTGTCCACCTCGGTTATACGCCCATATCCCTACAAAAATGCTACCAACCAGCACCAGCAGGTTTATAAGCAAGAATGTTTTTCTCATCGTGTTGATGGAAAACTGCCAGTGGCCACAGGGCGCACCCGCTGGCCGGGCGAAATTGGCATATCACTATTCACAATAATTGGGCTGGTTGGCAGCTCAAATCTTGTGGAAATTGCTACGTTTCGTGCGTCTCGCTGGCCCACGTCTACATTGGCGCGGTATACGTAGTAATCTTCACCAAAGCGGCGTGGGTGGCTGTTTACAAACAAAATATGGTAGCCCATACTATCGTACCGCAGGGCACTCAGTGGTATTACATTGGGCTGGGTTGTGCTTGCACCAAGCACAGTAACATTTGCGTGTTCGCCACCAATTAGCTGGCGGGCAGAAACGCTAATATACACCCGATTCCACACACCCTCTGGCACAATGCGTGTAGTCTGCCCTTCAAATGTGTCCGTTGCCACGGTAATTTCCACCGTCTGCCCAACGCTAATAAAATCTTGCATTTGTGGGAAGGTAGCGGCTATAAGGAAATTGTTGTTGCGTATGGCGGTTGTCATTATTGGCGCGCCTTCTATTACCATGCTACCTATAGCAATGCCAGGAGAAAGTTCGGTTACAATGCGGTTCGTATGTTCTTCCAAATGCACATACACCACGCCGCCACTTTCAATTTGCTCCTGCACCGTTTCTATACGGGAAAGTAGCCGCTCCCTCTCCAGGGTAATGCTGGTGATAGAAAATTCATACGCGGCAATTGCGTTTTGTTGGACTTGGAGCTGCTCCTGCCTATTGCGTTGCCCTGCTGCGATAGAGTTATCATAATTGTCTCGGGCTATATTGTATGCGTCAACGGCCAATTGCATCCGTGTGTAAATTTCATCTCGGGCTGTAGCTAGGCGCGTTATTTCTGCCTCGCGATTTATTACGTCCTGCCTTGGTATAACCCCTTCGGCATACAAAATTTCCAGGGTAATAATGTCCTCTTCTACCTGTTGCCGCGCGGTGGTATTTGCCTCTAGCTGAAGTTCAAACTCCCACAAGTTTAACGTTGGCGCAGTGGGCTGCTCTATGGGCAGTGCCTGCAAATTGGCCAGCCGCGTTCGGGCATTACCTAGGTTAGTTTGGGTTTGTTCGATGTTTAGGCTGTTAACCCGCAGGGAATGTTCATAATTTTCCAACACAGTTTCCAAGGCTTGGACATCGCTTGAAATGGTAAAGAGGAGAGTGTTTGTGAAATCGGTTTCATCGCCCAACTGCAATATTTGGGTAATACGCCCGGTATGGGGCGCAAAAATAACTTCATAGTCTGCAAGGCGAACAATGCCCCCTGCCCTAGCTTCCGGCCTTATTGTTTCGCGGGAAATAAACGCCAAAGACACCCGCGCCACCTGCAAATCCAGCAATGTACGGGAAAAAAAGGTGAGAACCACCAGTAAAATGAAGAAGCTCGTGGCGATAATACGCAAAATTCTGTTATAAGTCATACAAATTCCTCCATCTAATGCCGCTAAAAATCACTTGAGTCCAGACAGTCGCATACCGGTTATAAGTTGCTCCTGCCCAAATAAAAACACCAATAGCGCAGGTATCATATAAAAAAACGCGGCCGCAAACATAATTTCAAAATTCCCCTGAAAGCGGGTCAAAGCCACAGACAGCGGCATTTGCGACGGATCGGTTACAAACACAATGGCCTGGTCCACCACGTTCCAATAATCTATAAAAATAAGTAACGCCAGTGCCACAATGGCAGGCTTCATCATAGGCGAGACAATGCTAACAAGAATACGCAACTGCCCAGCCCCGTCCAGCTTTGCCGCCTCGATAAACTCCATGGCAATATTCTTCATAAATTGCCGCAGCAGAAACACCCCAAAAGGGCTAAACACCGCAGGCAAAATAATTGCCAATACAGATTCCGATATGCCAAACCGCCGCGCCATGATAAATTGTGGCACAAGCACCACCGGCAGCGGCATTAGCATTACCACAATATATGTGAAAAAAAGTTTTTCCTTATGCCGCCATTTAGACAGTTCAAACACATAGGCCGCAGGCACAGCAATAATCAACTGCCCAATAACAGATGGCGCAGTAATAATAATCGAGTTCCAAAGGGCGTTAATATATTCCGAATTTTGAAACAAGTTCCAATACTGGCGCACTGTTACCCAGCTTGGCAGCAATGTCATACGAACAAAGTGAATTTGCGGAAAAACCGATAGCCTGTGAAAATAATTGGACGGTAGTACATCAATGCTGTATCGCGCGGCAATTTCGTGGCCGGTCATAAAAGAGTTTATGAATGTAACAAAAATAGGCATGGCAAAAGCCAGTGCAAGTGTGCTTGTGAGTAGCAAAACTAAGAAATGCCTAGTATATTTCGTGATTTTTGTCACACTACACCTCCCCTACACATATGTCTGCTTCTGCTGCACCCAGTAAAGCACCAGCACCAGCGCAAATATTACCCCAAACACATAAAACGAAGCCGATGCCATGGCCTGATAATTCAAATTATCAAACATATTGTTCATAAAATGTTGCAGCAAATAAATCGAATCGTTGGGGTGAGTGCCCGTTAGCAGCCGCACCTCTCTAAACACCTTAAAGGAGTTAACAACCGACAAAATAAATACCAACAAAAATGTAGGCCCAAGGTAGGTTAGTGTAACAATACGAAACTTTCGGAACGCGCCCGCCCCTTCAATTTCCGCAAATTCATAGTAGTCTTTGGGTATAAAATCAAGCCCCGCCTGGAACAAAATCATATTAAAGCCGATATTCTTCCACAGGAAAATTAAGATAACAAATGGCATTGCATAGTTACGGTAGGGATAATTAAGCCAGTCTATGGGCGCTGCTCCAAAAACCGTGTACATCCCGCGGTTTAGCACACCATTTATGCGCACTACTGCCTCCCAAAAATAAATAACACTGCCCGATGGTATAACCAGGGGCAGCAAGAAAAAAACAAGCAAAAAACGCCTTATGTACGTATTCATTGGCTTTAACGCCATAGCTAAAACAAGTGCCAGCAGCATATTTATGGGAATGCTTACGCCCATGAATAAAATTGTGTTGCGCATAGCCAGCCGAAATGCCTGGTTATTGAAGGTAGAAATCAGATTGTCCAGCCCTACAAACTGCCGCGATACCGCGTTATCGATTACCATCATGTGCATGGAAATGCCAAAAGGCATAATATAAAACGCCCCAAGCCCTATAAGGCTGGGTAACAAAAGTAAGTATAGGGTGTTTTCACCGCGGAATATCCACCGTAGTTTTTTCATCTAATTCACCCTTTTATCATGATATACCATTTTATCGCAAACTGCCAGTTTTCGCAACCGTAAGCGTACACAGACACACGTCAATCTAACTTACGCATAAACATACAATTTTCTCACAGAGGCACGAGTTCACAGAGAAAAACCTTCCTTAATCTATTTGTCTAAGTTCGGTCATGTTGATTATTCTCTGTGTTCTCTGTGCCTCTGTGAGACGTGTCTTTTGCACTTGTATTTTTATACACAAATTACCATGAAACATCTTTTAGCCCTGAAGACGCAAAAAGCCCCCCTCCACCCAAAACATTTGAAATGTCAAATGATGTCGAATGAACGTATAAGCTTAGCTGGCCACAGCTGGACTCTG